>JABAOH010012438.1_pt4 | contig 15723 bp, 17 predicted proteins | sample 7062181 | NCBI WGS metagenome assembly JABAOH01 (sample SAMN14538630, study PRJNA623070) | marine sediment metagenome | biome: marine biome [ENVO:00000428]; feature: marine pelagic biome [ENVO:01000023]; material: deep marine sediment [ENVO:00002113]; isolation source: pool of 5 deep marine...
ACCGAGCCGACGCCCGATGCAGAGAGAAGAAATCCGAATCCACGTTCGTCGACACCGAGGATGTCCGCGAACGCCGGCATAAGCTGAATGTAGGAGACGCCGAAGAAGGTCAGTACCCACGTCAGGGGAATCATGATGGCGAATAGTCTCGTCGAGCCGATGAATTTCAGTCCCTCGAGGAACTGCTGCAGCGGATCGCCGCGCGGCGTGACACGGTGAGTGACATCCAGGGATACAAGCACGAGGAACATGGTCAGGAAACCGAGGGCGGCTGCCAGAAAGACGACGGCCGTGCTCGATAACGCGATGACGATGCCGCCAATGGCTGGAACGATCATGCGGGTGCTCTGCCAGAGGATGGAATTGAGCGCCACGGCGCTCGTCATGTGCTCGCGATCGATGAGCCGCGTAAAGAACGCCTGTCGGGCCGGCCAATCGAGACCCGACGTGAATCCGATCAGGGCGGCAATGAGAATGACGTGCCACACTTCGACGACTCCCGTGAAGTCGAGAGCCGAGAGGAGTGCTAACAGCAACGCGATGACCATCGACGTCGCCATCAGCACCCGGCGCTTGTCCAGCCTGTCCGCCAGCACGCCGCCGAACAGGCTCACCAGGATCTGAGGAACGGCTCCCGCGGCGCCGAGCAGCCCGAGCTTCAGGGGCGAACCGCTCAGTTCGTACACCAGCCAGCCCTTGCCGAGAATCAGCAGCTGGGTGGCGCCGATGGAAGCCAGCGACCCGAACCAGTAGCGACGGTAGAGGGGGGAGTGAAGCGCCCCGAGCCGGGCCCACATCGCTTAGCGGCTTACGGCTTCAAAGGGCAGAACCATCACGGGCACCTTCCACGCGGTTTCGGGTTACGGCGAGACGGCGAAAGCAGCTCCCGCGGGGGGGAATGCCATCGTAACACGCAGGCCGCCCGGCGCACTCACGCGCCGGGTCCAGGTGCGCTACCATCGCCCGACGTCAGCGCCTCGGACCATGGACGCAGGATGAACGAAAGCGTCGCACGCTATGGCCTCGCGGTCCGGTGTTTGCACTGGATCATGGCCGTGCTCATGATCGGATTGCTGTGGCTCGGCTGGCACCTGGTCGGTCTCGACTACACCGATCGCTGGTTCTACGCGTCACTCGAGTGGCACAAGGCGCTCGGGATGGTGGCGCTGGTGGCGGGCGTGGCGAAGATAGCCTGCGCCGTCGCCAGCCAGGCGCCGCCACCGCTCGCATCCACCTCGGCCTGGGAGCGCGCGGTCACAGCTGTCGTGCGCGTCCTCCTGTATTTCATGTTGGTGGCCGTGCCGGTCACCGGATACCTGATCTCCACCTCGGCGGGCGACGGAATTTCGATGTTCGGCTGGTTCGACGTGCCGGCGGTACTGCCGAGAAGCGATTGGATACGGGATCTGGCCGTGGAGCTGCACTTCTATCTCGCCTACACGACGGCGATGCTCGTTGCGATTCACGTCCTGGCGGCGCTCAAGCATCACTTCGTCGACCGGGACGCGACGCTTCGCCGCATGCTCTGAGCGGGCGAATCGCTGCCGCGCTACTTGCGTATGCCCTCGATACCGAGCTCGAAGCTCATGGACTCGCTCTTCGGACCGAGATCGTAGGACATGCCGAAATCGCCGCGACTGATCGAGGTCGTGCCCATGAACCCGGCCCGGTAGCCGCCCCACGGGTCCGGCCCCTCGCCGATCTTCTCGACGTCGATGACGATGGTGCGGGTCACGCCGTGCAGGGTGAGCTCCCCCTCGAGCTTCCCGCCCTGACCATCGGGCAAGAACTTCGTGCTGGTGAATGCGGCCGTGGGGAAGCGCTTGACGTCGAGGAAATCATCGCTTCGAAGATGCTTGTCGCGCTCGGCGTGGTTGGTGTCGACGCTGGCGGTGCGAATCGTAACGGCGATTCTGGCTGTGGCCGGGTTGCCGGGATCGTAGCTGAAGTCGCCCTCCAGATCGTTGAAGCCACCCCACATCCAGCTGTAGCCGAGATGCTGAATCTTGAATCGCACAAAGGAGTGGCTCGGGTCGATCCTGTAGTCGGCGGCCTGCACGGCGCCCGCCGCCGTGACCAGTGCGGCCATCAGTGCACTCGCCAGCTCCCGTCGCATCTCGCACCTCCCTTCGTGCAGTCTTCGAACCGGCCGCCGCCCGGCGGCCACGGCAGCGCATTATGACCGAAATCGGCGGCGCAGGCTTACGCGCCATGACGGCCTCCCTGGCTCTATAATCGGCGGCGCGGGCAGTCCGTGCGGCGCCGCCGTCCAGTCGCGGGATTTTGCTCCCCGCACGGCCGAATGAAGCCAGGCGGTAAAGCGTGCAACAGAAACGATTCCGGGTCCGTCCCCTGTGCAAGGCCTTCGGTGCCGAGCTCACCGGCGTGGATCTGTCTCGACCCGTCGACAAGGAGCTCTACGCGGCGATCCGCGCCGCCTTCGTGGACTATCAGCTGCTGTTGTTCAGAGATCAGGATCTGTCGCCGGCGGGCCACGTGGCCATCGGGCGCAGCTTCGGCGAGGTGCAGATTCATGTCATGAGCCAGTACCACGCCGATGGTTTCCCGGAGCTCTACTTTCTGTCGAACCTGGACGAGCACGGCGAGCCGAGTGGCAGGCATCCGGACCGGGGCACGCTCGCGTGGCACAGCGACGGCTCGTGGCGCCGGGTCACAGGCCAGGCCACCATGCTCTACGCGATCGAGGTGCCGCGGGTGGGCGGGGAGACGCATTTTTGCGACATGTACGCCGCCTACGAGGCGCTCGGTGAGGACATGAAGGCGCGGGTCGCAGGTCTTCGCGCGGTGCATAACCTGGACTTTTCCCGCACGCGGCGCCACGGGGAAGACCCCATGAGCGAGGCCCAGCGACGCGAGGTGCCGCCGGTGGATCATCCGGTGATACGAACCCACCCGGAAACGGGACGCAAGTGCATCTTCCTTGGCGATCACGCAGAGACCATCGTTGGTCTCGACTACCAGGACGGCCGCCGCCTGGTGGAGGAGATCAACGCGCTGGCCATACGCCCGGAGCTCGTCTACCGTCACGTCTGGCGCCCGGGTGATCTCGCCATCTGGGACAATCGCTGCCTGATGCACCGTGCAACGCCCTACGATACCGCGCGCGAGCGCCGCGTCATGCGCCGCTGCACGATACTCGGCGAGGTTCCCCACTAGGGCGGAGGACACCACCAAATGCCTGTCAACACGAACGAACGCATGGCGTGGTTCAACGGCGAGCTGCTGCCGGAGAGCGAGGTACGTATCTCGTTCCGCGATCGCGGCTGGCTGTTCGGCGACACCGCTTTCGACGTCGCGCGAACTTTCGGCGGCAAGCCATTCAAGCTGCGCGAGCACGTGCAGCGCCTGTACCGCACGCTGACATACCTGCAGATCGATCCGGGGGTATCGGCTGACGAGATGTGCGCAATCAGTGAGCGCGTCGTGGAAGCAAACGCGCCGCTGCTCACGCCGGACAAGGACTACTGGGTCGGGCAGCGCATTTCACGGGGACTGGTGCCGGTCGACGGTGAGGCGCCGGAGAGAGCCGGGCCCACCGTGGTGGTGGATTGCACGCCGCTGCCGCTCTCCACACGGGCGGCGGACTTTCGCGACGGCATCGAGGTCGTCGTGCCGTCGGTTCGCAGGACCCCCCCGGCGGCCATGAGCCCGCGCGCCAAGATGGGTAATTACATCAACCTCATCCTCGGCGACCTGGAGGCGCGTTCGCGCAATCCGAGGGCCTGGGCGATCCTTCTCGACACCTGCGGCAATCTCGCCGAGGGGCTCGGAAGCAATGTCTTTCTCGTTCGCGACGGCGCTCTTTTCACGCCGAGGGCGGATTTCGTGCTTCCGGGAATCAGCCGCGGGGTGGTCATGCAGCTCGCATCGGAGCTCGGCATCGCGTGCACCGAGACGGATCTGTCGCTGTACGATGCCTCGAACGCCGATGAGGCTTTTCTGACCTCCACCAGCCTGTGCCTCTGCCCGGTGCGCGCGATCAATGGGGCCGTCGTCGCCAATCCCGCTATTCCCGGTCCGGTAACGGAGCGCCTGACGGCGGCCTACTCGGAGCTCGTGGATTTCGATTTCGTCGCGCAGTATCTGCGTCATCTGGACCAATGATCCGAGACTCGAAGGAATAAGCATGTATCGCACTGAAACCGTCGACGTTCTTGAAACGAGCATGCCCGTGCTCGTGTTCGAACCGCAGGGATCGGGCCCCCATCCGGGTCTCGTGATCGCGCAGCACCTGCCGATTGCCCACGCCGGCCTGGAAAAGGATCCCTTTCAGATCAACGTGGGGGAGCGCTACCGGGAGGCCGGCTTCGCCTGCGTCATGCCGTTTCTGTTTCACTGGTGGCCGGCGGATGCCGAGATGGACGTCAAGCGCGCGGAGTTTCGCGACGATTGGACGGTGGCCGATCTGAGCGCGGCGTTCGCGCTGCTCGGCGCTCTGCCGAGCGTCGATGAGCGTCGCATCGGAATTCTCGGGCACTGCTGGGGCGGGCGGGTCGCGTGGCTCGGCGCCTGTCACGAGTCCCGCTACCGCGCATGCGCCGTATTCTACGGCGGGCGCATCAAGATTCCGTTTGCCGACGGCGCGCCGGCGCCTGTCACGCTTGCCGGCAACATCGCCTGTCCGGTGCTCGGCATCTTCGGCAACGAAGACCAGGGCCCCTCGCCCGAGGACGTGGACGACTACGCGGCGGCGCTCCAGGCCAACGACGTCGCGCACGAGTTTCATCGCTACGACGGCGCTGGTCACGGATTCCAGGATTTCAACAATCCCGATCGGTATCGAGAGGCGCAGTCCGAAGATGCGTGGGAGAAGGCCATCGCCTTTTTCAATCGGCACCTGCGCTGATCGATCGGCGCTCGTGCCGTGCGCCCGTCAGCGTTGCGGCGCGCTCGGCAGATAGCGCTGGTAACGGTCCATCGCCTCGATCTCGACGGTGAACGATTCCGTGCCGCGTTGCAGCTCGATCGCCACCCGATCACCGGGGCGCGTCGTCGCCCACAGGCGGCGATAAAAATCGGGCAGCGTGCTGACGGGTGAGCCGGCCAACGCCTTGACGCGATCGCCGGGCTGCACGCCGGCGCGCAGCGCGGGCCCGTCGGCGGGCACCCGGCGCACCTGCAGCGTACCCTGGACCTCCTCACAATACAGTCCCAGCCAGCCACGCGCCTGGGACGAGCGTCCGCTGAGCAGCAGATCGGCGAGCACGGCGTCGAGCGCGTCGATGGGAATGAACACGGAGCCCGACACGGCGTACTCGTCCTCCACATCGGCCACCGCGAAGCCGCCGATGCCCGCGAGCTTGCCGTCGAGGGTGATCAGCGCGGCGCCGGGAAAGCCGGGGTGGCTCGGCGACACGTAGATGGCGTCTTCGATCATGTACTCCCAGAAGCCCGCATAGGGGCGTCTCGCGACCACCAGCGCCGGAAGCATGCCGTTGGTGCGCTCCCAGCTCACGGCGATGGCCGCGTCGCCGGCGGCGAGTGTCGCGGAGGCTGCCAGCGGCATCGGCTCGATTGCCAGCGCCCGCCGCGCACGCACAAGGCCGAGACCGGTGATCTGATCCCAGGCCACGACGTCGGCGGGCACGCGTTCACCGGCGAGACCGTCGGGGAGAATCTCCACCGATGCGGCCTCGAGGATCAGATAGCCGATGGTGAGCACGAGCCCGGTCGCGTCGATGACGACTCCGGTGCCGCCGCGTACGGTGCCGAGCGTGGCGGCGCTGCGGGCGTTGTCGGGAATGCGGGCCTCCAGAGCGACGACCGGGGCGAGCACCTCGTCGAGCGCGAGCGGTGCGGCGGATGCATTCGTCGCCAGCGCCGCCGCGAGGAACAGGCTCACCGCCGGCGGCGCGGCGCTTTTCATCACCGTCAGAGCCCCGAGCCGCCGTCGCCCGAATCGAAGTCGCCCGGCGATGCGCCCTGAAACGCATCACCGTACGCGCCGGCGCCCGGTTGGAAGAGGCCCGGTCCCGGCCCGATGACCTCGAAGGCCTCGCTGCGCAGGGCGTCGAAGTCCCCCGTTGTGCCGCCGCTTTCGAACTCCTTCGGCGACATGAACAGGCAGTACGCGTAAGCCAGGTACTCGCGGTGGCGGCGAAACTTCCCCGAGCCCACCACCTCGTCGATCTCGGCGGCGCTGTAGTGGGGTGTTCGTCCGAATCGCCGGGCGAGCGCCGGGCCGAGGCGCCTGGAGAACGCCCGGATGGCGCGACGCTTGCGGTAGCGTTCGAGCAGGCCCACGGCATCGACCTCCGCCGGATGTTGCTGCGCGGCGACGAGCGTCGAGGATGCCGGATCCGGACGGCGAAGGCGAGTGTCCCGGCGTCGCGCCCGCGACGCCAAGCGATTGGTGATGCGCAGCCAACCGACGCTACTCAATGGCGATTCACCGTGTCATATTGTCGACGCGCCTGCCCGGGGAGGATTGCGCAGCCATGAAGGTCGTCCAGTTCGACAGGTTCGGTCCCGCCCACGAGGTCGCCCACCCCGTCGAGACTGCCGAGCCCGAGCCGTGCGCGGCGGGCGAAGTGCTCGTCGAGGTCGAGGCTTTTCCCATCAATCCCGTGGATCTTCTCACCATCGCCGGTCGCTATGCCGCGCGTCCGCCGCTGCCGGCCGTGCCGGGCTCGGAGGCGCTCGGGCGGGTCATCGCCATCGGTGACGACGTGACGCATGTCGCTGCCGGCGATCGCGTGCTGATGTTGAGCCGGGAGAACTGGATGCAGCGCAAGAAGATCCGGGCCGGCGAGGCCATCCGAATCGGCGTCGACGCGGATCCGCTGCAGCTCGCCATGTTGAAGATCAATCCGCCCACCGCGTTTCTGATGCTGACCCGCTACCGGGATCTCTCGGCGGGTGACTGGGTCATTCAGAATGCCGCGAACTCCGCCGTCGGCGTTCATCTCATCCGTCTCGCCGCGGCGCTCGGCATCCGCACGGTGAACGTGGTGCGACGCGCCGACGCGGTGGCGCCGCTCGAGGCGCGCGGCGCGGACGTCGTGCTCGTGGACGGACCGGATCTCGCCGAGCGCGTGCAGGCAGCCGTCGGCGACGGCAACCTGCCGCTCGCCATCGACGCCGTGGCCGGCGATGCCACCGGGCGTCTCGCGGCGTGCCTCGCCGAGGGCGGCGTGGTGGTCAACTACGGGCTGCTCTCCGGCGAGCCCTGCACGGTGGACCCGCACCAGGTCGTTTTTCGGGGAATCACGCTGACGGGCTTCTGGCTGGTCAAGTTCCTCGGCGCCATGTCGCCCGAGGAGCGCACGTCACTGTACGCCGAGCTGGCCGGGCGCGTCGCGTCGGGCGACCTGAGGGTCGACGTGGAGGCGCTCTACCCGATGGACGAGGTCGGCGCCGCCCTGGCGCACGCCGCCCGCGCGGCGCGCGGCGGCAAGGTGCTGGTCACCCCGAACGGCCCCCTGTCGGGCTGACGGCAGGCCGCCGCCGGGCGTCCCGGCACCCCTTCAAAAGCCCCCGCAAAGCGCCCGGGAAGGGCCCCTGTAGCCCCGCCAACAGCTTGTCGAGATTTCGACGCCTCCCCGTGGCGCGGAGGGTGAAGGCCGTCACATGCGCGCCCGCAGAGGGTGAGGGCCGTCACAGTATCCCGGCTGGATGGCGGTATTCCCGACCTGGCACGCTTACTGCAGTGTACAGGGGGACGAATGAACAGACCGCAGGAAGAGACAGCCATGAAGCGCAACGCACGCAAGCACAACGGAACCTCAAGAACCTCGTTCCTGAACGCGCGCAANNNGTGGCCAGCACCCTGGGCATCAGCGCCGTCTCGGCCTCCTACGGGTCCGCCGAGGACCGGCTCCAGGCGCAGCGCGTCAACGCACAGGCCGCGCTGTCCCGGGTCGCCGAGCTCCAGGAGGCGCACTTCCTGCTCAACAAGCGTTACACGCAGCAGCTGGGTTCCGAGGGGCTGGACGTGGGCTCCACCGTGACGCCGGGCGGTCACTATGCGCTGAGCGTCGAGCTGCCGGCGGGCGCGTGCCCCGAAGGCTATTGCTACATCCTCAGCGCCGTGCCCCAGGGTGCGCAGGCGGACGACGAGTGCGGCACCCTGTCGCTGACCTCCGACGGCACCAAGCTGCCCGCGGGCTGCTGGTAGTCGCAAGACGCGGCGCGGGCGATGCCCGTGCCGCACCCGTACTGACTGCGCCGACGTGTCCTTCCCCGAGCCGCGTGCCACCCGGCCCGGTCTCATCGACACCGCCGGCTACCAGCAGTTGGTCGGGGCCTTAATCCTTTCGGAATCGAGGGTCAGAGGGCCGCAGGCGTCATCGGCCTGGACGCCCTCGGGCGTTGCCCGCAGCCGATAACAACGGTCCAGGAGACAAGCGCCGGTCGGCGCATCGACCGACAGGGTGTAGGTGCCCTTCTGGACGTCGGCGTCCATGTTCAAGCCGCCGGCCGCGACCGTTGTCGTGTAGCTCTTGTTGTCGAGAAAGAACTGCTCCTGGCGCGAGGCCGCATCGATGAGCGCCGCCGTGGCGGCGGCGCGTCGGCCCTTGCGCACCTGCTCCTTATAGCTCGGATAGGCGATCCCCGCGATGACCGCGGCCACGACGACCACGATCATGAGCTCGAGCAGCGTGAATCCCCGGTCACCCCGGTTGTTTCGATTGTTTCCCAAAGCCTCATTACCTCCCCGCGAGTTCCCTGACGGCACCGATTAGTTGAAGACCTCGTGCCAGTATGTTTTGAAGCTCATCTGGCCGCCGACATTCATGATGTTCTCGCCGGCTTCCTGGCCCTGGACGAGCAGCTCCCCGCCGCCGAGCGGCACCACCTCCACCGGGATGCCGCCACTCGCGAGCAGATCCACACGGTCGAGCACCGGCTCGCCGATGTCGTTGGTGGTGTCGAAATTGAAAACCGCCGTCGCATCCTGAAGCGACACCACGTAGAGCCGTCCGGTGCCCTCGCTCAACGAGCAGCTGCCGGCCGTCGGGGTCGGCGAGAAGGTGCTGAAGAAGACATTGCCCGCCGCGGTGATGGGCGATGCCAGGTTCTTCTCGCCGCTGTCGGTGAGCGCGATGCGCCAACCGTTGGTCAGATCCGGTGGCGCCGCGCAGCTCGAGTCCTGCAGGCAGTTGCTCGTGAGGTCGGTCATGTCGTTGTGCTCGAGCAACGTCGAAGGCGGAAGCCCGCTGGTGATGGCGCGGTCCTTGATCAGATAGAAGAAGTTCTCCACCGCGGTGCCGTTCGGATCTTCCCGATCGCCGGTTCCGATGAGCACGCCGTCGAACGGGCCGATGCCGTCGCGGCTCTGCACCACGTCGGCGCGGGTGAAGAAGCGGCGGTCATCGGCGATGTTGACGAAGCCGCTCACGTGCCGCCCGACCGAGAGCAGCTTGGTCACCGACCACACGGAGGGCTGATTGTTGACCACGATGTCCGCGGTGGCGGCGCTGCCGTCGTGATCGAACAGCCCGGCGAGGTCGATGCGCCACACCACTCCGCCGGTGTCGGCGGCGTAGATTCTATCGATCAGCCGATCACCGTCGGTGTCGACGGCGCTCACGGTGGCGGGAAAGCTGTCCACCATGTCCGGATGGGTAAACGCCTTGCGGCTGCTCACGTACTCGATGGAAGAGCCCTGTACCGCTTTCCAGATGAGATCTCCGGTGAACGCGTGGACGATGTAGATGGCGTTGCCNNGCATCCTTACCGAGATCGCCCAGGTCGTCGCCGCCGTCGTCGCCGTTGTAGCCGCCGGCGAACACCACCACCGGCGTGATGGCGCCGCCAATCTTCACCAGGCCCACCTGGGGCTTGGACCAGGATTGGCCGAGCTCGGCGAAGTCGCTGCCGGCGCCACCCTTGCCGATGGTCCACAGCAGCTTTGGTGCGTCCGGATCGCTGACATCGATGGCGTAGTAGTTCTTGCCGCCGCGGCGAAGGCCGAAGTACACGTAAGCGAGGTCGCCGTCGCTGCTGACGATGCTGCCGTCAAAATTGACATCCAGGGTGAACGCGGTGGGGGAGCCGTCGGTTCCAGCCGGATGCAGGGGCTTGCCGCCGGTATTCGTCCGCAGCCGGTCGAGGATGGGGATGACTTCGCGTGGAATGATCGCCCAGCTCTCCATGCCGTCCTCACCGGCGCTGCTGTCGGTGTTGCGGAACATGTGCATGAAGCCGCCATTCGTGCCCATCAGCAGGCGAATGTCCGGATTGTCGGCATCGTAGCCGCCGCCACGAGCGCCGTAGTTGATCGCCAGCGGTTGCGAGTGCAGCGCGTCTGCGAGCAGCCAGGGCCGCGTGGTGACGCCGTCGTCCTCCAGGCCGCGGGCGAACTCGAGGACGTCGACGGCCCTGTTCCTATCCGCAACAGAGGCACCGGCGTAGGTTGCCGACGAAGCCGCGGGCGACCAGGCTGCGGTGATTTCCGTCCACAGGCTCGCGGCCGTCGTGTCGTTCGCGTCGAGCGGCATGAGGCCGTCGGTGGCATCGCTGGGGTCGAAGGTGAACAGCTGCCGAGCGCCCGTGTCGGTATTCGACGCGCCCGGCCCACCGGCGATGTATCCGGGCATCATCTGTCCGGCGCCGCCTCTCGGCACCGAGCGTCCGTCGGCCCCCGCGACCTCGTCGTCGACGGGTGGCGGCAGGGCGGAGACGTCGGTCCAGAAGGTGACGGCGTCGCGCTTGATGCGGCCATCGATGTCAATGGCGTTGATTCCGTTGACGTCCTGAAGCTCGGTATCCCCGGTCGTTGCATTCTGCCCGACGCGCAGCTTCTTCAGGTTGCCGTTCCACAGCGGAAGCGCGTTCTCATCGGGCTTGAAAAGCGCCATGAAGACCTCGTTGACGACCTGGGTGCGGTTGAAGACGTTGACCGGCACCGACGGCGACACGAAGGTCGTGCTGACGCTCAGGATGCTTCTGAAAATGTTGTTGAGCGTGTTGACCAGCTCTTCGGGGTTGCTGCTGAGCGGCAGCGCGACACCGGTGCCTCCCGCGCTCGCATAACCGTTCGTGGTCGTGTTGATCTGGTTTGGATCGACGATGAAGTACGAGGTCACGTTCTGCAGGCCGCCGAGATCCGGCACGGTGCCGAAGGTGCCGTCACCGAGGTCCGCATCTCGCAGGTAACGAATCACGGTGGCGAAGTTGTTGTTCTTTCCGGTGAGGTTGATGCCTTCCATGCCTCCATTGGGCTTGTTTGCCTTGTCCGCCGTAATGGCAGTATCCGAATCGTCCTCCTGGTTGGAGACCTGGAAGAGCAGGTTGACGACGAAAACTTTGGCGCACTCGCCAAGAGCCGTAATGGGGCTCGAGTAGGTGGTTCCCGTGATGTCCTCGATGTTGGTGTCCCATGAGTAACCGCTCGCGTAGACGTCGAGGTTGGTCAACGGGTCGGTGTTGCCGAAGCTCAGATAACCGAGGTGGCCGTTGTATACGTTCTGACCGGTCAGATAGCGAAACAGCTCGAAGTAGAGCTCCTTGCCCTGAAAGGAGTGACTCAATGTGCCGAGCGGGTCCGGCACCTGGGCCAGCTTGTCGAGAAACGCGAGCTTGTTGGCGTCTTCGCCCGCCGTCTGGTACGTGCTCGGATCGTCGGTGCCGGCGCCTATCAGGTTGAAGCCGGAAAGCACGTAGGCGCCGTTGCTGCAGCCCGTTTTGGTCGGCCCCGAGGTCACCGCGCCGACGCAGTTGCTGTCGTGGTTGAGCATGAAGCCGATGCGCACGCCGCCGATGGGGTCGAGGACCTTTTTGAAAACGGCGCGGAGAAGCTGAAAGAAGTTGTAAGGGCCCGTCGGAGGCAGATATCCCTCGGCGATGAGCGTGTCGCACTCGGTTCCCCCGCAGACAGTCGCCGTGAGGTTGGGACGATAGTCGAGGGTGAACATCACGAGCGGCTCAGCGCCTGACGCGACCTTGGGATTCAGATAGATGTCGGTGTCATCCGCCAGGGCGGAGAGGGAGAATGACAGGTAAACCACCAAGCCGGCGGTGAAGTGATTCAGATATCGCATGCCCTTACCCCCAAAACGATGAAGCGCCTCAACACTTGGGCCCCAGCTGCAGGAAGCCCTGCACGACCCCGGTCTGTCCCCTGCCGGTGCTGTTCTTGTCGAGGTTGGCTGTAATCTCGTAGTCGAATGCCGAATAGGCCATCAGGCTGTTTGCCGCGCGCATTCGCGGCGGCAGCCCGCACTCGCTGATGCGCGCCGCCGAAGCCGTGAACGTGTCACCGGTTTCGACGCCAAAGACCGACGTCCCGGGAAGCGGCACCGGCTCCGGCTTCATGAGCGGACCGACCGTTGGAAGGTTGGCCGTGTCGGATATGACGAAATCGACCGCGCTCAGGGCCGTCTGGAAATTGTTCACGCCGTACTCGGCGTTGCGCGCCATGCGCAGCTCCATGACGCTGGTGTTGACCGCTGCCATGCTGATGAGCGTGACGCCAATCAACATCATCAACACGATGACCAGAACCACGCCATTCTGACGCGATCTCTTCAGGCTCATGGGTGAGTCGGTAATGCGGACGTTCATCATTGCATCAAGCTCCGCGAGGCGGTGTTTCGTAGCGCAACCGTCGTCGTGTATACGCGACGGTAGAATCCGTCATTGGTCACAGGGACGGTCGCGTCGCCGAGGACGTACTCCGTGTCATTGGTGAAATGAGGATCGGGCTCGATGCTGCGTGCGAGCAGAAAAAGGCGCGCCGACACCGCATTTTCCATGTCCGCCAGGCTCGGCATGGACGTGTAGAGATTTGCGATGGCGTCCTCGTCGGTATCGATTCCGAACTGGATGTGAAAATCCTCGATGCCCTCGGCGATGCACTCGGTTGCCGTCAGCCCGCTTCCGGAGATTCCCCGTCGGCACAGTGCCGGAATCTGATCGCCTGCGTTCTCGTAGAAGTTTCGAATGAAATAAACGCGGGGAATGTAGCGCCAGTCGCTTTGACCGGAGCCCGGCGGGTTGGTCGAAGAAGCGTCGTCGATGAAGGTGCCCGCGTTGAAGGTGCTGCGCAGGTACACGACGCCGCTGCTCAAGTTCGACGCGCCAATCGTCAGCACCTCGGTCGTATCGGTGTCATTGTCGATGTCCGCCGCGTCGACGAAGGTGCTCGCGGTCGATGACCCTTCGACGCGTTTCAATGCGAGCATGTCGGTGTCGGATCGCTGATCGGCGGTGAGCGCCGCGCACGGGGTAAATTGAGTCCAGGCGGGGCTCTCGTGATAGTTGTTGATCAGGATAGCGGTGCCGGCATTGTAGAGATCGATGTCCTCTCCGCAGTCGCCAACGGGCGGCGTCACGTTCGTCGTGACGACGTCGGTCGGGATCACTCGACCCCAGAAGTCCGCCATGCTGAGGTCTTCGGAGATGGCTTTGAGCGCGAAACGCGCGTTCTCCTGCATCCACGCGTAACGTTCGTTCTGGGCGAGACTCCTGCCGGTATTGATGTACAGACTCAGCACCACGGCGCTCACCAGGAATCCCAGTGTGACCGCCAGCATCAGCTCGATGAGCGTGAGACCGCGCTGATCGCGGGAAAGAGTGACGATGCGTGACACGGTCAGATGGCCTCCGAGATGAATACCTGCATGACGAGCACGCGTCGGTACACGTCCGTCTCGGTCCCGCCCACAGTGTCGTACTTACCCGANNCGACCGTGTAGGTGCCGGATCCGCCGTCGGGACCGGAGATGCACGTCGTCGGCAGCGTCAGCCCGCCGACGTTGTTTCCCGCCGCCTGCTCCGCAACGCCGATGGTGGCCTGCTCGAGCTCGTAGAGGTCGTACTCGGCCAGCGTGTCCGGCGTGCAGTCGGCCGAGCAATCGATCGCCGACATGCTCGCTCCGTCGATGATGCGGCCTGCGCCGGCGTCGGTGTATACGCTGAGCTCGTCCCGATTAGAGCGCATGCGCTCGATGATGTCCTGGGCAAGCGAAGCCGCGGTGGCCCGCTGGGTCGCCTCGAAGTTGGATCGTTTGGCGGTTACCTGGAGGCCTCCGACCCCGAGCACTCCAATGGAGAGGACGAACACCGAGACGAGCACCTCCATCATGGTGGAGCCGCGATTGCGCCTCGGGCACGATCGGTTTGTCGACAGTCTGGCTTTCGTGTTCATGACGATTACGTACAGCTCGGATTGGTTGGTGACGTACAGTCGATTGGGCAGCTCGTGTCGCCCTTGANNCCGTGAGGCGGAACGTTGATCTGGCGGCCGAAATCGCCGCCGCGCTTGTCGCAGACGGCGAACCGGGCGGTGCCGCCACCCTCGTTGGTGGTGCCGTCGGAGTTGTACTCGAGGTTTCTGTTCGAGGTGCCGTTGGTGATGAGCGTCAGTCCCGACGAGTCGATTTCTCCGATGCCGAGCAGCGAGTCGGTGCCGGCCTCGTAGGTGCTGTTGCCGTCCCCGGCCGCGAACACGAGCCACCCGGTGGTCCAGGTATTGTCGGTGCCGCCGCAGCTCGGCGTTGCCGCCTTGGGATTGGCGCTTCGGCAGAGGACGACCCGGGTCCTGCGCTTGACGGCCTCCGATCGGGCCAGGTTGATGGTCCCGAGCAGGTCGAACGCCGTTTCGCTGAGCCGGTTCGACTGTATGAAATTCGCGAACGCCGGCACGCCGGTGGTCACCAGAATCGCGACGACGGCGAGCGTCACGATCAGCTCGACAATGGTAATTCCCAGAGCCCCGCGCCGGCGATTGGCAAAATGTCTTGTATCCATCGTTCTATGACCATGTGGTGAGACTGTGCGGTTCGTTTGCTGAATCTCACAGTCCCGTGTGTTGAGAGCCCTCGTTTTGTGAGCTTCGTCCTGTCTGCGGTCTTGAAGGGGAATCGGCCTGCGGGTCGGCTTAATTAGGGCATGTAACGGCCATTTACCGACTAAGCGACGAACGGCGCGAAATGCTCGATGAATGGCTCGCTTGATCGGAAGAAAAGTCTTGCAAGATGAACGCAAGTTCTATCTCGCGACGAATTTGCTGCCTGAATCGCCCTCGCGTGACAGCTTTCTTTCGCCCGCGGGGCGTTCAGCGGCGCTTACCTTTTGTTTACAGTAGCGGCAGACGAGGGCGGCAGGTTGGACTTGCAGGGGAGGAAATCAATGGGCGATGCGATTGCGATAATCGGCCTTGGCAACGCCGGCGCAGCCCTGGCGCACGCGCTGTCGGGAAAATTTCCGCTGACCGGATTCGATGTCAACGCGGGCAGAGCGTCCGCCGTAGAGCACCTCGAGGTAGCCTGGAAGGAGTCGCTGGAGTCGGCGGTCGCCGCCGCCGATGTCGTTCTGCTCTCCCTGCCGCGGCCCGATATCTCCATCCACGTTGTCGGGACCCTCGCCGCCAGCCGCTGCCCGGCGCGACTGGTCATCGAGACCAGCACGATCACCCCGAAGGTGGCGCGCGAGCTCGCGGCGCTCTGCGCCGGCGCCGATATGGGCTTCGTGGACGCGGCCATAGCCGGCGGCGTGCAGGCCATGGCCGCCGGCAGGAACACGTTTCTCGTCGGTGGCTGCGAGGCGGATTTTGCCCGCGCCCGGGCGATCCTCGAGCCCATCGCCGAGCGCATCCACCACCTCGGCCCGGTGGGTGCGGGAAGCGGCGCCAAGGTCGTCAACAATGCCGTCATGCATGCCGTCATGGTGGTGCTGATCGAGGCGGGCGCCATGGCGAGCAAGCTCGGGATCCCCATGCCGACCATGATCGAGATCCTGGCCCGCCCCGACGGCCTC
>JABAOH010143932.1_pt2 | contig 15720 bp, 11 predicted proteins | sample 7062181 | NCBI WGS metagenome assembly JABAOH01 (sample SAMN14538630, study PRJNA623070) | marine sediment metagenome | biome: marine biome [ENVO:00000428]; feature: marine pelagic biome [ENVO:01000023]; material: deep marine sediment [ENVO:00002113]; isolation source: pool of 5 deep marine...
GCGCACCCAAGAATCGGTCGGTAAGATGCGGAGATCGATCTTGCACCGGGGATCGAGTAAGTGATAACCGGTCTTGCGAGCGAGCGGTCGCCGAGATGATCGTCAGGGGACTTTCGGACAGACTCGTTCCCCGAAGATCCTTTCGGCCAGAACGTCGGACCAAGTCCACGGTTTCGAGGTCAATCCGACACGCATCGCCGGCGTGATCGGCCGTGGACGTCTTTCTGATACTCGCTTGATGAAATTGCGCCACAAGGTGAACAGTGCCGTCCGCCCGATGACGTTCGCACTCTTGCGGCCGAACGCAATCGTCTCGCGTCGATGGTGGGACTGACTGTGACGCAGCAGTTTGTGCAGCAGGTCAACGGGAAACATCGCCTGGTCTCGCGCCCTGGCCCGCGATCTGTCCCGATCGGGTGAGCGGTCGGGATTGGGGAAGACACGGTGTAGGATCGGGAATCCGAGCTGCCGGTCGAGTTGGCGAACGACTGTCGAGTAGTTGGGATTATCGTCGCTGATCAGCTCGAGGGGGCGCTGCACCTTGGTCGCCAGAAAGCAGAGAGTCCTCCGGGTCGATTCCGTGACGGCCCCGGGAGCCACGGGTTTCGGCGGACGTTTGAGCGCCCGTTTGCGCGGGCTTCGTCGAGAGGTTCCTCTATAGCGTGCTCCTTCGATTCGGTACACGAACCAGGAGCGGTGCCCGACCGCGGTCCCAATACCCAGCCGCTCTTGCTGCGAGCGGACGAATGTCTCGAAGTGGTCGAAGACGACCGGCTCGTCGATGCCCCGCAGTCGCACCATCGCCAATTCGTGGAACCGTTGCGCGTGACCTCCGAGCCGAACGCTGATGCGTGTCACCGTGGACGGTGCGCAGTCGAGGTATCTTGCGATCTGGCGATGAGCCGCGCAGGCGATCAGCAGGCCAGCCACGGGGGCCAGCAACTCGGGACGCTTCATGTAATAGGTCGTGGCGAACGCCTGACGTGAGAATCCGCGGCCGCAGGATCGGCAGACGAACCGTGGGATACGCCTGTTGGGGTCGCATTTTCGTCTGTAGTAGCCGTCACGCTTGGGCCTGTATCCGCGCCCTTTGAAGTGGTGATCGGGGCAATCTTCGCGGGGGCAAAAAGGTGGCCTGAAACGATCAAGGCGGCGGCGCTCGATCGGCTGGCTGGGTTCCCACATCCATGCGATCGGAAAGCCAGGATCGTGCCAACAGAAGCATCGTATTCTCGGGAACTCTCTGTCGGACGTGCGGGTCGGATGTCCGCCGCCGAGCGAACTTGTCCGCATCCGTACACCACGAGCCGCATTTTTCGAACCACGTTGGTATACTCGCGGGCGATCATGGGTGCGGCGCTAACCCCCATGCTGCGGCAGTACAAGGCTCTCAAACGGGACAACCCGGACGCCATCCTGCTCTTCCGCATGGGCGATTTCTACGAGATGTTCTACGAGGACGCCAAGCGTGCGAGCCGGCTGCTGGAGCTGACGCTGACCGCGCGCGGCAAGGGCACGGACAACGTCGTCCCGATGTGCGGCTTCCCGCATCATCAGTTGGAACCCTACACGGCTCGTCTGGTACGCGCGGATCAACGCGTCGCCATTTGCGATCAGGTCGAGGACCCGAAGAAGGCCAAGGGTCTCGTGCGCCGCGAGGTGGTTCGTGTGGTCACGCCGGGGACGATGACGGACCCCGATCAGCTCGATGCGACCTCCAATGCCTGGATCGCGGCCGTCGCGGTCACGGCGGAGCGGCTCGGCGCCGCGTTCCTCGATCTCTCCACGGGAGAGTTCCTGGCTTGGGACTGTGCGGCCTCGGGAGAATCCGGATGGAAACGGCTCGGCGAACGGCTGCGCGCGTTCGCGCCCCGCGAGGTCGTCCACGCAGCCGGCGTCGCCTGGCCGGAGCGCGCGGGTGCACTTGGCGGTAACGCCCTGCTGACGCCCGTTGACGACTACCTGTTCAGCCACGATCAGGGCTACGACCATCTCAAGCGCCAATTCAACGTCGGCTCGCTCGACGGCTTCGGTTTCCGCGGCCGCCCCGGCGCGATCGCGGCCGCCGGTGCGCTGCTGCAATACGCGCAAGACACGCAGAAATGCGGCCTCGCGCACATCCACGAGTTGTTGCTGCACGATCCGTCGGATGCGCTGATGCTGGACGAAACCACACAGCGCAACCTCGAGCTCGAACGGTCGACGCGAAGCGGTGAGCGCGGCGGAAGTCTGTTGCACGCGATCGACCGCACCGTGACGCCGGCGGGAGCGCGGCTGTTGCGCCGTTTCCTGCGCGCTCCCCTGCTCGACGTGAATCGCATCGTCGAACGCCAAGACGCGATCGAGGAGCTCGTCGGGGGTCCCGCGCTACGCGAAGCCGTGCGCCGGCGGCTGAAGGGCGTGCTGGACATCGAACGGCTATTGACCCGGACCGTCTCGGGGAGTGCCAACCCGCGCGACCTGTTGGCGATGTGGCATTCGCTCGAGCGTCTTCCGGAGTTGGTCGAGGCGCTGGCCGACGCCAGGGCAGCGTTGATCCGGGCGACACTCGACGGTCTCGATCCGTGCGACGACGTGCGTGAGCGGTTGGCCGCGGGCCTGACCGATGAGCCGCCGGCCACACTGCGCGAGGGCGGCGTGATCCGCGACGGCTTCCACGCGGAGCTGGACGAGCTCCGCTCGATCCGCAGCGACGGGCGCGCGTTCATCTCCTCGTTGGAGTCGACCGAGCGCGAGCGGACGGGAATCACGTCGCTGAAGGTCCGTTTCAACAAGGTGTTCGGTTACTACATCGAGGTGTCCAAGGCGAACCTGCACCTCGTTCCCGAGCACTACCACCGCAAGCAGACGATCGCCAACGGCGAGCGCTTCATCACCCCCGAGCTGAAGGAGCACGAGGCGAAGGTGCTCAACGCCCAGGAGCGTATCGAATCGCTCGAGCAGGAGCTTTTCGCCGAGCTGCGACGGGCGACGTCCGACGAGGCGCAACGGCTGCAGCGGGTGGCGCGAGCCACGGCGCTGATCGACGTCCTGTCGGGCCTGGCGGAGACCGCGGTTGCCGACGACTACCAACGGCCGCGGGTTCACGACGGGCACGGTCTCGTCATTCGCGGCGGCCGCCACCCGGTGGTCGAGCGCAGCCTGACGGACCGGCGCTTCGTGCCCAACGACACGCGGCTCGGCGGCGACCACCGGCCGATCGCCATCCTGACCGGACCCAACATGGGCGGCAAGTCGACCTACCTGCGTCAGGTCGCCCTGATCACGCTGCTGGCACAGACCGGCTCCTTCGTTCCCGCCGAGTCTGCCGAGATCGGTGTCGCCGATCGGATCTTCTGTCGGGTCGGCGCGTCCGACAGCCTGTCGGAAGGCCAAAGCACGTTCATGGTGGAGATGACGGAGACGGCGAACATCCTGCACCACGCGACGAGCCGCAGCCTGGTCCTGCTCGACGAGATCGGCCGCGGCACCTCGACCTTCGACGGGCTGTCGATCGCCTNNTGCCCGCGGACGTTGTTCGCGACGCACTACCACGAGTTGACCGAACTGGCCGTCGAGCTCGACACGGTCATGAACCTGCGCATGACGGTCCGCGAGCGCGGCGACGAGGTCGTCTTCCAGCACCGCGTCGAGGAGGGGCCCTCCGACCGCTCCTACGGGATCCAGGTCGCTCGGCTGGCCGGCGTTCCGCCGCAGGTCGTGCGACGCGCATCCGAGATCCTGGCCAATCTCGAACGCGACGAGTACGGCCGCGACGGTCTGCCGCGTCGGGCCCACGCGGAGAGTGGTGAGGCCGCGCAACCGACTCTGTTCGGCATGTTCGACCCCGAGAAACCGGAGCCGCCGGCCGAGGACCCGGCCATCGCCGATGTGCTGGCGGAGATCCGCGGAGCCGACCCGAATGCGCTGACGCCTCTCGAGGCGCTCAACCGGTTGGCCGCCTGGCGACGGCAGCTCCGCGGTGACGAAAAGGACTGAACCGGCCGGACACCGTCTGGCGTCCGGCCGTGAACGGATGCTTCGAGCGGATCAGAAGGAGACGAGCGCTTCCTTCTCGTCCCGGTAGGTCTCGAACACCTCTTCCAGCTTGGTCAGCTGCAGCAGGTCGTAGACCTTGCCCGAGGGGTTGAGCAGCTTGACCGTGCCGTCCTTCTCCTTGGCCCGCTTGTAGCACGCGACCAGCTCGCCGATCCCGGCCGAGTCCATGTAGGAGACCTTCTCCAGGTTGAGCAGCACGTGTTGCTGCCCTCCGTCGAACAACTCGTTGACCTTCTCGCGCAGGACGACGTCCCCCTCGCCGATGGTGATCTTGCCCGCCAGATCGACGACCGCCACGTGTCCGATGTTTCGAACGCCCACTTTCATCTTGCTTTCCTCCAGACCGCCCTTCGAGGTCGGCCTCTAAACGCTAGTTCGTCGTTTTCTTTTTGGTCATCGTGACTTCCATCCCGCGGGTTTCGCGACGGGAGTACACGATATCGTCCACGAAAGCACGCATCAACAGAAGCCCACGACCCGATGTCGCCAGTAGATTCTCTTCATCCGTGGGATCGGGCGCAGCGTCCGGATCGAAACCGTCGCCCTCATCGGTGATGTGTGCCGAAAAACCTTCACTGTTCGCCGTCAGCGTGATGTTGACCTCCAGCGACGGATCCNNTTGATCGCCCCTTCGCGCACCGCCAAGCCGATGTTCAACGCATCGTCGTCGTCGAAGCCGGCCAACTGGGCCATCTTCTCCGCGGATTGGTGAATGAGATCGATCAGCCGAACCTCGCTGGAGAGCACCATTCTGAGCGATGTGGTTGACGCCATCTTTCTCGCAACGAAGCCCGGAACCGTCAAAAATGAAGAACAGAGGATACCGGTGGCCTTTGTTCACGTCAACGCAGCACCGTATACCGTCACGTGGCATGAAATACCGGACTTTTTGGAGGGTCCCGACCGCTAGCCGGGTTCGAACAGCCCGGGCTTTCGGTACTGCAGCGCCTCGGCGACGTGGACCGGCGTGATGCGGTCGGATCCGGCGAGGTCGGCGATCGTCCGGGCCACACGCCGCACCCGCTCGAACCCCCGAGCCGAAAGACCCAGCCGTTCGGCCGCGGCCAGCATCATCGCTCGGCCCTCCGCCCCGGGATCCGCGTGGCGTTCCAGCTCGGCCGCCGACATGCGCGCGTTGCACGACGGCCGGCCGAAGCGTTGGTGCTGAACGGTGCGCGCCGCCACCACGCGTCGTGCGACCGCGCTCGAGGGCTCACCGCGCCCAGGGCCGCCGAGACGCGTGAGCTCCACGGGTGGAACCTCGACGACCAGGTCGAAGCGATCGAGCAGCGGGCCCGACAGCCGTGAGAGGTAGGCCTGCACCTGGCGCGGCGAGCAGTCGCAGCGTCGCGCCGGGTTCCCGTGATGGCCGCACGGGCAGGGGTTCATCGACGCGACCAGCGAGAAGTCCGCCGGGAACGTGGCGCTGCCGTGAACCCGGACCACCGTGATCGTCCCTTCCTCGAGCGGCTGCCGCAGCGCCTCGAGCGCGTCGCGACGGAACTCGGTCAGCTCGTCGAGGTACAGCACGCCGTGGGTCGCGAGCGAGATCTCCCCGGGCCGAGGAATCCTCCCGCCTCCGGTCATGCCGGCGAAGCTGACCCCATGGTGCGGTGCGCGGAACGGTCGCCGTGCGACGATTCCTCGGGCCAACCCGCAGGCGGACCACACCTTGGTGACCTCCAGTGCCTCTTCCAGCTCGAGAGGCGGGAGGATGCCCGGCAGCCGCCGCGCGAGCATCGTCTTGCCGGAGCCGGGCGGCCCGCAGAAGAGCAGGTGATGCCCGCCGGCGGCCGCGATCTCCAGTGCCCGACGCGCAGCCGCCTGCCCACGCACATCGGACAGGTCGTCGCGAACATCGCGACCGCGTCGCTCGGCGAGATGCGTCCGGGCGTCGACACGGTACGGCGCCACGGTGCGCCCTTCCGCGTAGGCCGCGATCTCCTTCAGATGACGCAGCGGCAACACGTCGATACCGTCGACCAGGCCGGCCTCGTCGCGGTTGGCGAAGGGGACCACGACGCGCCGCTTGCCTCGCAGGCGCGCCTCGAGGGTCATGGACAACACCCCGCGAACGGGACGCAGCGCCCCGTCCAAACCGAGTTCGCCCACGCAGAGCGTCTCGGCGGCCGGGAACCCGTCCAGCCGCCCGTCGGCGAGCAGGACCGCAAGCGCGATCGGCAGGTCGAGGCTTGCGCCGTGCTTACGTAGCCCTGCCGGGGCGAGGTTGACCACGATGCGACGGTTGGGCAACGCGTGGCCGGCGTGACGCAGCGCGGCGCGAACACGGTCGATCCCCTCCCTCACGGCGGAGTCGGGCAGGCCGACCGCGGCGATGGTGGGCAAGCCGCCGGCCAGATCCACTTCGACGTCGATCAGACGGGCATCGACGCCGAACACGACGGCGCCGCTCGTGCGTCCGAGCATGCGAACCTCCAGGGAGGCTCGGGACCGAGTGTCGGGAGGCGTCGATCAGCGCAGGCGCAGACGGGTCCCCGGCCGAAGCACGGCGTTGGCGGAAATCCCGTTCAACCTGCACAGCTTGGCCACCGTGGTCTTGGAGCGCTGGGCAATCTTCCACAGCGAATCCCCGCGGCGCACGACGTACGTCGACGGCTGCGAACCGGGGCTGCCGCCCTGCGCGATCCGCGCCGCCTGGGCGGACGAGCGCACACCGGGGACCACCCGGAGTCGCTGGCCGATCGACAGCGTCGAGTGCAGGCCGATTCCGCTGGCCGAAGCGATCGCCTTGGCGCTCGTCCCGTAACGGCGGGCGATGCTCGACAGGGTGTCGCCGCGGCGCACGCGATAGGTCACGGCCTCGCCCTCGATCACGTCGGCCGCGGCCACCGCGTTCGCACCGGGATAATCGCGAGTCGCCACGGTCGGGATCACCAGCGTTCGGCCGACCCGAATCATCGTCGAACGCCCCATCCGGTTCGTGTCCTGGATGGCGCGAACGCTGACGCCGTACTGCCGTGCCAGCTTGCCGAGCGTGTCGCCGCTCCTGACACGGTGCCTCGCGTAAAGCACGCGCTCTTTCTGCGGCACATCGGCGAGCGCGAGCAACGTTTGCTCGGCCGCACCCACGGGAACGCGCACGTCGGTCGTGGCCCCCGGGGGCGTCTGGTAGCGGCGCAGCATCGGGTTGAGCCGGCGCATCGTGTCGAAGTCCGTGCCCGCACACTTGGCGAGCACGCGGAGATCGGCCGCGCCCTCGACCCGCACGGTCTCGTACTCCAGCACGTCCTGGTAGTTGACATCGAAACCGTACTTCGCAGGGTTCTTCGAGATCATCGTCGCGGCCAGGATGGCCGGGACGTAGTTCCTCGTTTCGCGGCGCAGATGGCGCGAGCTCTTGGAGATCTTCCAGAAGTCCCGCGACCCGCTGCGGCGAATGGCCCGGCGCACGCGGCCCTCACCCGCGTTGTACGCGGCGAGCGCCAGGTACCAATCGCCGAACTCGTCGTAGAGATCCTTCAGGTAGGCCGCCGCGGCGCGCGCCGACTTCTCGGGGTCGGAGCGCTCGTCGACCCAGTAGTCGATGCGCAGGCCGTAGCGCCGCCCGGTGGCGGCGATGAACTGGAAGATGCCCTTGGCGCGCGCGCGCGAGTAGGCCGTCGTCTTGTACGCGCTCTCGACGTGGGCGAAGTAGACCAGGTCGCGCGGCAGCCCCGCCTCGGCAAAGATCCGCTTGAACATCGGCAGGTACTGGCCCGAACGCTCGAGCCCCTTCTTGAATGTCTCGGGGTTGCGGTTGGCGTAGTAATCGATCCAGCCCATGACCTTGTTGTTGGTGGTCATCGGGAAGTCGAACGCCGGGAGCCCCTCTTCCCACTTGCTGCGCTCGCGCGCGATCAGTTCGGCGCTCAGGTCGAGCTCGATCTCGGCCAGCATGTCGTGCGGCGCCGGGGTCGCCTCCTCGCCGGGGAGCAGGTCCTGCTCGACGTCCTCCTCGACGAGGCCGGCCCAGAACGCATCCTCGAAGGTGGCGGGGTCGGGCGTGTGGTGGTGGTGATGCCCGTGATCGGACTCGGTTTCGACCTGCGCGCCCGCGTTCGCCCGGGGCTGTTGGTCGGGTGACACGCGCTGGCCGGCGCAGGCGAGGCTCAGCCCCGCCGCGAGGAGGACCGCACCCACACCTCGGATCTCGAAGAACTCGTTCAGCACACGCATGCAACCCCCGTAAAAACAGGAAAAAAGGGGCCGAAACTCGAAAAAATCAAGTCCCGGATGGCAGAATATAGGCGGCGGGAGAAAGCGAAGTCAACCATTAGAGGAGACCCCCGTTTTGCGTTGACTTTTCGTGAACTTTCGCCTAACCTGCGCCTTGCTCAAGACAGGCTCCCAAGAGGCCTTCTCAGGAGACATTCCATGACCCCAGACAGCAAGAAAAGCGGCGACCGGGACAAGGCCGTCGACCTCGCGATCTCCCAGATCGAACGACAGTTCGGCAAGGGCGCGATCATGAAGCTCGGCGAGCGCGGAGCGATCGACATCGCGGTCATCCCGACCTCGTCGCTGTCCGTGGACTACGCGCTCGGCGTCGGTGGCGTACCCCGCGGACGCGTGATCGAGATCTACGGCCCGGAAAGCTCCGGAAAAACAACCTTGGCACTGCACGTCGTCGCTCAAGCCCAGAAGGGCGGCGGGGCCGCCGCGTTCGTCGACGCCGAGCACGCCCTCGACCCCGAGTACGCCCGGAAGCTCGGCGTGGACGTGGACAACCTGATGGTCTCCCAGCCGGACTCCGGCGAGCAGGCGCTGGAGATCACCGAGATCCTCATCCGCTCCGGCGCGATGGACGCGGTCGTGGTCGACTCGGTCGCCGCCCTCGTGCCCAAGGCCGAGCTCGACGGCGAGATGGGCGACTCCCACGTCGGGCTGCAGGCGCGGCTGATGTCGCAGGCGCTGCGCAAGCTCACCGGCATCGTCGCCAAGACCAAGACCTGCCTGATCTTCATCAACCAGATCCGCGAGAAGATCGGCGTCATGTTCGGCAGCCCGGAGACCACGACCGGCGGCCGGGCGCTGAAGTTCTATACCACCATGCGGCTCGACATCCGTCGAATCGGCGCGATCAAGACCGGCGAGGAGACGATCGGCAACCGCACGAAGCTGCGGGTCGTCAAGAACAAGGTCGCCCCGCCGTTCCGCATCGCCGAGTTCGACATCCTCTACGGCGAGGGCATCTCGCGCGAGGGCGACCTGATCGACCTCGGCGTCGCGCACAAGATCGTCGACAAGTCCGGCTCCTGGTACTCCTACGGCGACATCCGGCTGGGCCAGGGTCGCGAGAACACGCGACTGTTCCTGCGCGACAACACCGACCTGGCGGACGAGATCGAGCGCAAGATCCGCATCGCGCTCGACCTGTTCACACCGGGCCGGAACGGCGAAACCGACGCGGCCGTCGACACCGCCGCCAAGACCGAGGAACCGGCCAAGCCGGGGAAGGCCAAGGCCGCGCCGGCGCCGCAGCGTCGCGGGCGGGCCCCGGAGGCACCGGCCGGTTGACGCTTCGCCGACGGCTGTGCAACCATTTTCGGTCTTCGGCTGGACTCTGCCTCGGTAGCTCAGTTGGTAGAGCGAGGGACTGAAAATCCCTGCGTCGGTGGTTCAATTCCGCCCCGAGGCACCAGCTTCACGGACGACGTCCTCCTGGTTTTCGGTTCCGCAACCGGCTCGCCCTTGAAACCTCGATTTCTCGCACCGCGAGCGGCTATTGTCGGCGCTCAGAAACGCGGGTTGCGCGATACACCAAATATGAGAATATTGGTGTATAGACTCATGACGACCGGAGGGACAACGGGTGGCACGCACGAACATCGAGTTGGACGACGGCCTGGTCGAAAAGGCCATGCGCCTCACCGGGGCGACCACGAAGCGCGAAGTCGTCGACATCGCCCTTCGTCGGCTGGTGGAGAAAGGGAGCCTCTATCGAAGCCTGAGACGGCTCAAGGGCAAACTCGACTGGGAGGGTGATGTGGCCGGCTGGCGGTCCGTACGAACGTCACGCGGATGATCATCGTCGATTCGAACGCCTGGGCCGACTTCTTCAATGGGACCTCCACTCCCCACGTACACCGTCTGGATGCCGCGCTTGCAGCAGAGGAGGACCTCGCGGTTCTCCCGATCATCGTCACCGAAGTTCTTCGGGGGTTTCGAACCGAGAGCGGCTTCAGGCGCGCACGGCGGGTCCTGGTTGCCTTGCCCTCGATCCAACCGGACGTCGAGTGCCATGTCCGGGCGGCGCACTTGTTTCGGTCGCTGCGAAAGCGAGGTATCACGTTGCGTGGTGCCGTGGACGCCGTCATCGCCCAGACTTGTCTCGACGTGGACGCCGAGTTGCTGAGCCCGGATGCGGACTTCCGCCACATCGCCACACACACGCCGCTACGCCTGTGGGGCTCGACGAGGGGCTGACTCCGCGGAGGATGTGCAGGATGGAGCCGCAGCCCACGGGCTCTTCAGGCCGACTTCTTCCGCACCGGTGATGGCTGATGGCGGCGGAACGTCGTCCCGAGGTAGCGATTCAGCGCGTGGTCCCGATCCAGGAAGCCGATCGGCGGCTTGCCCCGGGGGCTCAACCGCTGGATCTCGCGGAGCATGCCGGGGTGACCCGGTTGCGCGCGGAGTCCCCTGCGCAGGACTTCAACCGCCCGCGTTCGGCGGCCGATCGACAGGTTGAGTCGGGCCAGGTTGAGGTGGACCCAGGGATCGGTGAATCCGAGATCGACTGCACGCTCGCAGAGCTGAAGTCCCTCGCGCACGTTCCCGTCTTGCTTGGCCGTCACGATGCCGAGCATCGACAGGTGCCGTGGGTCGTTGCTGCCGTCCTCGATCAGGTTGCGCAGCTTCACCGCGGCCTGCTTGCATCGACCCCCGGTGTAGTCCGCCACCGCGCTCTTGAACACGGTCTCTCGTTCTTTGAAGTCCATCGCCAACCTACCCCCGAGCCCGCCGCGCCGGCTTACGGGACGAATTCAGCCGATTCTATACCAGAGTCGTTCCGACTCGGCCCGGAAAGTCACTCCGACGCGTTCGAAAGTGCCTTTTCGTCCTCTGCGAGCGCTGTCTCGTCAACGTGGCGTGGGTCACGGCCAATTCGGCCGAGGATGATGGACAGCGGATCACGGACCAGGCATGACAGAAGGTCCGAGCCGGAAAAACCGCTGGTTGGAAGCGCGGGGAACCGTACCTTGTTTACTAAGGTAGGGATCCTCGGAGACTCCCATGACCGTCGCGATCACGTTGCTGCTGCTGGCCTCCCAGTTGTCGGCCTACGAGCGCGCCCCGTCGTTCCACGAGTCCAACGCGGTGCTGCTCAACGTCTCCGAGACGGATCTCAACCGGATCGTCCGCGATGCTTTTCGCGAGCACCTGGGAACGAAGATCGAGGGCGCCAGCTCCGATCCGTCGCGCGGCATCCGGGAACTGCGCTACGAGGCCACGTTCTCCGAGCCGGTCCTCGAGCTGGCCCCCGGCGGGACGGCTCGAGTCGACCTGGATCTGTTGCAGGCGGATCTGCGCATCGGCCGGTTCGAGAAGAAGTTCATGCGTAAGATGGCGAGTTGCGACAACGCCGGCCTGAACGTCGATCCCGACGACCCGGTCGAGATGGCGTTGTACCTCAGCTTCGAGGTCACGGACCACGACCTGCAGATCGTCCCGTCGGACCTGACGATCGAGCGATCCAAGGACTTCAACCTGATCAAGCCGACCAAGTGCCGTAACACCTGGCTGCCCAAGTGGCTCGTGTGGCGGATCGGGAAGGGCGAGCTGCGCCGCAAAATCAAACGGCTGGACGACCTGCTGCTGGCCAAGGCGCGTGCGAGTGCTTCCGATCTGGGGGACGACGACGGGCTCCTGGCGCTACGTTGGCGCAACCTCTTTCTCTACCCCGAGCGGGTCGACACCAGCCACAGGTCGTTGCTGGTGGGCTTTGCGGGCGCCACCGAACGACAGCCGTCGACGGGCGACCTTCCGGGATGGGTCGCCGAGGAATCCCGTCACTCCTACATCGGGGTGTCGGAATCGTTCCTCAACTCCGTGGCGCGCAGCGCCATGCAGCGGCTGCAGTCCGGGCCTCGCCGGCCCGGCGGAAACCTGTCGAAGCTGTTCCGCGGCGACGCGATCCACTCGCTGATCCCCGGTCTGCGTGACCTCCGACCCGACGCCGATCTCCGCCTCGGATGGACCTTCCATCGAGCGCCGGTGATCGAGCTCGATGCCCTCGCCGCGGATCGCGCGCTGGTCCGTGTACGGCTCTCCGGAGCGGAGCTGACGATCTGGGACGGGGCCGAACGTCTGGGGGCGCTGGAGATCGACTCGGCCCGGCTCGGCGTCCTGCCCTACCTCAACGTGCTGGGCGGCATCTCTTTCGAGGTCGTCGAGAACACCTGGCTGCTCTCCGCTCGGGACATCGACTTCGACGTCGAGACGCTGGCCGCGACGTTCCAGGAGCTGTTCTTCGGCGAGATGTTCGAGACCCGTTACCAACCCGTCGCGGAGCGGGCTTTCGACGTCGGTGAGACCGCGTTCCGTCCACGTTACTTCCGTTTACTCGACCGCTATCTCGTGATCGGGCTCGCCGAGTAGTTCCCAGGCGAAGAGGTAGCCCTCCCGGGTTACCGCGATCAGTTCCTGTCGACCGTCGCCATCGAGGTCGCCCACATCCGGCGCCGAGAAAACCCAGCCGCCCGTGAACTTCGGAAACCCCTCGGGCTCGCCGCCTTGACGCGCGAATCCGTGCAGCAGGTAGCCTCCGCTCCCGATCAGGACCTCCGCGATCCCGTCGGCATCGACGTCACCGGCGATCGGGCTGGCGTAGAGCATCAGGTCCTCCATCCGGCGCGGGTAGTCCCGCAGCATCGACACCGAGCCTCGTACGGACTCGCCGTCCAGCAGCCATGCGCCGACGGCCAGCGGGACGTCGATCGGAACGGCCGGTTTGGAGCGCAGCGTCAGCATGCGGAACGGAAGCAACGGAGCGTAGAGCTCCTGATGTCCGTCCCCGTCGGTATCGGCGACCAGCGGCGAACCCGTCCCTCCGAGAAACGTCGTTCCCTGGAGCTCCGAATCGGTGCCCGGAGCCAACGAGTAGCGCGCCGCGATCCGCGCCGGGCCATCGCTCGGCTGATCGACCAGAAGCACGGCATTGCCCGTGACGGCGTACAGCACGACTTCCTCGTCGAGATCGCCGTCGACGTCCACGAGCACGGGGCTCATCTGCAGACCGCTCGCCATGGTGGGCAACAGATCCGGCCGGATCGCCGGCAGCTCGAAAGGTCTCCAGCCGGGCACGAACGGCCCGCCGGGATGCAGGTTGCCATCGGAACGGATGGCGTAGGCCGTCGCCAGGCCCTCGTGCAGGCGGTTCGAACCCACGACGATCTCCGGGCGGCCATCACCGTCGATGTCCCCGACCGCGGGTGTCGAGACGATCTTGCCGATCGCTGCAGTCTCCGCCGCAGGGGCCACGCGAACCGGGAAGCCGCCGAGCAGCGCTCCGTCGTGACGCCAGGCGTACACGTGTCCGTCGAGAGCGCTGACGACGATCTCCGCGCCCGGCTTGCCGTCCAGGTCGACGAGCACCGGACGTGAGAGGACACCCCGCTCGACTCGCCGCTCCTTGGTGGCCGGATGCGCGAGATCGGGACGGACGGAAACCGGGAAACCCTCGCGCCGTTGCCCGGCCCGATCGAAGGCGTAGACCTTGCCGCTTCGCGAGGCGACCACGATCGAGACCGCGTCGTCCTGCGCGAGCTTGCCGATCGACGCGCCACGGATGATCGTCTCGCGGTGTGCGGGGCGACCGGCCAAGGCATCCAGTTCCGCCGTGACCGAGCGAAGCTCGCCGTCGTCCCAGCTCAGGATGCGTAACAGCCCGTCGGCCGTCGGCAGGACGATCTCGTCACGCCCGTCCTCGTCGAGGTCGACGAACGAGGGAGCCGCCTCGCCGGATGCCCCCAGATCGATCGGGAAGCCCCGTTTCCACGTCGGATCGTGGAAGACGAAGAAGCTCCGTCGCGCCTCGGCGCTGACGCCCCGGTCGTCGATCACTCGGAGACGAAGGGTGACGCTGTATCGATCGCGCTCGTCCCGCGTCCGCGGTGCCGGTCCCTCCGGGACGGGCAGCTTGGAGAAATCGAGCCCGCCGAGCGGTCCGACCATCTCGCGCTGCACCGTCCCGCGCGCCACGGTCCGGTAGTCCGACTCGAGCGGCTCGACGCCGAGGGCATACGCCAGCTCGTAGCCGGCCCGTTCCGCGCGTGGCAGACGGATGCTCCCGTGAATCTCGACGGTCGGTTCGTCGCGCGGCGACACGATCGCGAACCAGCGTGGATTGTGCAGGTCGACCCGCGGCGGGATGCGTCGCTCGTGCACCGCCCGGACGGCGCGATGGGCATTCAGTCGACCGTAACCCGTGAGCTGATCGAATCCCTCCCGCGCCGGGTAGCGCAGCTCGCCCCAGTCGGGCGACGAGTTGTCCAGGTCGTCCGCGGTCAGGCGGATCAGCTGGTACACCTCCTCCGCATGCAGCTTGCCCAGGCCCGCGTCGAGCGCGGCGGAGTGGATCAGGCCGGCGACACCGGAGAGCCTCGAGGTCGCCCCCGACGAGCAGCTCCGCGCGGGAACCGTTGCCCACACACGGGCGCCGAAGTTCGTGCACGGATTCAGTCCCCAGAAGGTCGTGTCGTTGGCGTTGTTGCGGATCGCGTTGACGTAGAGCGCGTGGTTGTAGACGCTCGGGTAGTTGTGGTGGTAGGAGAACTCGTCGGCCGCCGAGGCGATGAGCGTCACGCCGTGTTCGTAGGCATAGTCGACCGCCGCCCGCGCGGCCGGGGTGTTGTTGTAGCTGCCGAGCGCCGAGGCGATGACCGTGGCGCCGGCGTCCACCGCGAAGACGACACCGCGGGCGAACTGATTCGCATCCACGACGAAACTGTCGCCGACCCGGACGGGAAGGACACGGCACGCGGGACAGACGCCGGCGTCCTCCACGCCGTTGTTCGTCTCGGCGGCCGCCGTCGAGGCGATCTCGGTCCCGTGGCCGAAGTCGGTGTCGTCGGCGGCGTCGTTGTCCGCGCCCTCCAGCCCGCAGTGCGACCCGGCAAAGAAGTCGTAGCCGGCGATATCGTCGGGGTAGCCGTTCGCGTCGTCGTCCCGGCAGTCGGAGAACGCGCGGATCAGGTCCTGCGCATCCAGCGTCCCGTTCCCGTTCCGGTCGCCGACACGGGAATCCCCCTCGTAGTCCTCGACCGTGAAGATCCCGTCGCCGTTGCGATCGTGCGTCGAAGCGGACTCGGGGAGCGGAAGCTCCCCGGCGTTGAGGTAGATCTTCTCGACCAGATCCCTGTAGTGCCAGCGGATGCCGCTGTCGAGCACGGCGATGACCACGTCGTCGCGACCGGTCGTCCGCTGCCACGCGCGGTCGAGCGAGAACCCGATCGAGCCCAGCTCCAGCTCGCTCGGGTGCATGTTCTCGCGGTCGACGGAAGCCGGGATGTCGCTGCGGAACTCCCAACGCCGTGGGTAGGTCGGATCGTCCGGTGGGCAGAGGCGCGGGTCGCTGCCCGGCTCGCCGGGCCAGCAGGATTCTCCGCCATCACCGCTCGCCGCCGCGGGCCGGACGAATGGCGTACCCGTCAAGAGCAGCGCCGCTACGAGCAACCGCGC
>JABAOH010145669.1_pt1 | contig 15707 bp, 17 predicted proteins | sample 7062181 | NCBI WGS metagenome assembly JABAOH01 (sample SAMN14538630, study PRJNA623070) | marine sediment metagenome | biome: marine biome [ENVO:00000428]; feature: marine pelagic biome [ENVO:01000023]; material: deep marine sediment [ENVO:00002113]; isolation source: pool of 5 deep marine...
CGGGCACGGCAGGGGAGGCTTCGACGGAATGAAGATCATGGGGAGCGGCACCGCAACGGGTCCGGACACCTTCGGGCTTGAGGGAATCATCCTCGACCCCCACGGTTCATAGCCGAGACGAGTCGATTGGGGCCATAACGGCTGATGGGAGAGGACGGCCCATCCGAGGACGTCACCCCCCCTTCCCCTTTGCGGCAGTCTTTATCCTCCAGCTTCAATAGGTCTTAAGCTGACATCCTCCGGGTGTGTGTAGATACACTTAATATGGCCCTGCAGAATGGGAACAACGAAGGCACAGTTCATGGCAGAGTCGGACCGGGGGATGCAGGACACCTATCTGGAGGAATTCGTCGCCCGGAGTCGAGTCCTGGCCCTCATAGTGGCTGTCGGCTCCATCGCCCTCGTCGCCCTCCTGCTGATCCTGCCCTTCACCATGGAGCACACCCTGGAGGGGGCCCAGCTTCTCCTCTGGGGCGGAATCATCCTCATAGTCACCCTCATCGTGGGGATATCGCTTGCCTATGTCTACATGTCGCGGTACGTGAGCGGGATCAGTCCTGGAGAACCGGAAGCTCCACGGCCAGCTCCGGAACCCCGGGAAAGTCGGGAGGAGCTGACGCTCCAGCTGCTCCCGAAGGATGAGGGAGCGGTGTACCGCCGCATCCTAAACGAGGGAGGCACCGTCCTGCAGAAGGACCTCCACGGAATGCTCTCCTTCTCAGGCCCCAAGCTGACCCGGGTCCTCGATCGCCTGGAGAACAAGGGGCTCGTCGTGAGGGAGAGGTACGGCATGACTAACCGCATCCGGTTGAAGGAAAGGCAGGCGTGAGGGAACCGGGGCGCGCTAGACCCACGGAAACCCTTACCGATTCCCGAAAGTGGTTTCAGCCCATTTCACGAAGCTATCATAGGCTTTTTCGTCGTTGAGTAAAACTGAGGTATAGTCCTCGGAGATGAGCAAGTTGAAGGAGAGGAAGTACGAGGAAATCGACGACCCGGTCGCCATCCTCGATCGTCGTCTGGCAGAGGGAGAAATCGACAGGTCTGAATATGACGAGCTCCGGGGCACCCTACGGTCGCGCCGCTCTCGTGTACTCCGTGGAAGCAGAACTCTTTCTAGGTCCGGGGTGGCCATACTGATCGTGGTCGGTGTGGTTTTGGCCTTCGCTGTCACCTCCGTGGCTCTCACCTATGGTCCCTGGAGGTCATCTCCCAGCGGGACGGGAACGTGGCCCTGGGAAAGCTGTTGCTCCTGGGGGGGCGGTCAGGGAGGAATGGGAGACTCCATTGGGGGCCATGGGAATTTCGACGTAACCATAGCCAGCTTCGCCTACAGTCCACAGGAGGTTCGGGTTGCGGTGGGTAGCACCGTCACCTGGGTGAACATGGATCACGTCATGCACACCGTGTCTTTCGGGGAGCACGCCCACGAGCACGAGGACCACGCCAGCATCGACTCCGGGCCCATGTACCACATGGGCGCTTGGTCATACACCTTCGACGAACCGGGCGTCTACGAGTACCACTGCGATCCACATCCATATATGACCGGGAGCGTTATGGTGGAGGGGTAGGACGAACAGGCGAGGCGAGGCTAGTGACGCGGCAAGGCTACTCCTCTGGTTGCTGGTAGCCCTCATCGTTGCCTTTGCCATCCTCGGCGTGGTTATGTCCTTCGCCATGGGATGGACGGGCTTCGGGATGATGGGCTTTGGCGGGATGGGGTTCCTCATGGCAATACCTGCCATCGTCCTGGTACTCATCCTCCTGGCCATCCTGGGGGCCTTCGACAGGACCTATCCGGCCAGGGACAGGGCCATGGAGGCCCTGGAGCTAAGGCTGGCCAGAGGTGAGATTTCCCCGGAGGAGTACAGAAGCCTCAGGGATGAGCTGCTGAGATAGGCCCCTTCGAGATGGGAGCCCTGTCCCGCGAGGAGGGGCTCTCTTATACCTTTCTGTAGGCCCCGCACGGGTCTGGGCCGACAATCGCATGCCTAGCGCTCGCGCCTGCCTCGCCCTTTCCAGAGCCTTTTGACGGAAGAGAAGAGCCTGGAGGCAGGACTCTCCTTGGGCGACTCTTCAGCTGGCTCCTCCGGAGGCTCCTTGGCTACGGTGAGGAGCGTGCCGTCCCTGGCGTGGATGAATACCTTCTCCTCCGGCTGTATCTCCTCCTCCGAGGTCGCCAGCCACAGCTCGCCTTCGTGGCGCACGTAGCCCTTCTTGCCAGGGCTGAGGGCGTCGACTGCCACCGCCGTGCTACCGACAATCCGCTCGTGGAAAGGCTTCTGCCTCCTGGCCTGGAGGACCTTGTAGAGGGCGAACAGAAGGAAGGCACCGACCGCCGCCGTGGGTATAAGGAGAGTGAGGAGGATTTGAAGCTGCATCTGGGGTGTTACCAGGAAGCTAGGAGGCCTGATGGGGGCGAGGAAGAGGGTGCCTAGGATGATGGCTATGATGCCCCCGGTGCCCACCACGCCGAAGCTGGGTGTGGCAATCTCGATGATGACCAGGGCGACGCCCAACACCAGGAGGAAGATGGCTATGAGGCTGATGCTGAATCCGAGGCCGACGAGCCCGAGGACCACCGCGATGGTGCCGAAGATCTCAGCCCCGTGACCCGGTGTGGAGATGCCGAAGATGATGCCGTAGAGGCCCAGCAGGAACAGGATGGAGGCGATGGTGGGGTCTGAGATGATGACGATGGCCCTGATCCGGACGCTCGGTCCCCGTACCTCCACCGTGGGGTCTGAGAGGCTCAGTTGAATACCCTTGTAGTTGGTCACCAAGCCGTCCGCTTTGGAAAGAAGCTCGCTGGTGGTTTCCGCCACGATCTCGATGGCGTTGGCCTCGAGGGCGTCTTCGGCCCCCAGGTTCAGGTTCTCCCTGACGAAGGCATCGGCCAGGCTCTCGTTCCTACCGTGAAACTCCAGGAGCGTCCGTATCTTCGTGACTATGTTGTTCACTATCTTCTCATCCTCGACGGGCTGGAAGCCCTCGGGGCCGATGATGACGGGCTGCACGGAGCCGATGGTGGTGGCTGGAGCCATGGCCGCCAGGTCCGTGCCCATGAGAATCCAGGTCCCCGCGCTATCGGCGCTAGCCCCAGCTGGATTCACGTACCCGATGATGGGAAGCGGGCTGTTGAGCATCATCTCGACGATGATCTCCGTCTCCGCGACGCCGCCTCCTGGCGTGTTCAGCCGTAGAAGGATGGCGTCGGCCCTTTCCCGCTCCCCTGCTTCGAGGATTTCGGAGACGTACTCCACCGTGGCCCGGGTGATGGTGCCCTCGATGTCTGCTTGAATCACGAGGCTCGACGCCCCTTGAGCCTTCTCTGAGGCCAGGGGCACCGCTATGAGCGCGATGGCAATGGTTACATAGAGGAGGAGTAAGCCCTTCCGTCCAGGGCCCCGACGGACCTGAATCATCCCGTTTCCGCCTTCTTCTTTCGCTCCGACATGGCGGCAGCCATGCCCGCCATCTGTCCCATCCCCGGCGCGGCCGTGCCGGAGGGGGTGACGATGATGAGGTTCTTCTCCCGGGCTATCTCCGCCAGGTTCTGGAGCTCCCGGAGGCGCAGTGCCGGCTCCGCCTGCGTGTATAGCTGGGCCGCCTCCAGCATTCTTTGAGCCGCCTGAAACTCTCCCTCTGCCATGATGACCCTGCTCCTCCTTTCCCTCTCTGCCTCCGCCTGCTTGGCGATGGCCCTCACCATGGACTCGGGCAGGGAGACGTCCCGGATGGTCACGGCTTGGACCTTGATGCCCCAGGGGTCCGTGGCTATGTCCAGCAGGTCCTGGATCCTCCTGTTGAGCTCCTCCCTCTTGGAGAGCAGGTCGTCCAGCTCCACCTGTCCGAGGACATCCCGCAGGGTGGTCTGGGCGAGCAGGTTGGTGGCCTGGAAGAAGTCTCGGACCCTGACGACGGCCTTGGTGGGGTCGTCCACCCTGTAGTAGACGACGGCGTCCACGGCGACGGAGACGTTATCCACCGTCACGACCCGCTGCTGAGGTACGTCTATGGACAGGATGCGGAGGTCAACGACGACCCGGCGGTCGACGATTGGGATGATGACATAGAGGCCGGGGCCCTTAGGGGGGTCGTGCAAACGACCGAGACGAAAGATGACGGCACGCTCGTACTCCCGAGCAATCTTGATTGCTGACGCTACAATTATCAGAACGACGAAAACAACCGCGATGGTAATCTCGTGAAATGGCATAACCTAACCTCAGGTCAAATCAAGGGACGTAGTCTATTTAACGGTTTGCGGAAGTGCGCCGACCAGCTGCGGCCTGGCTCGGTTGGAGGCGTCTACTGGACCTTGGTTCCGCAGTTGTTGCAGAACCGGTATTCGGGGGATAGCTTGACACCGCAGGACGGGCAGTACTCGGGGGGCTTGGTGGTCTCCGCGCCTTCAGGGGCCGGCCCCCTAGGGGTGAGGGGCGTAGGGGTCGCCTCCGTCACGGTGCTGGGAGCGGGCGGGACCCGGGGACCCGTCACCAACCTTACGTGGGCACTGTTAGCCTTCGCGTAGGCGACTATGAGGAGGATTCCGGATATCACCCCGCCGATGAATAGGGATATTATGCCGAGCACAAGGGCGGGGGTTCTGGCCTCCCCCGGCCTCCCCTGGGTGAGGGGTGTGTAGACCGTCACATACGCCAGAAGGAGAAAGATGATGGGGATTATGCCGAATATGATGAGAAACGGCACGAGAATCCCGACGAGGATGATGAGGGTGCCGAACACTCCATACAGTATTAAGGCCACCAAGGCGAGGGTCTTCGCGCTGTCTGTGTCGGCTTGGACCTCAGGAGGAAGCGGCGTCCCGTACATCGGTAGGACATAGCGACCTGACAGATAATGGCTATCCCCCGGCTGAGTCCAAGCACTCGACACTGCTCCTGTGGCGGACACGAACCGGGCTCCCACTCGGCTAAGATGACCCCCGATCCATCTCGGCTACCAGCGAGACCCGTCGCGGTACGGGAACCAACGGGCTAATGGAAGCGCTCTACGTGACCGTCGAAATCCCGGTCGAAGCTCATCACGCCATCTAGCCCCATTCGCCGGACCAAGGTCACGGTGGTCCCATCGGTGAAGCTCAAGGGCTGATCGCCGTGGGCAGCCAAGAACTCCACCGTGAGCCAGAAGTCCTCAGGACCGACGAACTCAACGACCAAGAGGCCCTCCTGACCTTCGATCTGGAGGAGGCCCCAGAGTCGGGCGGCGAGGTCCGGCTGCCCTGTCCGGGACCGGATGAAGGTGTAGCTCTCATCGAGGACGTAGTCGGAGACAAAGGGGACACCGTGGAGGCCCTCTATCAGGGCCTGCATGAGCTCCGTAGCTCGGTCGTGATGCCCGTCTCGCACGTTCAGAAACCCGACGAGGACGCTGGTATCCACCAGCACGCTCATGGCGGGCCGCCGTAGAGGGTCTCGTCGATCTCCTCCTCCCGCGTCTCCACGCCCCAGTCCACGGGGAGGCGGAGGAGGCGTTGGGCCGCCCGCTTGGACAAGGGCAGGTGAGAACCTAGCAGGGCCATGAGAAGCTCCTCCTCCCGGGCCTCGCCAAGCTCCACAGCCTTCTCCAGAATCTCCTGGAGCGAGAACCTACGTCCATAGCGGAGTTGGAGCTTGGCTTGGAGTCGGTTCAGCCTTTCCTTGGCCCTCGTGCTGATCTTGACAGTGGTGGCCACAGATGGTTGATACAATGCCACCTATTATACCTTTCTACCTACAACCTTGGTCAGAATGCGCCACCTCATCCTTGCCCTCAGTGGGGAGCGGGAACTCGAAACTCATGAAACTTGTCGATTTCTAACGGCTGGACGAGGCTTTGAGCTAGGAGCGAGCGTGGATCTCCGCAATGGCTCGGGCATCCGCTCTCTCCCCCTGCGAATTTCAACGGTCCGACCATTCTATATTGGGCCCTCCCATCGAGGAGTGGGCAGCACGGGGGATCTCCGGCGACGCATCAAGCACATAACGGGGAGAGAGTGAAACCGCTCGGCATCACCAATGGGTGTGAACGGGCTTAGGCCCTTGCTAGTCCGACCACTTGATGCTACAGCCGATGGCAGGCACGAAGGGCTGCTTCGGCTCCTCGCCCGTCAGGACGGCCTCCAGAGCGTCCCGGAGGTAGGTGTGCTCCACGGCCGCGGGGTTCTGGTAGTTGTCATCCAGCCGTCCCCTGTAAACGAGCTTCCTCTCCTTGTTGAATATGAAGAACTCCGGGGTGGCCTGGGCACCGTAGGCGTCCGCCACCGCCTGGGCCTTGTCCCGCAGGTACGGGAAGGGGTACCCCTTCTGCTTCGATCGCCTCACCATGTTGTCGAAGCTGTCCTCCGGGTACTTGGTGGAGTCGTTGGGGTTGATGCCCACCAGCTGGACGCCCCTGGAGGCGTAGTCTTTCTGGACTGCTATGAAGCGGTCCTCGTACGCCTGGACGTAGGGGCAGTGGACGCAGATGAACATCACGCCCAGAACCTCTTTGTCGCCGAAATCCTCGATCTTATGGGTCCTGCCGTCCACGCCGGGCAGCTCGAAGCCAGGCGCCTCGTCCCCGATCTTCAGTCCGATGTCCTGCATATGAATCCGTGGCCTTTCAGGCAGGGGGCTGGTATAAAGGTTCCCCGATCACCTGGACGAATTCCATATGCTCAACGGCGGAGGCCGTTCAACCGTTCGCGGGAGGCGACGCCATCCAGGGGGAAGTCCCAGCAGGGTTCGACGGCGATGAATCCACAGCCCTCGCTGGGTCCTCAGCGGAGCCCTCGGGCCGGGCCTCCTCGCGATAGGTCTCGCCGTAATCCACCTCCCCCCGGCCCAGCCGTCTCAGGAGATAGAATATCAGGAAGATGAGCAGAACGGCGAAGATCAGCAGCGGGGCGAGGAACACAACCGTCCCCAGGTAGTCACGGTTCCGAACGTCGAAGAGGACCGAGGATTGGGTCGTGCGACCGTCCAGGGTGGTAGCCGTCACAGTGGCATTGTAACCTCCGTCTCCCACGGTTCGGGAGTCCACGGCCACCTCGTAGAGGCCCGTCAACACGTTGAAGGCCATGGGCAGGGAACGTCCGAACACGCTGAGTCGGACCTTGTCCAGGTCCATGGGCTCTGTAACAGCGACTTGGAAGAGGATGACCCCCGCGACCCGGGCCTGAGGAGAGGGGCTTACTATCTCCACCTTTGGAAGGCCCGCGAGGGAGCCCGCATTGTAGAAGAAGACCTCCAGGGGCGCTACAGCCTGGTTTCCCACCCGATCCTCAGCCCGAACTAGAAGACGGTGGGACCCGTCTCTGTACTGCGCCGTGTCCAGGAGAAGGAAGTAGCTGGAGCCATCCCAGAACATCGGCGTGAAGGAGCCGGTGCCATCCACGGCCATGGAGACGGAGTCTACCCCGGAACCCACATCTGTGACATCCACGGAGACCGTTATTGTTCCCTGAAGAGCCGCCGTGCCGGGGGACTGGAAAGTGGTGACGGGTGCCTCAGAGTCTTCACGGTAAGCGAACGAGGCCACCGCGGTGTTCCGGGATTCGTCCGTAACGGTGATCGTCACTGGGTCCGCTCCATCCGAGGAGGATGAGTTGAAGCCGTAGGCGGTACTGAAAGTCTCCGAATCAGGGGCGCCGGGATAGGTCACCTCCTCCACCGTCGGTCCGTCCAAGGTGGGTTCGGAGGATGCCGTGACATTGTGGAGCCCCCCGCCGAACAGGCTGATAAGGTCCACTTGGAGGCTGACGAACTGGGTACCGCCAATCATGGGACCAAACCAGAGGACTCCAGATGGGTCCACCCAGAAGGGCCCGGAGGGCTGGATCCAGCCGGGGGAGGGGATGATGAGGACGTCCTCGCTCACGAGCTCATACTCGAAGGGCTCGCTCGAGATGGAGTTGCCCACCCAATCGCGAATCGAAACCCCGATGGGGGAGTCCGTGTCCACGCTGCTGGCGCTGAAGTTGTAGTCGCCCGACCACGGCTGGCTCCCGAGGCGAGCGGTGAAGTTCATAGTTGGCGGACTCGCGGCTAGGCCGGGCTCCTGGGTAAAGGTGGCGTCCAACAAACCCGATTCATCATCCCGAGCCGTTCCCGTCACCATGCCCGTCTCGTTGCCTGGCATCTGGTTGTTGAAGTAGAGGGTGAGGCCCGCATCGACCAGGTAGGGGCTATCCTCCGACCATGCCTCGTTCCATACGTTGGGCGGGGTAGCGTCTCCCCAAACCCAGTCCGAGGGCAGGGTAGTATCGAACCTATCCACAGGGGTCAAGAGAGCGCCGTCGACGGGGCCGGCTAGGAGCCCCTCAACCACGACGTCCCCCGCCCCCACCTCCAGGTTGAAGATGTCCCAGGTCGAGATAGCCTCCGTCCGAACGACGAAGAAGAACTCCAGGGTTCCCGAGATGGAATCGGGCACGATGATGCCGGGGTTGAAGGTGAGGGTCACGTGACCACCCCCCGGCGGTAGGGCCGAGGGATTGATACCGGCGGGGTTCAGGGGAGTGTCGTCGGTGTCCCATTCGTCCTCCGTGGAGCCGTCGTCCTGGTACAGGGCCAGGCCGCTCCTGGTGGCGTCGGTGGAGAAGGGCTGGAAGTCCACCGCCCCCAGGTTCCCGAAGAGTTCGTCCACAAAGACGGTGACCGAGGTCATCCGGTCGTCGATGCCCCTGTTCACGTCCACACCGCCGTCCACGAGGCGAAAGCCCAGGACGGCCATGGTGTTCAACCGCGCTCTTGCCGGGCCTATCCACGGGTCGTCGACCATGTCGACGCCTCGGGTGAAGCGGATGAAGAGGGAGCTGGTGCTCACGGCGCTGGCGGGCTGGGAGGTCGCGTCGCTGGCCACGATGCCGTTGCTAGGAATGGTGACCACGATTTGATCGCCCTCGTTCAGGGCGTCCCCGTCCTCGGCCGTGCGAATGACGAGGATCCAGTGGTAGCTTCCCTGGACGCTCGTGGGAAGGGGCTCATTAGCCCCCGTCAGGTCCAGGTCCACGGAATTTCCGGTCCAGCCGATGTCCGTGAGGGTCAGGGGGGTGTCCCCCGCATCTAGGATGTCGTCCGTCAACCCGTCATCACGATAGAGGCCGACCCCGCTCAGTTCCGCATCCACATCTAGGAGCCGGAGGTCCCGGTCATTCCCTGATTGGAAGCCCGCTCCGGAAAAGTCTACGGTCACGGAGCTCAGAGTCGCTCCCGCAGCGTCCGTCATGCCGAACCCGATGACCGGGATGGCAGAGGATGCATCGCGGGTGGGTTGCTCCGGGTTCACGAGGCCCGCCGTGACGCCCGGGGTAGCTGCCCGGGCCGGAGGGAGGAGGGGGAAGGCGGTCACAACCATCAGAAGGATACCTACCGTTAGCGGAAAAACCAGGCTTTTGCTGCGCATTGCTGCGATTCTGACCCTCGGTGCTCAAAAAGGCACTGGGCTGGTTATCTGATTTGAGAACCACCTAGCTCGGTTGAGCCATTAGTGAATCCGCTCGCCAACGCCGGACCCAGACGGCCGAACGGCGGTCCTTAGACGTATGCGTCCACGCCGGGTCCGAGAGGACTCAAACCAGGGTTCCCCTAGCGGGGTTTCTCCGCCCGGAGTGTGATGGCGGAGGCATCGAGCCCTCGCGGGCCCCACAGCCAGGGCTTGTCCTCGAGAATCTCAAGGTTATGGAAGCCAGCGGCCCGGATCGTGTCCAGATAGTCGGCGCGAACCATCGCGGTGGCCACGCATCCACAGTCATCCTCGATGCCCTTCAGGGGATGCTCCTGTACGATGTCCGAGATGATGAGGCGTCCGCCGGGCCTCAGAACGCGGAATGTCTCCTCAAAGACAGCGGCCTTGTCAGGGCTCAGGTTGATGACGCAGTTGCTCACGACAACGTCCACCGAGCTGTCCTCGGTGGGAAGGTCCTCGATGCGGGCTTCGTGGAACTCCACGTTCATGACGCCCTCCCTTTCGGCGATCTCGCGTGCCTTCTGCACCATCTCTGGCGTCATGTCGATTCCTATGGCCTTACCATCGGGGCCGACCCTCGTGGCGGCGAGATAGACGTCTACCCCCGCACCGCTCCCCAGGTCCAGGACGACCTCACCTGGATGAAGGTTCGCGTGCCTTACCGGGTTCCCGCTTCCCAAACCCATGACGGAGTCGGCCGGAACCTCCGATAGCTCGGCCTCCGAGTAGTTCGCGTCGCAGCAGGTAGAACCGCCTCGGGGGGCTTGGGGTGCCTTCGCGTAATGCACTTGCACCCTCTTCCAGGTTTTCTCCTTCGTTCTCATGTTAACTACTACTATGTAGTAGTAGTCAACCTTATATACCTTCTCATCCCATGACTCATCAGATGTCGGAAGTCACGGTCCGAGCCAACCGGCTCCTGGAGGAGGCGGCGGAGGAGGTGCGAGGGGAGGTGGTCAGCACCCTTCGAGCCATGGGCCTGAGCACCCATGCGGCCAACGTCCTCTACGCCCTGGCGAGGGTGCCAGAGGCGACGGCGGGGGAGCTGATCGTGAGGACTGGGATACCCGACTCCAAGATATACTACGCCCTCAACGAGCTGGCGGAGATGGGGTTGCTGGAGGTACAGGAGGGGAAGCCCAAGACCTACCGCTCCGTTGCACCGAGGGAGGCCAAGGCCCGCCTCCAGAGGATGCTAGCAGCGAAACACGAGCGGGAGCAGGCTGCTGTGACGAGGCTAGCCTCCCTCCTGGAGCCGCTGAGGGCGGCCTCGAAGTCGACGACCATGGACCTGGCCTACGTGGTTAAGGGCCTCTCGAACGTCCTGGCGAGGGCGGAGGCGATGATAGCTTCCGCCAGGCGCGAGGTCCTCGTGCTGATGTCGGAAGAGGCGATCTTCCGGAAGCTGGAAACGAAGCTGGAGGAGGCTGCGTTGAGGGGCGTAAGGGTAAGGATCGCCGCCCCGGACATCCCTCTGGCAAAGGAGTTGCAGCGGCTAGCGGAGGTCCGGGCCATCGTGTGTGAATGCGCCATTGTAGTCGTTGATGGGCAGCAGATCCTCACAATCAGCGGGGCGACCGACGGCTCCTTCTACGCCATCACTTCGACGGACGAGACCCTGGTCCGCCTCGGCTTGGACTACTGGGGAAGCCCCCGATGCTGCGTGAGCCCGAGTCAGTCCGATGCCTAGGGTCCATCACGGCTATCTCGTCTGGCCTTCCTTCGACGACCTGCATTCATGCTCACGTGAATCCACGCAGGTCTCGTTGTCTCTTCCCCCTACGACCCTAGCGATCTCCCTGAGCCGCCTGAACCGCCCGACCTCCCTCCGCCGGACTCTCGCTCCGAGATCTCTTCGCTGCCTGAGGCTGCCTTCCAGGTTCTGGGACCTCCAAGAGAGCCGCCATCGGAAGGATGAACAGTAGTGCTCCCAGCAGGGAGAGCTGGGCCAGGTAGGTGCTCTGGAACATCCTGCCCCCGAGTCCGACCAGCAGCAGTCCCAGGCCCATCCACCTCTGCGGGGGGGTACGCAATGTGTCACCGAGAACGTAGGCGTAGGCGCCCAGGGCAACGGCGTAAACTGGCAGGGGCAGGAAGAGGGTGAAGTATACAGTCCAGGCCGCGGCCAGGGGGACTATAGCGGAGCTGGANNCCTCCATTTGCGGCCTCCCAGGAGCAGCAAGGGGGCTGCGACGGCAATAACCTCCCCACCGCTGAAGACCAGGTTGGGATTAGGGATCCGGAGTCCCAAGGCCGAGAGGCTGAGGCTTGATTGGTAGTAGTAAGTGGTGAAGACAGCGGCGACGATGGCCACGGCCCCTAGGAAGTCCCACGACTGCTTCCGAGGGTGGAGCATCAGGAGGAGGCCCAGCACGCCGACGGAGAGCCCCTGGTAGAGAAGGGTCGCGAGGGGAGTTAGCAGGATGGGGAGAAGGGCGCCCACCACGATTAGGAGCCACAGGAGGATGGCCAAGGAGCTCTGGGACACAGTGCGGCCGAAGAGGAGGATGGCGATGAGGGCTACTGAGACCCCTATGGCGATGAGGGCGAAGTTCATTCCCGCAAGGCCCGCCGTCATCAGGAGCGCGAACAGTCGGTCGAGGGACTCTCCCGGAGGGGCGAAGGCGCCCCCTCGCAGCAGGAGGCGTAGGAGGATGAACTCCACCAGGGAGGCTCCGATGGCCAAGACCAGGAAGAACCGCAGCGAGGGGATCAGGAGCTTCCTATCCAATCTCCTCACCCTCGGACGGCCCTGCCTCGACATCGCCAGACACACCCAGGAACTCCTTCTCCGAACTGACGAAACGCACCAGGAGGTCGGCGAGGAGGGGGTAGAGGCTCACCTTCGACTTCTTCGCAATGGCGTCCCTGAAGCGCTCGACCCAGCGGCCCAGGTGGTCCTCCACGAACTTCCTCTGAGCCTCCCGGATTGTCTGGGCGGCCTGGGCGTCTGGCTTCAGGAGGGCGTGGGACTCCTGAAGACAAAGAAGGCCCATGAACTCCAGCTCCGACACCAGATGGTCTGGCATCTCGTGCCGTGGCTCGAGCCCAAAAGCCCTGTAGAAGCCGGCGACGTCCGCCATCAGGGCGTCCTTGAGGGGGTCCTCCTCGGCGCGGTAGGAGCCCTCGTAGGGGGGGCAGTCTCCCCTCTCGAAGAGGCGTAGGCGCTCCGCCGCTATGGCCTGAAGCTCAGCGGGCTCCGGGGGCTTCCCGTTGGGGAGGTCGGAGGGCACCGCCATCTCAGGCCACAGGGGAATCAGAGTGCGGAGCTCCCGAATGGCTCGGCCGTCTCGCAGGTATTGCTCCACCGGGCCGAAGGCTCTGGCTAGGCTGCCGTAGAAGGCCCCGCGTCGCAGGGCCAGCTCAGCCTCCCTCATCGAGACCTCTTTAGCCACCCTTCTGCCTCCGATAAACGTAGAGGATTAGGAGGGCGGCCGCCACGGGCGGCAGCAGGACCAGGCCCACTATCCAGACCTCCACCCCTCGAGGGGCAACGGCCCCCGACACCTCCAGGGTCACCCAGCTCGACACCGACTTCCGGGCGCCCACGTCCCCGGAGGAGCCGTCCCATACCGCCAGGGCAAAGTTGTACCTCCCCCCGAGGTCCATGTCTTGGTCCTCCGGGTCGCCCGTGTGCAGTCGGCGGGCGACGGTCACCTTCCAGCGGTCGTTCTCCCACACGCCGCGCCCGAAGGCGTCCTGGCGCTCCTGGGTGGCGATGGTGCCGAAGCCGGTGGCCACCGCGTCCTCCACCGCCGTCACCTTCAGCGGCTGGGAGAAGGGGTTGCCCACGGACCAGCCCACCAGGAGCTCCCGAGCATCCTCGGGGAAGGCGTCGGGGAGGCTGTAGGGCGGGTCCCCCACGGCGTATGGGTAGTGGTCCACCCAGAAATTCGGGAAGGCGTCCTCCAGGTCGTGGAAACCGGCCTCCATGTCCGCCTGCCAGTCCGCCTTCCACTGGACGATGTGGACCCGCTGATTGCGGGAGCCCATGCAGATCCCCGGTAGGGTAGAGGAGGCCAGGAGGAGGGCGGCGGCGTCCCTGAACTCGTGCATCTTGGTGGACCTCTCGTCCTTCGTTGTGTCGGGCCAGGACACCAGGAAGACGATGTGGGTCCCGTTGTTGAGGGCTCGGACCTCCATGCTGGGCGTGACAGGCTCCATCCGTATGGGGAGCGCTGTCGCCTGGCCCGTCAGGGGCACCTGCACTGCCTGTGCCCTGTCCCAGAGCGGGCTGACGGGGTCCGTGACCGGCAGGGCCTCCTCCAAGTAGACGCTCTGCAGTGCCACAGCGGGCTGGGCTAGGGAGACGTCGGTGTAGACGAGGCTCAGCGACAGGGCAGCTATGGCCACCACCAGCAGGACCTTCACGTGCTTCGCTTTCATGGTGACGCCTCAAGTGATATTGTGGCGGTACACCCCCACCGCGTCGTCGCGGTAGGGGCGGACGATCTCCTTCTCCACCAGCATGACCCGGACCACCTCCACCCCGTTGACGTCGTAGCCGATGGCCTCGTCGCCCTGCAGGCTGAACCTCGAGAGGATTCGGTCCGTGCTGGTGTTCAGCAGGAGGATGGCCCTCAGCTCGGGCTCCAGGCCCTGCCGGATGCGCTTGTAGGTCTCCACCGCCTGGTCCGCCCCGGGACCGAACATCTGGCGGTTGAACTCCGGAGGGACGTGGATGGGGGGCACGTAGTAGATGTTGGGTTCCAGGCCGAACTGGGGGTACAGGGGCAGGGCCAGCTTCTTCACGTGCACCAGGAAGTCGATGGGGTTCTCGGGGTCGGCGTTCTCCGGGGTGTTGAGGTACCCCACCATCCGGATCTTGCCGATGCAGTTGCGCATGCAGCGGGGCCAGATGCCCTGCTCTACGGCCGGGTAGCAGAAGATGCACTTCTCGGAGATGCGGGTCACGTGGTTGTAGAGGACCCGCTTGTAGGGGCACGCCATGACGCACTCCCGGTACCCCCGGCAGCGCTCCTGGTCGATGAGGACGATGCCGTCCTCCTTCCGCTTGTAGATGGCCTTCCGCGGGCAGGCCGCCAGACACGCCGGGTAGGTGCAGTGCATGCATATCCGGGCCAGGTAGAAGTTCCATATCGCATGGAGGCCCTGGAGGTGGTACTTCGCGGGGTCGATGGCCTCGCTGGTCTCGTCCTCGCCCCGGTTGGGGTTGGCCCAGTCCTCATCCTCCGGGAGGTAGCCCAGGACCCGCTCCCCCGTGGGGGCGGCCTCGAAGACGGTCTTCCCCGCGTAGACGGGGGAGGGGCCGGCGGTGTTCCACGGCTGGGGCCCCAGCTTGTCCAGGATCTTGCAGTCCCAGCCCAGGGGGTAGGAGCCCCAGGGCTTCGTCTCCACACTGTTCCAGAACATGTACTCCTGCCCCTTGCCCGAGGTCCAGAGGGCCTTGCAGGACATGGTGCAGGTCTGGCAGGCGATGCACTTGTTGATGTCGAAGACCGAGGAGACCTGCTTATCCGGGCGGGACTCCGCGTAGACGTACTCCATGTCCCTGCCCAGCTGCCAGTTTCTCACCGTTGGCATGGCCTAGCCACCTCCGTAGAACTCCCCTCGCAGGTAGCGCAGGACCGCCTCGCTCTCGTAGGTCGGCCGGAAGCCCAGGGCCGCCGGGCGCCAGAGGCCGACGCCGTCGATGCCCCCATCCTCCGCCTTGGTGATCTTCACGTAGGACTCCTTGGGCGCCCCCGTGGCCCCGTGGACGTCCTTGGCGAAGCCCTTGCCGAAGGTCTGCCCGAGGCCGTCCTTCCTCACCAGGGAGTCCGTCAGGAGGGTGGGCTTCAGCCAGGCCCGGGTGACGGATTGGTGGGAGCCGTAGCGGTAGCCCGCCTGGTAACCCGTCCTGGGGCTCTTGGCCAGGCCGTCGGGACGGGACTCGTGGCCCTCCACGCTACCGTGGGTGGCGATGAACATGTGGAACCAGGCCCGGGTCGTGCGGCGGGGCATCCCCGGGTAGTAGCGGGCCCGGACCAGCCAGCGCATGACGGCGTAGTCGGCAGGCCTGTCCTGCCAGCCCCGGAAGGGGCGGTCGCTGGGGTCGCCGTCGACCCAGACGTAGTCGCCGTCCTCGATGCCCAGCTCCTTGGCGTCCAGGGGGTTCATGTCCACGTACCCCTCGCCCACGTAGGGCGTCCGCTTGTCGTGGCGGTAGAAGTCCCCGAAGGGCCCGAAGTAGACGGCGGAGATGTCCTGGGAGAGGGCCATGGAGTGGCAGGCGTGCCGGTACTTCGGGG
>JABAOH010054905.1_pt1 | contig 15705 bp, 19 predicted proteins | sample 7062181 | NCBI WGS metagenome assembly JABAOH01 (sample SAMN14538630, study PRJNA623070) | marine sediment metagenome | biome: marine biome [ENVO:00000428]; feature: marine pelagic biome [ENVO:01000023]; material: deep marine sediment [ENVO:00002113]; isolation source: pool of 5 deep marine...
TAGGCGGCACAGAGCTATTGTGTCTTTCTTCATCTTTTGAATTTCATTCCTTCTGCTCCTATTGTTCGCAGGTAGTCCTTAATCATGCTTGAGTGTACAAATGCAAGTCTTTCTGGGATGTCCTCGAGGTCAAACAGCCCAATCTGTTCGATCTCTCCCTCCTGTCTCTTAATCTCTCCTCCAGTAGGCTTCACGAGAAAACAGGCGGGATAGTAATCGTATTCTATACCATCTTTGACCCCACTCTCATGGTATTCACCTATCTTTCTCACTATCTCAACGATGAGGCCTGTTTCTTCTTTAACTTCTCGCACTACAGCTTGCTCAACACTCTCTCCGGCATCAACTCTTCCACCTGGTAGAGCCCAATAGCCTTTGAAAACTACGGTGCCCCTCTTTATCAACAAGATCTTGTTGTATGGAAATACTATTATTGCTGCCACTGTTCTGCCTCCAAACTTCATGTGCGTATAGCCTCCTTCTCCAACAAAAGACCTGCCGCTCCACTCAAAACCTAGATAGATTTAAAGAAAATCTCAATAAAGCTTTTTAGAAGATGTTTGTTGGGTGCAGCCGGAATAGTGTCTGCGCGCGGGCATAGTTCGTAGATCGATCGACTTTTGAAACATTGTCCTGTTTGAAACAACACAATTAAGATAAAAGTTGAGAGAAAGTCTAGGATTCATTTGGCTAGGGGTCAGTTATCGGCGTATTCAAGTCTATCAAACGGTGAAATCCTACGAAAGGCAATTCACATAAGCGGTTTTGCAGTTCCCTTCGCCTCCATTTTTTTCCACAGTAGTTTGGTTTCGTTGTCGCTATTTCTGGTAACTATCCTTTATGCGGTGTCAGAACTTGCTAGAACCAAAGGAATCAACGTTCCAGTGTTCTCAACGATAACTCGAAAAGCTGCTGTTTCTAACTCTGAAATCAACCATTTTGTAGCTGCGCCAATATCCTTCGCCATGGGGATAATCCTTGCACTTCTCATCTTTCCACCCTACATAGCTTATGCATCCATTGCCGTACTTACCCTCGGAGACGGCTTCGCCGGCATTTTTGGCAAGATTTTCGGAAAAACATCTTATTTTTTCAATGGAAAAAAGAAGCTTGAAGGCACAATTTGCGGATTCACCTGTGCGTTTCTGGGATCCACTCTGTTCGTAGGCCCAACGAAAGCCTTGGTTGCAGCTGCCGTGGGAATGCTGGTAGAATGCCTCCCTTCACCTATCGACGACAACTTGGTCACACCATTGTCCGTTGGAACGACGCTAATCCTATTCACCTAATTCTGATACGACGCAGTTAGGGAACCCTGGGAGATTACTCTGCATTCTTTCCAAAAATGCGCGCGCGAGTATCTTGGATGACTCAAGTAAGATTTAAATTTTCATACCTCGAAGAAAACTCAAGCGAAGCACCTTTAGGAATGGTGGAGAATCCTGGTCAAAGCAATTCAGAAACTTGCATACATCTCTTTATTAACTGGCTTTCTGATACTTCTACAGCAATACATCGTTTACGGAGTCTGGTTTCAGACAGGTGACATCCATCATGAAACCTTCTCAATAGCCTTCTTCTCTCTTGGCTTGGGCATTCTGCTCGGGTTCGTTGGCAGAACTAGAAAAACTTAATCACGCGCGCGCAACTCCCTCACCTTCCTAAGGTTTTCGATGTCGCTTCTCCTCGCGTCTTTAGGTGTCTCAAGTATCAGAGGCAGGCGGCCCAACCTGCTTCTTAGCACGTTTCTGAATCCTTCTTCCCCGATCTTGCCCATGCCAATGTGTTCATGGCGGTCTATGCGCGAATTCAAATCGCCGATCGAATCGTTCAGATGGACAAGTTTGAGCTTTCTGAATCCAATTGTCTCCTCGAACTTCCTGATAGTTCCTTCCACAGTTTTCTGAGTTCTGAGATCATAACCCGCTGCGAAGGCGTGGCAGGTGTCGAAGCAGATCCCAACGCGTTCAGGATAAGACAAATGTTCGATTATATACTGGATGTGCTCAAAAGAACCCCCCATGCTGTTCCTAGTTCCAGCTGTGTTCTCAAGGAGAAGCATGACGCCTTCACCTGCAACCTTGATGGCCTTGTCGATGGCGTTGATGATCCTTTTAAAACCGATCCGCATCCCAGCTCCAAGGTGGCTACCTAGATGGGTAACCAGATACGGGATCTCAAGTCTCCTACACCTTTCCAGCTCCGATGCGAGGGTCTCAACGGACTTCGCGTAGACGTCATCTTTCGGCGAAGCCAGATTTGGGAGATAGGGCATGTGGCCTAGGACTGGTTTCACGTTGTTGCTATTCACCTTATCGGTGAAGGCCTTCGTCATCTCCGACGTGAGCTCCTTAGGCTTCCATCGTCTCGGGTTCCTGGTGAAGATCTGGAAGGTGTTGCAACCCAGCTCGACGGCTCTGTCCACCGCCTCATGGATGGACCCCTCAATCGAGACGTGGAACCCAACCCTCACCTAGACCATCCTCAGAACAACATTTAGTTCCGAAGGACATTTTTACTCTTTGCTATCGTTCGTTTTATTCGCGCGCAGGATCGCGGAAATAACCAGCATATACATACAAGCCGACGGAGGCCCCCACGTCAAAAACACCAAAGAAATAGGAGAAATGCTCCTCGCAAAAATAGAAAACAAGGGAAAAAACAAAAGAAGGATATATTTCGACGTAAAATAGAGGCCTGCGGCGCATCTTATTTTGGTAATTCCGCACGTGCAAGGCAATACATTGAGCCGGACATAAATAAGATAGTCACCACAAAACCTGGATGTTCCGTAGCTTCCCATGCCTTAGAAATGATTAGCGAACAGAAAGCTGCTACTTCGAGTATGTAACCAAGTTTATGAAGCAATCCCATTTTTCTACCTCTTATGCGAGCGCACGTACTCATCTGTATAGGGAACTAGACAGAGAAACTTTATGGTTTTTTCGCTATTGTTTTTGAGCTGATGTTTCTCATTCGGAAGAATGAAGATGACATCGCCAGCTCTAAACTCTCTTTGCCCTCCCTCACCAACCGCAAGACCCTCACCTTCTAGGATGAAGACCTCATGTTCCCAAGGGTGACTATGAAAAGGACTGTAGCCTCCGGCCTCCATCTCGAACAATCTCATTGCAAAGTTTTCAGCCCCCATCTCCTTCGTGATAAGCCACCGCACCCTTACTTTTGAGGCATCTTTCTCCGCATCTTTCGCTTCAACGTCTTGATAATGAAAGATTCTCATCATATTCACCTCTTCAAATCAACTCATAGGTTAGTGATTATTAAGCTTCGCGCGCCCTCTTGTTGAGTCTTAATCAAGATTCTGACTTCATAATTGATTTATCCGTATCTCATAACTGTGGGAACACAAAAAGGGGTTATTTAGCTTGGCCAAACCTAGAGTCTCTGAACCGAAGTGGCTCACGCCTGACATCAAAAAAGTCTTCAATTATGAGGTGCGCGCCTTACNNTTATAAGGTGCGCGCCTTACCAACCGGGTTGAGGTTAACCAAACTCACCGCGAAACGAAAGAAGCGCTGATGCGCACGCAAAAAACTCAAGTTCGCCCCCATAAAGCTTAGAGAGCTTGGTTTACAGGTAACCCAGGCTTTTTAGTCTTCTCTTGATTTTTTCTTCATCTTCCGCCGTAAACGTCTGCTTTTCACCTTCCTCGTTTTCTTCTTTCATAACTTCTCTTAGAACAAACTCCACATACTCTTCTACGGCCTCAAACTCTCCACCACTCTCCTTCACTGTACGCTCAACCAAATCATACAAATCCTTCGAAACATAAACAGCAACCTTATCCTCATCCATAACCAACACCCCAAACTCCGATTGATAATATGAGAATAATAAGCTTTATGCGCGCGCGTGTCAGGACATGTAGCCTAGGGCTTTCAGTCTTCTTTCCACATCCTTGGACTCCAAATCTGGAAGGTTCTTTCTGATCAAATAGATAATATATTCCGTAGTGCTCCGATATCCGCTTCCCTTTAAGCACTTTGTAAGCCTATCGTATAAGGGCCTAGGAATAGGTATGTTCACGTAATCAACCATAACCTAACACCTTCTGTAAACATCTTTGAGAATTCACATATTTATACTTCACTGATTTCTAAATGACACGTCATTTACATAACATTTAAATATCATTCTTACGTCAATAATTGGGTAACAGAATAAGGAAGCGCTTACATGGACGATTATCTTGAAGAGTTGGAAAAGAGAAGCGTAGCACTCATACGGGAAGCAAAAGCACAATTCAAAAACCCCGCGGTTCTCTGGAGCACAGGAAAAGACTCCACCGCAACGGTCTGGCTCTGCAAAAAAGCGTTCTTCGGCAAAATACCTTTTCCAGTAATCCACATAGACACGGGCTACAAATTTCCTGAAATCTACGAATTCAGAGACAAAGTCGCTAAAGAATTGGGTCTCAACCTAATCATAGCCAGAGACGAAAAAACAATCAAAGAAGGGATGTCGCCAAAGAAAGGAAGGCTCAACTGTTGCACTACACTGAAAACCGAAGCGCTCAAAACCTTGATAAGAGAGCAAGGATTTGACGCTCTAATCCTGGCCATACGAAGAGATGAACATGGAATCAGAGCCAAAGAAAGGTATTATTCTCCGAGAGACGAAAACTTTCGCTGGAACTACACCGACCAACCAGCAGAACTATGGGACCTATACGTAAAGCCCTCAGAAGACTTCTCCCACATGCGAGTTCACCCAATTCTACACTGGACAGAACTCGACGTCTGGCAATACGTAAAACAAGAAAAACTGCCAGTGAACTCATTGTACTTCGCAAAAAACGGTAAAAGATACAGAAGTTTAGGCTGTATGCCATGCACAGTGCCTATACCATCAACAGCAAACACCATAGATGAAATCGTCCGGGAAATCAGAACTTCAAAGATCCCCGAGAGAGCAGGAAGAGCTCAAGACAAAGAAAAAGCCTACATGATGCAAAAACTGCGAAGCCTAGGCTACATGTAAGGTAAAACAACATGATAATTCTAGCCCTAGACGCTCTAGACTTGAAACAAGTCCAACGATTCAAATGCAAAAACCTAATGCAAAAAGAATATGGACAAACCAGCATCTCAGACTTTAACCAAGAAAGAACCGTTGTTCTATGGGCTTCTTTCCTAACAGGAAAAAACATGGAAGCAGAAATTCCCATAAAAACTCAATGGGAATTCAAAGTTCCGCCTGAACAGACATTTCTAAAATTCTTCAAAACCTACAAAACGATAGACGTGCCTGCGTTTTCATACAAACAACAAAACCATGCGGAAGAAAGAAGGCTGCTCAAAGGATACTTTGAAGATAAGGCAACCCTAGAGGAATATGACGCGGTTGCTTGGAGAAACCATGAGGAAAACAAGAAGGAGTTTTTCAGCGCTCTTGGCAAATTCGACTTAGTCATGGGCTACTTTAGCCTTGCAGATTCCATCGGTCACTTAAGCTTCGGAATCACCGAAAAAATGGCAGAAGTATACCGTGAACTCGAAAAATTAGCAGAAAAAGTTAAAGACGCTGACAATTTTGTTCTCGTGATTTCAGATCACGGAATGAAAGCTGTTGGAAGGTATGGAGACCACAGTCGAAACGGGTTCTACTCTTCTAACCATAAATTGGGACTTAACATCCCGAAAATAACCAGCTTCTACAATTTGATTAGGAGACTCACCGAGAAATGAGCACACCTAGAATTAACTTAGTCGTCGTAGGCCACAAAGACCATGGAAAATCCACGCTGATTGGCAGACTGCTCTACGATTCAGAAGCGATTCTTAAACAAAAACTAGATGAAATCCGGACAGAACTAAAGAAATCTGGAAAAACAAAGTTTGAATTCGCTTTTTTGCTTGACAGTTTGGAAGAGGAAAGAAAAGGCGGATTAACAATAGACATAATGCAGACACCTTTCAAATCAAAGAAATACCTTTACACAATCATAGACTGCCCAGGCCACAAAGAATTCATCAAGAAAATGCTCACAGGCGCATCTCAAGCCGACGCAGCCGTACTCGTAGTCTCAGCGAAGGAAGGAATACAAGACCAGACTCGACAACACGCTTTCCTAATTAAAACGTTAGGCATCAGACAGCTAGTGGTTGCAATTAACAAAATGGACAAGGTTGCATACAAAGAAAACCAATATGAAAAAACATGCAGCGAGCTGAAACAGATTCTCAACAGCTTAGGCTATCGTGACGTGCCGATGATACCGATTTCAGCCATAAAAGGAGACAACGTCTTCAAAAAATCAGAGAAAATGAAATGGTACAAAGGCTCAACATTAATCGACACGTTGGACGAAAACATAGTTCCACAACCACCACCAACACACAAACCTCTAAGGGGAGTAGTCCAAGACATCTACCAATACGAAAACAATCAACAAATAATCGCTTGCAAAATCGAAACAGGAACACTTAAACCAAAAAAAACAGTCATTTTCAACTCTTCCGGAAAAAAGGGTTTTCTGAAAAGAATTCTAGTTTTTGGCTCAGCAGCAGAAAAGGCTGAACCGGGAGACTCAGTCGGCCTCATTTTGGACGGAATTGACACGGTTGAAAGAGGCGAAGTATTAAGCTATCCCCGAAACCAGCCAAAAAACGTCAAAAAATTCATCGCCGAAATAATAGTGTTCTCCGACATCCAAATAAAAAACGGCGATGAGCTAACAATCCGTTATGGAACAGCTGAAAAGAAATGTAAAGTGCAAAGAATAATAAGTGAAATCGACCCGGTTAACCTCACTGTGCGTTCGGAACTTCCAGAAGTTTTAAAAAATGAAACTGTTGGAGAAATGGAACTTGTCGCACTCGAGCCGCTATGCCTAGAAAAATACTCTGACTTTCCTGAACTTGGAAGATTTGTTGTGGAAGGAAAAAAGGGAACAGCAGCCGCCGGAATCGTCCTTGAAATTCACAGCTAAGAGGAGACATTTGGCACAAAATGGAAAAACATGTTAGAACCCTAACGAAATCAATCTCTTGGCGTATAGTCGCAACTTCCACAACAATGCTCCTAGTATTCCTAGTCACCGGAGACCTCGTCATAAGCGCAGGCGTCGCCGCCCTAGAGCTCCTGGTGAAAACAGTTGTCTACTACTTGCATGAACGAATATGGAACATGTCAAATTTCGGCAGAGAAAAACTTGCAGCCAACCTGTCCGCGCAAATAGCCTCACCTAGAACTTTGCTTCCAAAAACTAACAAAAACGACCAAGAAAAATAGAACAAAGATATGCGCGCGAACCTTTTGCCTAGAATTTTTTCTTCTCAAGATATTACTCCTTAATTGAAGTAGCTTTGGCCTAGACATTATTCCAGTAGTTTTATAACAGCGATATCCTCTTTTCATAGGATACCGTTGCATTGGTCCAGCAAGAGGCATATCTATGATCATAGAAATGTTCACGTTTGGGATGTATCTCACGAACTGTTATGTTGTGGGCTGCGAGGAAACCAAGGAAGCCATTGTCATAGATCCCGGATTTGACAGAGATAGCGAAGCAGAGAAGGTTCTGAAGTTTATTCAACAGAATGGTTTGCACGTCAAGTACATAATTAACACGCATGGTCACGCCGATCACACAGCTGGCAACGGAATTAGTAAAGAAGGCAACTGGCGCCCTCATCTTGATCCATGAAAATGACGCGATAATGCTGACCACCGTTGCCAAAACTCTTTCAAGGGTTTTCGGGCTTCGTGTAAGATCGCCGCCAGCCGACAAGACGCTCCGCGATGGAGACGTCATTCAAGTGGGCAGCGTCAAGCTAGTGGTTCTTCACACGCCAGGACACAGCAAGGGCGGCATATCCCTTTTGGGTGAAAAGGTTGTTTTCACAGGGGACACCCTCTTCGCTGGCTCCATAGGTAGGACCGATCTTCCAGGCGCTTCTTTCAAAGAGATCATGCAGTCGATTAAAACTAAACTGGTAACGTTGCCAGACCGCTTTAAGGTGTACCCAGGTCACGGCCCTCCTACTACCATGGGCGAGGAAAAAAAGCATAACCCTTTCTTGCGGATGTAACTAATTTTCAATAGTGTGGAGGCACCATGGAGATTCAGCTGGATAGGTCAACCGTCCCTTTCAGTTTGGAGCACACTCTGAGATGCGGCCAGTTGTTTCGATGGGAAAAATTTGGCGATTGGTGGTATGGCGTTGTTGAGAAAAAGGTTGTTAAGGTAAGGCAAATCGCTGACAGGTTGATGTACAAAACTTTTCCCGAAAACATTAACGCAGAGTTTATCGAGAAATACTTCAGGCTGGATGACGATTTACCATCTATACTTTCCCAAATAGACAAAGATGAGCACATGAGAAGGGCTATTCAACGTTTCCATGGACTGAGAATAAGCCGGCAAGAACCTTGGGAGTGCCTAATCTCATACATCTGCGCAACCTACAAGAACATCCCCGCCATCAAAAACATGGTTCTTAACCTCTCTAAACGATTTGGTAGGAAGATAATCTTTGACGGTCACGTTTTCTATACGTTTCCAAAGCCAAGCGACCTAGCTCACGCCAGTCTCGAAGAAATAGGAGGTTGCAAGCTAGGGTTTAGAGCTGAACGAGTTTTAGAAGCCTCAGAAATTCTGGACCGCGGAATATTCAGCTTGGAAGACTTGAGGAAAATGGATTATGAGAAGGCGAGACAGAAATTGTTGTCACTGCCCGGTGTGGGACAAAAGGTCGCGGACTGCGTTCTCCTCTTCTCCCTAGACAAGTTGGAAGCTTTTCCGGTGGACGTTTGGATGAAGCGTGCGGTCCTAGAATTCTATCCAAGCTATTTCGAACATTCATTTATCAAAAGACTTTCTAGTAAAAGTTCGATTACACCGCGGGAATATAAGACAATTAGCTCATTTGGAAGAGAATATTTTGGGAAATACGCAGGATACGCACAAGAATACTTGTTCCATTTATCAAAAAAGCAATAGCATGCATGCATCGCCTATTTGGTAGATTTCAAAAGTAGCGACGAAAAGAACGGACGATTTGAGTGTTAAATATCCTAATACATTGTCAGCTATCCTGGTGCCTTGTTCTTGATAGGGTATGGTTGTAATTCCCGAGATATTCAACAGAATACGTTGCTGAAGAAACCAGAAATCTGGTATTGAAAATGAAGGGCATATATACTTCCATTCGGAATGTCATATTACCCTCATCAAGATGCAAATAGAAGCTTCAGTACATTTCTTCTTCACCCATTTCTACCTCCTTATACCACCTTATTTTCTTGCCAACAATGCTCCGAAGTTTCCATCTGAGTTTCTTTTTGTTCGTTTTGATAGCACGTTGAATAGTTTCAAGCTTGCTCACTAGCTCTTTTTTGTCCCTAGCGCTGAATGTTTCTTCTTCAATGAACTTGACCATCTTGTTTAAATTTTCAGTAATCGTCTTGTGTAAACCCCAGTCGCTTGAGCATAGTTGCGCGATATAATTCACGTTTAGCATTTCTTGGTTGTCGCTGTAACCAACTTCATGATCTTCTACAATGGCTATTATGTCCTTCGCATCTTTTGCTGCTAATTTAATGTTTTGAAGTTTAGTCAACAAAAGATCCGTGATGGGGATTGTAAAGTTATCCAAGTGGAGACGCCCTCTGAAGTTTAGTGTATGCTCCATGCTAAATTTATCTAAGAACACGTCCACGATCTTGTTTCTTTGTCGGTCAACAAACTGTAAGCGAGTTGCCCCGTATAAGGCGTTGAACCTGACATTAGGAGAGTAACGGAGTTTCTGAAAAACTGAAGAGATTCCCTTGAATTCCTTCCTCAAACCAAACACGTCGATATCGTGATAGGTCCGTAGGTGAATGGAGTGCGGTCCGTGACAATGGATTCGAATTGCCAAGCCTCCAATCAGCCTTAACGTTACTCCTTTATCTTCTGCCACTGTTACAATTTTCTTCGCTTCTCCAACAGAGTTCATTTTCTTTGCTACTCTATGCAAAAAACCACCTAAACCTTTACTAAATCACATCATTGGTGCCTATACCCTAATTCAAATAAATTGCGCGCGCATGTGTGAAACTTACGGTTAATGTGATTTATAACTTTAGGTCTATCGCGTTCATTGGATATGTTGTGTTTATATCTGGAAAGTTGGTATATCGCGCGCGCAATAGAAATAGGCTTGGGTTTGGGGTTTTGGGGGGCTTGAAATTTAGGCACCAACCCACACACACTTTACTCAACTTAGCTAGAGCAAAAGTGGCGCGCGCATCTGGTGGAGACAAATGTCCAGAAGGTTTCAAAAAAGAAAGACAAGTAATGATTTATGGTATATACGCGATGGATTCTATCTCTACCTTTAGGTCTCTAACGAGTCGGGAAACCTCAACGCAGGCCCTTGCCGGTGGTTCATCACCGAAATATTCGCCATAGACATCGTTCATTGAAGTATAATCATCCAGACTCGCTAGGAAAACAGTGCATTTGACAACGTTGCTAAGCGATGCTCCGGCTTCTTCTACTAACGCCTTTATCTTTTCCAAGGCTTGTCTCGTTTGGGTCTTAATATCTGACTTGGGATCGTTTCCAACCTGACCGGAAACAAATACAAGCTTTCCGACCTTTACTGCTGGCGAAAACGGAACACCTCGAACACTTGGCGCCCTTTTTGTTACAACTATTTCTTTTTTCAAAAGATGTTCCCCAAGTTCATGCTTATCGACATCTCGTATATTATATGTTTTGTTGCGGGCTCTCGGGAGAACGTGCCTTCCTTTCATGCGAGCGCATTTAGATAAGTATTATGTAAAAGATGTAGGGCAAGGTGTAGGTAGGTGCAGGAAGAGATGTTAAAGATGGACAGAGATGGTGTTGTTGGTCTCTTAAAGAAGCTAATTGAAATTGAGAGCGTGAACCCCCACATGGAAGGCGGAACCGGAGAAGCAGAAATCTCGCGTTTCATCGCTGACCATCTGAGATCCATCGGGATGGAGGTCTACACACAAGATGTAGGTGATGACAGGTTTAACGTCATAGGAATTCTCAGAGGAGAAGCTGACGGTATGCATGCAAATCTTATGATGAACGGTCACACCGATACGGTTGGTGTAAAGGGGATGACCATAGATCCTTTCAAACCATTCATTGAGAATGACAACATACATGGGAGGGGAGCCTGCGACATGAAGGGCCCCCTAGCCGGAATGATAACCGCAGTAAAAGCGCTAGTTGACTCGGGCGTCAAACTGAGAGGGGATCTTTTGATCTCGGCAGTAGTGGATGAGGAATACGAAAGCATCGGGACAGAAAAGCTGCTGCAGGAATACCGTTCCGACGCCGTGATCATTGGAGAACCAACTGACTTCCAAATAGGCATAGCCCATAAGGGATTTGTTTGGCTAGAGATCGAAACTCGTGGGAAAGCCGCTCATGGCTCAATCCCTGAGAAGGGAGTTGATGCCATAGCCAAGATGGCAAAAATCATTTCGCGAATGCGTAGCCTAGAGAAGATGTATACAAGAAAGAAACATGATTTAGTGGGAGTTCCCAAGATTCACACGTCCATGATCGAAGGCGGTTCTGAATGGAGTGTCGTCCCTGATTTCTGTCGTCTAAAACTAGAGCGACGGACCATTCCAGGCGAAACCTCTTCATTGGTAATCGAAGAATTCAATAAGATTTTAAACGAGGTTTCAACCGAAGATCCATTGCTCAGTGCCAAGGTCAAGAAAATCTTTGAAAGGCAACCCATGGAGATCGCCCCTGATGAAGCCATCGTGAAGAACCTAAGACTAGCTGTTCAGAAAATTCGGCGGACCGACCCTAGAATCGTCGGGGAGCCGTACTGGACCGACGCTTCTCTGTTCGTGAATAAAGCGTCTATCCCGACGTGCCTCTTTGGCCCTGGAGACATTGGCTTGGCTCACTCAGCGGACGAGTTCATCAAGATAAGTGACGTAGTTGATTCCGCGAAAATCTACGCACTAACAGCTCAGTCCTTCTGTGGAATTTCACCAAGTTGACCGTCAGGTTGCTAGCATCATAAACTTTCTCTTATGGCAGCTTGCATGCATGGAAAATAAATACTCTGAATTTATTAAGAGGTATTTCTTAGAAGGGAATAAGATGAAGATATTAATAACTGGCGGTGCAGGGTTCATAGGTTCGCATTTGACAGAGAAATTAGCAGAAAAACATGTGGTTATCGCTTTAGATAACTTTGACCCTTATTATGACGTTAGAATAAAAAAGGGAAATGTAAAAATTATTCAAAGCAATGGTGCTGAATTCATATTTGGAGATATAACAAATTACGATTTCGTACGAAAAATAATAAAAGAAAATGATATCGAAGTTATTTTCCACGAAGCTGCGGGACCCGGAGTAAGATACTCCATAAAAGATCCCTTTCTTCCAAATAAAGTGAATGTGATAGGCACGCTAAACATCTTGAAAGCTTCTTTAGATTCAAATGTAAAGAAGGTCGTCAATGCCTCTTCTTCTTCTGTCTACGGAAAAAGGGAATATCTACCATTTGATGAAAATCATCCAACTCAGCCAATCTCTCCATATGGAGTTTCAAAGTTAGCGGCGGAGAATTATTGTAGAGTTTTCTATGGGGTTTATGGACTGAAAACAACATCGTTAAGATATTTCACAGTGTATGGTCCTAGGATGAGACCTGATTTAGCAATTTGTATATTTACAAAATCGCTTTTGAACAATGAGCAACCAATAGTTTTCGGTGACGGTGAGCAATCGAGAGATTTTACGTATATTGATGACATAATAGAAGCAAATTTAAGACTTTTAAACATAAATCGAGGATACGGTGAAGTCTTAAACATAGGGAGTGGTCGGAGAGTTACTATTAATTATGTAATTAAAGTTTTGAAAAGCCTTCTTAACTCAAACATAGAGCCGAAATATGTTGAGCCCTTAAAAGGGGAAGCAAGAGATACTTTAGCAAATATTGACAAAGCGAAAAAAATTATGGGATATAAACCAAAGATATCCTTAGAAAAGGGATCAAGGAAATTCGTTGACTGGTATAAAAGTAATCCGAGTTTTTATGGATGAGGAGAATGGTTAAGGTCTGCGTTAAAATTCCGGTAGACAATTGTGAAAAATACATTCGCGCGCGCGCATTTTTATAGTTTCTCGGCGACACAATAGTTATGACAACCTGGCATTTCTATAAATCTACTAATTATAGGAATGAAAAATGGTAAGCTCACACCGGAGTTTAGATGGATTATCTTAAAGTGTGTTGAAATTAACTCTGCAAACTCCCTTGTAGTATATTCCTTCAGATGTTCTATGTTTTTGTGTGTTACTTGAAGAAATTTCATGAAGGGATTCGAAAGATTCAGTGTCGATATAATTATCTTCCCATGAGGCCTCAAAATCCTTCTTGATTCTTTCAAAAGCATCTTTCCATAGTTATGATCAACATGTTCTATTATCTCCGATGCTACAACGGTGTCAAATGAATTATCAGAAAAGGGTAAGTTGGTACAGGTTGCTACCACAAATGATATTTTTGAATTTTTCCTTTTGGCGATTTTAATCGCTTCTTTTGATATATCTTCTCCAACCACTTCTTTGAATTTTCTAAAAACTTGTGACGTTATATATCCATCCCCACAACCTATGTCGATTATCTTCCCTCGCCCAAACTCACCCACAAGATTCAGGATTATTTTGGTATGCTGGATATAGAACGCATTTCTACTTTTGATATAGTCCCAATGATATGCTTTTTTATCATGATATAGCCTTTCATAATATTCTTTCATAGAATCTCCATTCCTATTGAGCAATATCCCCGACATATTTTAGATACGTAGTTCAACTCTTTCATGTATATTTTTGGAAACTTCATGTTTAAGCGTAATGGATGGCATGCATGCATGAAAGTGATATGCGACAGTGTAGTGGGTCCCTTTTAACTTCTTAACAGATAATAGCATCAGGGCCACTTAGGGATTCTTCAGCAGTTGCTCAACAATTGTCGTGAACTGGCGTTTCGTTTTTGAGCTACAATGATACTCTCTTACGTGTCTCAAGCCATTAACAATAAGCGTATTCCTTAACTGTTCATTGGAAATCAATTGGTCAATTGCTTCCGCTATGCTTTGAGGTTTGCCCTTAACAAGAAGTACATTTTCCTTATTAGTAAACCAAGTTTTCCAACCATATTTAGTCGCCCCTACAATAGCAGGTAAACCGCAAGCCATCGCCTCTAAGACAGCGGATGGCAAACCCTCCCCCCAACTCGGTAAGACAAAAACATCACAAGACCTAAGCAACCCAGGTATTATTTCTGGACTTACATAACCATAAAAATAAACATGTTCATCAAGACCGAACTTTGTTACTGCATCCAGTAAGTAAACCTCATCAGAACCAGAACCCACTATATAATAAAAAATTTCAGGGTATTTCTTCTCAAGCAACCCAACAGCCTCGATAACACCCTCGATATTTTTCTCCTTATCTAGCCTAGCAACAGTAATCAACTTCGGAAAACCCTCGGAATGAAGGGCCGGAGCCACTCTAGGATTGAACAATGAAAGATCAACACCTTGACTCAGCAACCTCTGCTTTTCAACGATTTTAGAGGAATACCAGCACATATCACGATTAGAAATCACAACATCAGATAAAGAAAATGTCAACCGTTCCTGAACATTAATTAAAAATGAAATTAAAGGGCCAAACCTATACTTCCACAACTTAACATATCTAGTCGGTTCAGAAATTCTAACTACCGACTTCCTCCGCAATAGTCTAGCTGTTACCGCAACAATAAGTCCCGAATAAGCATGCCCACCTAAGCTTATCAAAACATGAACACCAATTTTGGGAACTAATTGAACAAGTTTGAAGAACGCAACAGTGAGGTACAAAAGATACCCTAAATAAAGCCCTAAACCGTGGGTTGCTGTAGGATAAAACGGAATTACGTAAACATTATCAAATGTTTTTTTCAATATCCTTAAGCCCAAATAGCTTCCGATCACATGGATCTCAAAGAGGCTAAAGTCGATATGTTTCTCCATTAAGGGTACATATGTACTAACGTAATCACGTTCACCCAACCCTGGCTCCAAAAGAACTAAAACAACGATTTTCCTCGAAGACATTTCCACAAGAATATCTTCTAAGCGCGGGCTCATTATAAATTCTACTCTACAAATTCTACTCTAGACGATTCTATTCTTTTGTTTGAAAGATAGTTAGAATACCTGTTCCCATCGTCGAGAGCGTAACTGAAAAACTTTGATTCCTTTATTATTTGTATAATAAATAAGTCTCTTTTGGAGAATCAGATTCAGAATTTTGGGAAAACTTTAAAAATGTGTTTGACATTCCCTTCTCGAGTAAGAGAAATGAAACAAGAAAAATGTGATCATTCGAGACTCAACAAAGTTCTAGGAGCTTACCGATGCACTCAGTGTGGCGCATGGTTCAAGATTAAGAAGGTGTCTGCTTAGAGGAGATTTTTCTCCTTTAACATCTGCATTACCCTGCTACCACTGGTTGTTATAGAGGAGATTGCCTTTGAAATGTTATTCGTCGCCCCCAGATAATCCTGTGACCATATTTTCCCAGTAGCATCAAGTATTTTCGTTCTCGCCTCCTCGAAATTTCGCAGCCCTAGGACACCATGAGCGATAGTGATCTCCCCTGCTAGAGCATCCAAAAACGATAACATC
>JABAOH010128276.1_pt4 | contig 15705 bp, 15 predicted proteins | sample 7062181 | NCBI WGS metagenome assembly JABAOH01 (sample SAMN14538630, study PRJNA623070) | marine sediment metagenome | biome: marine biome [ENVO:00000428]; feature: marine pelagic biome [ENVO:01000023]; material: deep marine sediment [ENVO:00002113]; isolation source: pool of 5 deep marine...
GGACCGAGCAGCAGCACTGCGTCCACCGATGCGGAGGGGCGGTCGAGGCGGCGGGCGTCCCCTACCGTCGCCGACGCCAGCGGCTTCCCGGCGGTTGCCGCGGCCTCCGCCGCCTGCTCCACATGGTGAGGCACCACGTCGACGAGGTGGACCTCGTAGCCGCACTCCGTCAGCCACAGGGCGTACCGCCCCGGCCCCCCGCCGACGTCGAGCACGACCGCCGGCGGCGCCGGCAGGTACCGCAGCAGCAGCTCTTGGGTGCGTACCCTCTCCAGCAGCCCGCTGCCCTCACCCAGCCGGGAACGTTCGTCGAACGCGTCGTAGTGGGCGAGGATCTCGGGGGGGATGGTGGGGCTTTCCTCCACTGCGGCGACCCTAGCCGAACAGTGGTATCCGGCTCACCGCATATCCCCTCGCGTGCCACAATCCCGGGTGATGCTGTACCTGGATCATGCCGCCACCACCCCGATGCGGCCCGGCGTCTTGGAGGCCATGGCGCCCTACGCGACGGAGGCGTTCGGCAACCCGTCGGGCACGCACGGCGTGTCCCGCCTGGCCAAGAACGCTCTGGAGGAGGCGCGGGAGCGGGCCGCGGCGCTGCTGGGCGCCCGGCCCCTGGAGATCGTCTTCACCGGCGGCGGCACCGAGGCCGACAACCTGGCGGTGCAAGGGGCCGCCCTCGCCGGCGGCCGCCGTGGCGGGGTGGTCACCACTGCCGTGGAGCACGAAGCGGTGCTGGAGACGGCCAGTTTCCTGCAGACCCTCGGGTGCCCGGTGACCGTGGTCGGCGTCGACCGCTCGGGGCTGGTGGACCCGGAGGCGATGGCTGCCGCGGTGACCCCGCAGACGGCGGTGGTGTCGGTGATGGCGGCCAACAACGAGACCGGTGTCGTCGAGCCGGTGCGCAAGGTGGCGGAGGCGGTGAAGGCGCGCCACGCCGACGTGACGGTGCACAGCGATGCGGTGCAGGTCTTCGTCTCCGCGGAGGTAGACGTGGATGCGCTGGGGGTCGATCTGCTGTCGCTGGCCGCCCACAAGCTGGGCGGTCCCAAGGGAGTGGGGCTGCTCTACGTCCGCGACGGAATTGCGCTGGAGCCGGTGCTGCACGGAGGGGGCCAGGAGCTGGGGCGGCGCTCCGGAACCCACGACGTCATGGGAGCAGTAGGCATGGCCACCGCCATGGAGCTGGCCGCCGCGGACCGCGATCGATTCCGTGCCGAGGTGGGTGAAGCACGGCGCCGTTTCGAGACAGAGCTGCGGCACGCGATACCCGATCTGGAGGTCAACGCTCCCGCCGACGCCCGCCTGGTACAGCACTCCCATCTTCGCTTCCCGGGGGTGCACAACGAAACGCTGCTCATCCGGCTCGACGGCGCCGGGGTGGCGGCCGCTGCCGGCTCCGCCTGCCAGTCGGGGGCCGCCGGGGTGTCCCATGTCCTCACCGCGATGGGCTTCACCCCCGAGGAAGCTCGCGAGTCACTCCGCTTCAGCTTCGGGTGGACTACCTCGCCCGACGATGGGTCCCGGGCGGCCGCCCTGGTGGCGGAGGCAGTGGGGGGGCTGCGATGAAGGTGCTGGCGGCGCTCAGCGGCGGTGTCGACTCTTCGGTGGCGGCGGCGCTGATGGTGGAGCAGGGGCACGACGTGGTGGGGGTGACCCTCAAGCTGTGGGAGGGTCCCAACGGCGAGGCACCCACCGCCGGCTGCTGCACTGCCGTCGATGCGGAGGACGCCCGGCGAGTGGCCGCCCGCCTCGACATCCCCTACTACGTGCTCGACTACACGGAGGACTTCCGGCAGGGAGTAGTCGAGCGTTTCATCAACGACTACGCCACCGGCCGCACCCCCAACCCCTGCGTGGAGTGCAACCGCACGGTCAAGTTCGACCGCTTGCTGCACCAGGCCCGGCAGCTCGACTGCGACCTGCTGGTCACCGGCCACTACGCGCGCACCCGGCGCCGCCGGGGTTCCTGGCGTCTGCTGCGGGCCGCGGACCCCGTGAAGGACCAGTCCTACGTGCTCTACATGCTGGGCCAGGCCGAGCTGGCCAGGGTGCGCTTTCCGGTGGGCGAGATGGCCAAGGCGGAGACCAGGCGGGTGGCCGCGCAGCTCGGGCTGCGCACCGCGGCGAAGCCGGACAGCCAGGACATCTGTTTCGTGTCCGGTGGCGACTACCGGCGCTTCTTGCGCGAGCAGGCGCCGGCGGCGATACGCCCCGGCAAGCTGGTCGATCGCGGCGGAGCCGCCGTGGGCGAGCACCGGGGCGTGATCGACTTTACGGTGGGCCAGCGGCGTGGGCTGGGAGTGGCGGTGGGGGAGCGCCGCTACGTGGTGAGCATCCACCCGGAGACTGCCACGGTCGTCCTGGGAGGATCCGAGGACCTGCTGGCCGGTGGCTGTCGCCTGGGAGGCGTGTCTTGGGTGGCCGGGGAGCCGCCCCGCCGCGGGCCCTTGGAGGCGAAGATCCGCTATCGCAGCGCGGCGGTGCCGGTTACCGACCTGGAGCCGGTGGGCGGCGGGCGGTGGGTGGCCACCTTCGCCAGGCCGCAAGCGGCGGTGACGCCGGGGCAGGCGGCGGTGTTCTACCGCAGGGACGAGGTGGTCGGCGGCGGCACCATTGTCGAGGCGGTGCGGTGAGCTTGCCCGTCACCGGCGTCGGCAGCCTTCCCCACGTCGACCGGGGAGCGGCCGCCGCCTTCGTTGCCGGCACCACCGACGTCCCCTACCTTCCCCAACTCCCCAACCGCCATCCCGAGGAGCGGATGCTGGTCCAATGGGGAGACGGGTTGTGCGGCTGCGGGGCGGCTCCGGGAGCCGTCGGACTGGCCTACGGCGAGCCGACCGGACCTCGCCATGAGGCTTTCGCCGGCGCCGAAGCTGTGCTGGCTTCGCTGCCGGCGGCTGTTCCGCGGCTCAAGACCCAGGCCACGGGGCCGGTCACCCTGTCGCTGGGGATGCTCGCCGCCGGCCACCCTGGGAAGGGATTGTACGACTGCGTCCTCGACGGGCTGCGGCGCCGGGTGGAGGAGCACCTGGTGCGCATCGAGCACCACCTTCCCGACGTGGAGGTGGTGTTGGTGTTCGACGAGCCTGCGCTGACCGGCCTGGGAGTGCCCGGATTCCCGGTGTCGCCGGCGGAAGCCGATCACCTGCTGCGGGCGGTGCTGGCGGCGGCTCCGGCGCCGGCGGGAGTGCACTGCTGCGGTCCCACCGACTGGGCGCTGCTGGCCGGGCTGCGTCCGCGGTGGATCTCCTGGGACGTCAGCGCGCTGGGCGCCCACTTCGCCGAGCACGCCGAAGCGGTCGCCGCGGCCACCGCCGACGGGACCAGCTTCATCTGGGGGATCGTTCCCACCGATCCCGGACCGGCACCGGGAGACCTGGCCGAGCGCTTCCACCGCGTGCTGGGAGAGCTGTTGGTAGCCGGAGCCGACCCGGCGCGCCTCACCGGAGAAGCTCTCCTGTCCCCCGCCTGTGGGCTGGCCGGGCTCTCGGAACGCAACGCGGAGGGAGTGGCCGACCGGGTGAGGGCTCTGGCGGGGGAGCTGGCAACCCATGGCTGATGGGGCGGCACGCGTCGAGGAGCTGCGGAAGCTGATCCGCTACCACGCCCACCGCTACTACGTGCTGGATGCTCCCGAGGTCTCCGACGCCGAGTACGACGACATGGTTCGGGAGCTGGAAGACCTGGAGGCCGCCCATCCGGAGCTGGTCACTCCTGATTCTCCCACCCAGCGGGTAGGAGCTCCTCCCTCGGAGCTGTTCGCTCCGGTAGTGCACCGGGAGCGCATGTTCTCTCTGGACAACGCGGAGAGCACCGCCGACCTGGAGGCCTGGGAGCAGCGGTTGAGCCGTCAGCTGGAGGCGCCCCCCGACGGCTACGTGTGCGAGCTGAAGATCGACGGACTGGCGGTGTCGCTCACCTACGAAGACGGTCTACTGACCCGGGGTGCCACCCGTGGGGACGGCGTCACCGGGGAGGACGTCACCGCCAATCTCCGCACCATCGATGCGATCCCGCTGCGCGTCTTCGGTGAGTCGCCCAGGTTGATGGAGGTGCGAGGGGAGGTGTACCTCCCCCTGTCCGCCTTCCAGGAGCTCAACGCCCGCCAGGCGGAGGCGGGGGAGCGCCTCTTCGCCAACCCCCGCAATGCCGCCGCCGGCTCGGTGCGCCAGAAGGACCCGGCAGTGACGGCCGGCCGGGCGCTCTCCATCTGGGTCTACCAGTTGGGCCACGTCGAGGGAGGCCCCTCCCTCGAGCGGCATTGGGAGACGATGGAGTATCTCACCGAGCTGGGGTTCCGCACCAACCCCGAGTCGCGTCCGGTACGAGACCTGGACGAGGTGAGGGCCTATGTGGCGGCCGCGGAGGATGCCCGTCACGCCCGCGACTATCAGACCGACGGCGTGGTGGTGAAGGTGGATCCCCTCGCCGAGCAGGCTGCCTTGGGCTTCACCGCCAAGGCGCCCCGCTGGGCCATCGCCTACAAATTTCCGCCCGAGGAGCAGATCACGAAGCTGCTCCAGATCGACGTCAACATCGGCCGCACCGGCGCCGCCACCCCCTTCGCAGTGCTGGAGCCGGTGTTCGTGGGTGGTGTCGACGTGGCGCGGGCGACCCTCCACAACGAAGACGAGATCCACCGCAAAGACATCCGCGTCGGAGACCACGTCATCGTGCGCCGCGCCGGCGACGTCATTCCCGAAGTGGTAGGACCGGTGGTTTCCCGGCGCACCGGCAAGGAACGCCGGTGGCGGATGCCGTCCACCTGCCCCTTCTGTGGGAGCCGCGTCAGGCGACCGGAGGGCGAAAAGGTCGCTCGCTGTACCGGCGGCTACGAGTGCCCCGGCCGGCTCAGGGAGTGGCTGTTTCACTTCGCCGCCCGCGGGGGCATGGACATCGAGGGGATGGGGTTCAAGACCATCGACCTGCTCATCCGGGAGGGGCTGATCCGCGACCCGGCGGACATCTTCTTCCTACGACCGGACGACCTCATGGACTTCGAAGGCTGGGGGGAGGTCTCGGTCGGCAACCTGATGCAGGCGATCGATGCCGCCCGCGACCGGCCGTTGCACCGGCTGCTGGCAGCGCTGGGAATCCGTCACCTCGGCGGCACCGGTGCTCGCGTGATCGCGCGGCGCTTCCGCAGCATGGACAAGCTGCTGGCGGCTACGGCGGAGGAGATCGCCGCAGTGGAGGGAGTCGGCGAGACGATCGCCGCCTCGATCCGGGAGTGGGCCGACGACCCCGACAACCTCCGGCTGGTAGCACGGCTGCGAGAAGGCGGAGTCCGTCTCGAGGACCCGGAGCCGGCGGAAGAAGCCGCCGGGCGCCTCGCCGGGATGACGCTGGTGATCACCGGAACCCTGGACGCCCTCAGCCGGGAGGCCGCCCAGGCGGCAGTGGAGGAACGGGGAGGGCGGGTGACCTCCTCGGTCTCCAAGAAGACCACCGCGGTGGTGGTGGGAGCTGCGCCCGGCAGCAAGGTGGTCAAGGCGGAGCAGCTGGGCGTTCCCACCATCGACGAGGAGACCTTCCTGCGTCTGCTGGAAGAGGGCAGCAGGGTGCTGGAGGCTTAGCACGCCGACCTGGGAGGGTATCGGCACCGAGGTCGATCAGTAGGAGCGGAACGACCACTCGTAGCTGCCCGGATCGGCCAGCCCGGAGGTGGTGTCCCAGCGGATGAGGACGTGGTGCTCCCCGGTGGCCCACTCGGTGAAGACCCCCGACGGGGCGGGCTGCCAGGAGTGCACCCCGGTTCCCTCCACCCAGAAGATCTCCTCGGCGGGGATGCGGAAGTTGTCCACGAAGATCTCCACCGTGTAGCCGGCCTGCATGTCGATCTCGAGTCGACTCTGCCGGGGCACCGTCTCCCCGGGGCGGGGAGATATCGCCTCCACGGGCGCCGGCAGCCCGCCCTCACCTCGGTCCGGTGACCCGAAGGCCACCGCCAGGGCCACCACCGCCACCAAGGCGAGTCCCAGGCCGGCATAGATGAGGCGGTATCTCCTGGCGTGCACGGTTCGATTGTACGTACGGCGGGGGAGGAAGCCGTCGGGTCGGGTGCCGTGCCGCGCAGTCTGCGCCGCCTGCCGACGAGGGGCTACTAGCGTGGTGCCATGCGCATCAACCCGGTGCTGACCAGGCTGGGCGCCTACCCGATGGCACAGCTCCAGGAGAAGGCGCGGGCGCTGCGCGCCGCCGGGAAGCCGCTCATCGACTTCTCCATTGGGGATCCCCGGGAGCCCACACCCGGGTTCGTCCCGGAAGCCTTGCGCCGCGCGGTACCGGAGGTATCCCAGTACCCCACCACCGCCGGGCTCCCGGAGCTGCGGCAGGCGGTGGCAGGATACGTGCAGCGCCGCTTCGGCGTCGCCGTCGATCCCGACCGCCAGGTGTTGCCCACCGCCGGCTCCAAGGAGGCGATCTTCTCGGCTCCGCTGGCGTTCGTGGAGCGTGGAGCGGGCGACTCGGTCATATGGGCTACTCCCGGCTATCCGATCTACGAGCGCGGTGCCCTGCTGGCGGGGGCCGTTCCACAGCCGGTGGAGTTGGGCGGAGACTTCGTGCTCCGCCCCGAGCAGGTCCCGGACGAGGTGTGGGATCGGGCCAGCATGGTGTGGACCAACTACCCCCACAACCCCACGGGTGCCGTCGCCGGCGCCGCCGAGATCGAAGCCGTGTACCGGCGCGCCCGGGAGGCTGGAACCCTGCTCTGCGCCGACGAGTGCTACGTCGACCTCTACGAGGACGAGCCGCCTCCGTCGGTGCTCCAGTTCGCCGATCCCGGCCTCGTCGGAGTGCTGGCATTTCTCAGCCTCTCCAAGCGGTCGGGCATGACCGGGTACCGGTCGGCGGCCATCGTCGGGGATGCCGAGGCGCTGGCCGCGTTGCGCACCCTGCGTTCTTCCACCGGCACCGCGTCGCCGGAGTTCGTGCAAACGGCGTCCGTCGTCGCCTGGAACGACGACGGGCACGTCGCCGAGCGGCGGGAGATCTTCCGCGCCAAACGGGCAGTGTTGCGCAAGGCCTTCGAAGATATCGGCCACCGGGTAGTGGCATCCCGCGCCGGCATCTATCTGTGGGTGCAGGTAGGCGACGACCTCGCCGCCACCGAGCGTCTGCTCGAGCGGGGAGTGGTGGTGTCCCCGGGCCGCGTGTTCGGCGCCGGCGGGGAGGGATACCTGCGGCTGGCGCTGGTACCGACGTTGGGGGAGTGCGAGCAGTCGGTGGAGGTCGTGCAGGCGTGTCTGACCGGGAGTTGATCGAAGCCGCCTTCGCCGATCTCGACCGTCTCGACGAGGCGGGTCCGGCGGTGGAGCGTACGATCGCCGACCTCGACGCCGGCAAGCTGCGGGTAGCCGAGAAGATCGGCAGGGAGTGGGTGGTGCACGACTGGGTGAAGGAGGCGATCCTCCTCTACTTCCGCCTGCGCCATCTGGAGCCGATGACGGCCGGGCCCTTCGAGTACCACGACAAGATCCCCACCAAGCGCAACCTGGCGGCCGCCGGGGTGCGGGTGGTGCCGCCGGGCACGGTTCGCTACGGCGCCTATTGCGAGCCGGGTGTGGTGCTGATGCCCGGCTACGTGAACATCGGCGCCTACGTGGGGCGGGGGACGATGGTCGACACCTGGGCCACCGTGGGCTCGTGCGCCCAAGTGGGGCAGAACGTGCACCTCTCCGGCGGGGTCGGCATCGGCGGTGTCCTCGAGCCCCCTTCTGCGCGGCCGGTGATCGTGGAGGATGGAGCCTTTGTGGGGAGTCGCTGCATCCTGGTGGAGGGGGTTCTGGTGGAGGAGGAAGCGGTGCTGGGAGCGAACGTCACCATCACATCCAGTACCCCCATCATCGACGTGACCGGGCCGGAGGCGGTGGAGTACCGGGGGGTGGTGCCGGCACGCTCGGTGGTGATCCCCGGTACCCGCCTCAAGGAGTTCCCGGCCGGGAGCTATCAGATCCCGGCGGCGCTCATCATCGGCAAGCGGTCCGAGTCGACGGATCGGAAGACGTCGCTCAACGAGGCGCTGCGGACCTTCGAGGTTCCGGTATGAGGGACCTGGCAACTACCCTCGCCGAGCTGGTCGACATGCCCTCGGAGACGGGGAACGAGGGGCGCATCTGTACTGCCGTCTCGGCTCGTCTCCTCGAGAGCCGCAGCCAGAGTGAGGTGCGCCGGGCGGGAAACAGCCTGGTGGTGGGAGCCCGGGCCGGGCGGCCGCTGCTGCTGCTGGTGGGGCACCTCGACACGGTTCCGGCGCAAGGTCAGGGTCCCGCCCGGGTGGAGGGAGGCCGGCTCTACGGGCTCGGCGCCTCCGACATGAAGGCGGGGCTGGCGGTGATGATCCACCTGCTGGAGGACCCGACCGTACGGGTCGGTCCCTACGACGTGGTGGGCGTGTTCTACGAACGGGAGGAGGGCGCCGCCGACGAGAACGGGCTGGAGCCGCTGCTGCAGCACATGGAGTGGCTCGCCGACGCCGAGTTCGCCGTCGTCCTCGAACCCTCCGATCTGGAGCTCCAGTTGGGCTGCACGGGGGTCATCAACGCCACCGTCCGCTTCCGCGGCAGGGCGGCTCACAGCGCCCGGCCCTGGCTGGGGGAGAACGCCATCACCAAAGCGGGAGCCTGGCTGGCGGCGCTCCACGACCGCCAGCCCCAGGTGGTGGCGATCCAGGACCTCGAGTTTCGGGAGGTCATGTCCGTCACCACCGCCCACGGCGGGGTGGCCCGTAACGTCATCCCGGCGAACTTCGAGGTGAACGTCAACTACCGCTTCGCTCCCGACAAGACCCTCGCGGAAGCCGAGGCCGCGCTACGGCGGATGGTGGAGGACGCCGACGGGGTGGAGATCGTCGACCAGGCACCGGCGGCGCCGGTCCCGGAGGACAATCCCCACCTGGACCGCCTGGCCCGTTTCACCGGGGCCGAACGCGCCGCCAAGCAAGCGTGGACCGACGTCGCCCGCCTCGGCCAGTACGGCATTCCCGCCGTCAACTACGGACCCGGTGAGACCGCCGAAGCCCACCAGGCCGGCGAGAGCGTCAGTCTGGAGAACCTGGAGCGGGCCTTCTCAGGGCTGCGGCGCTTCCTGTCCTGACGGCCCCGGCTCCCTCGCCGGGGCGAGCAAGCCTCGGTAGGTGCTGAGGTACTCTCCGGCCGCCCGGTCCCAGGACCAGTCGTGGCTCATGCCGCGCCGCTGCAACGACCGCCACTCGGCGCGCGACTTGCGCAGCACCCGCATCGCCCGCCGCACCGACTTGGTCAGCTCTTCGGCGAGGAACGGGCGGAAGCCGAAGCCGGTCGCTCGCGCCGGGTCCTCGTCGAGGTCCACCACTGTGTCGGCCAGTCCGCCGGTGAGCCGCACCACCGGGGGGCAGCCGTAGCGCATGGCGTACATCTGCCCCAGCCCGCAGGGCTCGAAGCGGGAGGGCATCAGGTAGGCATCGGCGCCGGCATAGACCAGGCGGGCGAGCTCCTCGGTGAAGGGAGCGTGCCATACTGCGGAGGGGTGGCGGGCCGTCCACCCGTCCACCAGATCGTCGAGCTCCCCGTTGCCCACCAGCACCAGGCGCAGCCCCTCCGCCACCAGCTCGTCGAGTGCCGCGTCGAGCAGGTGCAGCCCTTTCTGCTCGGCCATGCGGCCCACGTTGCCGAAGAGGATGCCGTCGTCGAGGCCCGCCGCCGCCAGCAGGCTCTCCCGAGAGGGGCCACGCCCCGTGGGCCGCCGCACCGTGTACCGGGCGGGAAGGCTGGTGTCCGCGGCAGGATCCCATGCCGCCGCGTCGATTCCGTTGAGAATGCCGATGACGGCGTTGGGGAGGGCGCGGATCACCCCATCGAGGCCGCCGGAGACGTCGGGATCGGCGGCGAGCTGGCCCGCGTAGCTGGGGCTCACCGCTACCACGCGGCCGGCCCCCACCAAACCCGCCTTGAGGAAGTTGGCCTCGCCGTACCACTCCAGGCCGCCGGCGGGGGTGACGTGCTCGTAGCCCACCTGCAGTAGCCGTGCGGTCTCCCCGAGCGGGCCACCGATCGAGTAGGAGGCGTTGTGAACCGTGAACACCGAGGGAACCGGGGCGTCCAGCGCCGCCGGGCCGACATGGCCGTCGTGGAGGTGGAGCACGTCGTACCCGGCGGCGAGTTCCCGTACCGCGAGCGCAAAACGTCCAAACCGTTGCCACTGATCCTCGTAGGCGGTGCCGGGGCGGGGCCCGTAGATGCCCTCGCGGTCGAAAGACTGAGGGTCGTCGACCAGCAGCACGGGCAACCCGTCGCTGTCGTGCCGGTACACGGCCCGGGCGGGACCGGCGCCGGGTTGCTCGACGCCCAGGTCCTGGAGGTGCCGGTAGCGGGGGATGGCTACCGCCACATCGAGGTCGCGGTTCAGCAGCGCACGGGCCAGGCCGGCAACCGCTTCCCCGAGCCCGCCGGTCCGCGCCAGCGGGGAACACTCCGCGGCCGCCATCAGCACCCGCAGCGGCCGTTCAACCATCGGCCACCTCGATGCGCAGCTGGTAGCTGCCGGCGCCTCCCGCCCGCCAGTGCGGCCACAGCACCACACCCTGCAGGATCTCGTCGACGCCGTCCTGGGAGCGGGACAGGGTCCGTACCGGCGCCGTGTACAGCTCGCCGGGCATGCGCAGCGACACGGTCAGCCCCGGGACTCCCTCACGCCGCAGACGGAACCGGTGGCCGCCGAGGCGGAGCGGCGTCTCGAGCCGGTGCCACGCGCCGCCGTCGACCCGCAAGCTGCCACCTCCTTCCTGCACCGCTACCGGCAGCTGCGGCCCGAAGCGCCCCGCCGGCAGGCCGGTGAGGCGGTAGGAGACCTCCAGGAACCGATCCTCGGCCTGTACCTCCTTCTCCAGGGCGGCCCCTGCGTCGAGCTGTGCCTCGAGCCGCACGGTGACCGCCGCCTTGTCGGCGCCGGCGTGCTCCACGGAGTAGCGGAGTCCGGCGAGCGGAGCGAGCTCCCGGTAGGCGTGAACGGCGAAGTCGCCGGCGGTGACCTCTCCGGGTAGCAGTAGATCGCTCAGCCAGCGGTGGGGTCGGCGGTCGTAGAGCAGCTCACCCACGTCCTCGACCAGCTCGGGGTGGTAGGTCTCGAAGCGCCGCCGCAGCACGTCGGCCGTCGCCCACCGGGCGGGCTTGTCGTCGTAGTAGTGCAGGGAGCCCCCCTCATGGGGGTCCAGCACCCAGGACTGGTCCGGGAGCTCGACGTGGATCTCCTCGTCACCGTCGGCATCCCAATCGACGTGGGCGATGTCGGCCCAGCTGCGACCACGGCGGGTGGCCTCCTCGAGGGCTACTCGGGCTGCGATGAGGCTGCCATGTACGGCGGCCCGCAGGTGGGGGTAGTAGATACCACCAAAGGATCCATGCCAGTAGGGGCAACTCGTTTGGGCGCGCAACAGGTCGGTGCGGGCCTCGGGGGGAACCTTGCCCTGCGCGGCCATCTGCGCCGACAGGCGCAGCATCTTGCGGTACATGACTCCCGCTTCGGGATACTCGACGAGGAAGCTGGGCCAGTAGCCGCCATGGCGAAACAGCCGCAGTTGCTCGTCGTGCCCTGTGCCCCGCAGCGCTTGCACCGCCGCCACCGCCCGCGTCTGTACCTCCGGCGGCAGCGCCCACGCCGTCATCTCCCGGTACGAAGCGGGGGGCACGGCGGCCTGGCCCCGGGCGGGTTCGGTGTCGAGGTACTCCTCGAAGGTGGTGAGGGTGAGCCAGTCCGACTCCGCCTGGAGTGCAGTCAGGAATCGGTCCAGCCATCCGTGGCGGTACACCCGCTCGTGACTGCCGGGCCACAATCCGAACTTCTCCCCGTCGTCGGCGGCCACCACCAAGCCGTCGGGGTGACGCTCGTGGAGGTCGCGCAGCAGCGCCACCACGTCGGGGGGTTCCTCGGCCGGGATCGCATAGCGGAGGCCTTCGGAGATGGGGAAGAGGGTGACGGTGTCGCCGAGATGGTCGGTGACGAAGGGCCGGTCGAGCTGCTCGGGCAGCAGGCCGGCGTCGAGAAAGGCGGTGTCGTCGAGCGGCACATACTCCACACCGGCAGCAGCGAGGCTGGTAGGCAGGTTCGGATCCCATACCCGCTCCGCCAGCCACAGGCCGCGGGGCCGGCGCCCAAAACGGTCGGCGATGAAGCGGGCCATTCGCTCGATCTGCTCCACGCGGTCGGCCGGAGGGATCACCGGCAGGATCGGCTCGTAGAAGCCGCCTCCTATCCATTCCAGTTGCTCGCCGCAGGCGAGGAGGGCCTCCAGCACGTCGGGGCGGTGGGCCTCGATCCACTCCAGCAACGCGCCGGAGTAGTGCATGTTGATCCGCAGGCCCTCGTGGCCGCCGAGAACCTCCAGAAAGGGCAGGTAGGCGCGGTCGCAGGCCTCTTCGACGACCCAGCCCAGATTGCCGGGGGGCTGGTGATTGTGGAAGGCGAGGATCAGATGCACCGGCGGCTTTCCACGGTCCCACGCTAGCTGCAATGCCTCTGCACGGTGGTGAGTCCCGAGATCCACGGCGGCGATGCGCCATCGAAGGTGCGCACCGGCCGGACTACTCGTTCAATGAGCGACGACGCGGTGTCCGCACCTCCGCCCACCGCTAGGTACGTCGTTCCTCGGGGATGTAGGTCCGGTAGCTGCCGCTGGTGTGATCCTTGCGCAGCCGGTTCAGCCCGATGCCCAGTCCGTAGCACAACACCTTCGGTTCGGGTGTGAGCTTGAGGAAGACGGGGTCGGAGTCTGCCAGCCAAGCGGCGTTGTCGCGCAGGATCCTGCGCTGCTCGAAAGCCCACCAGCCGTCGGGATCGGCGAAGGGCACGACCTCGGTCGAACCCCGAAAGGCCACGCAGTTGGCAGGAACGAAGCTGAGGATGCGATGGGGAAAAGGGACCACCAACGTAGCCGCTGGGTTCGTCCGGACGTTACGGACCTTGACGTAGCTCTCCAACGTCAGCACGAAGAGGGCAAACGGCGAGGCCGGAGGCGACACTCCGTACAAGACGCCGGTCGAGTGGGGTCTTGCCCGGTGATCGACGGTCGTGAAGACCCCAAGGTCTTCTTCCTCACCGCGGCTTCGACGTACTCGAAGATTGGATGAGCTGGGGGCATGGTCCCTCCTGAAACGGCGCGGCGGTCACGGGCAACGGGTCGGCCGGGAAGGGCCCCATGAGCCACCGTTTGGCGGCAGAGATGCGCGCCAAACCACACCCAGAAGACTGGCACAATCCCAGAACGTCAGAGCTAGCCGCCGCGAGGCGGCTCCTGGCCCGATGAGCCGGGGCGGGAGCGTCGCGGACCGGTGAGCACCGCCAGCACGATGGCGGCCGGCAGCCCGATCAGCAGCAGCCGGGGCCGTACCACCAGCAGAGCTGCCACTCCCGCTCCCCAGATGAGCAGGTGGCGGGGTACCCGGCGCAGTCCCGGCAGCGCCAGCCAAATGGCGCCCAGCACGAGTCCGGCACGCAGCAACACACCGCCGGTAGTGCCCGCGCCGGCCGTGTCCCACCACACCATGTCGAGCACACCCCAGACGATCAAAGCCAGGGAGACGACGCCGAGAACAGCTCGTTGCATGGATACCCATTATGGCCCTGGGCGGCTGCCAGACTGGCGGCCATGAGTGAGGGCGTTGCCGTTCTCATCGTCGCCGCGGTGGCGGTGGCGGCGCTGGCGGCCTGGCTGGCGGGCGTCGCCGCCTATCTGCGGATGCGTCGCTTTCCTGCCGTTACCACGGCCTCGACCGTGATCCGCGGTGTCGACCGGGAGCGGGCCCAGCGGACCCTGTTCGCCGCTGCGCTGGGTCGGCAGTGGCAGCTCGTCGAGCGTACCGGCGAGGGAGCGACGTTCCGGCTCCCCATGGCGACGCTGACGGTGTCGCTGCGGCAGCGGGCCACGGGAGTGGAGGTGGCGACACAGGCGCATCTCGCCGATCGCGGCTACCGCTGGGTCATGGCGGCGCTGGTCCTCGTCGTGGCGCCCGCCGTCGTGGCGGGAGTCACCGCCTTGGTATGGCTGCTGGCGGCTCGCAGCGAGGATCCCGGCATTCGCTGGCAGACCGTGCAGATGGTGCAGGTGATCCACGTGCTGTGGCCGCCGTTCCTGATCGCCGCGCTGCACAAGCGGTTGCGGGACACGGTCACCGGCACCGCCGAACTGCTGCCCGCCCTCATCGAAGCCGGCGTCTGATCCGCCGCGGGACGGCTCCGGCGGCGGCCCTACAATCCGAGCGTGCCCATCGACATCGACATCACGCACGTGGCCCGGCTCGCCCGGCTCGCCTTGTCCGAGGAGGAGCTCGCCCGTTACCGCGACCAGCTGGGGGTGATCCTGGAGCACGCCGCCCGGGTCCAGGCGCTGGCGACGGAGGGAGTGGAGCCCACCGCGCATCCGCTGCCCATGGTGAACGCCTTTCGTCCCGACGAGGTGGAGCCGTCCCTCGACAGGGACGAGGTGCTGGCGCAGGCCCCCGACCCGGAGGACGGCTACTTTCGGGTGCCCCCGCATCTGGAGGTCGAGTGAGCACCCCTCCCGACATCACCCTGGGCGAGGCCGGGGTGGCGCTGCGGGCGGGAGAGCTCAGCGCCCGCGAGCTGCTGGAGGCGGTTCTCGAACGGGCGGCGCTCACCGAGGCCCAGCTGCACGCCTATCTCACCATTGACCACGAGGGCGCCCGCGCCGCCGCCGACGCGGCGGATGCCGCCTTCGCCGCCGGGGAGGACGCCGGGCCCCTGCAGGGCGTTCCGGTGGCAGTGAAGGACAATATGGTCACTCGGGGGACGGAGACGACGTGCGCGTCGCAGATCCTCGCCGGCTACGTCCCTCCTTACGACGCCACTGCGGTGAAGCGCCTCCACCAGGGGGGAGCGGTCCTGGTGGGCAAGACCAACCTCGACGAGTTCGCCATGGGCTCTTCCACCGAGAACTCCGCCTACGGGCCGAGCCGCAACCCGTGGGAGCCGGAGCGAGTGCCGGGCGGCTCGTCTGGGGGGTCGGCAGTGGCCGTGGCCGCCGGGTCGGCCATCGTGGCTTTGGGCTCCGACACCGGCGGCTCCATTCGCCAGCCTGCCGCCCTGTGCGGCGTGGTGGGGATGAAGCCCACCTACGGGCTGGTGAGCCGCTACGGGCTGATCGCCTTCGCCTCCTCCCTGGACCAGATCGGGCCCATCGCCCGTACCGTGCCCGACGCCGCGGTCGCGTTGCTCGCCGTCGCCGGTCACGACCCCCGCGACGCCACCTCCTACCGGGGAGCGGTCCCGGACGTAACGGCCGGACTGGAGACGGGTGTCGACGGGGTGCGGATCGGGCTGGTACGTGAGCTGTCCGCGGAGGGCATCGAGCCCGGCGTGCGGGCGGCGGTGGCTGCCACGCTCGACGCGCTGGCAGACGCCGGCGCGCGCGTCGAGGAGGTGTCGCTGCCCTCCACCGCCGAGGCTCTCAGCGCCTACTACCTGATCGCTCCCGCCGAATGCTCGGCGAACCTGGCGCGCTTCGACGGGGTGCGTTACGGACCGCGGCTGGACGGAGCCACCGCCGAGGAGATGATGGCCCGCACCCGGGCCGATGGCTTCGGTCCGGAGGTGACCCGCCGCATCCTGCTGGGCACTTACGCCCTGTCCGCCGGCTACTACGACGCTTTCTACGGGCAGGCGCAGCGGGTGCGCACCCTCATCATCCGCGACTTCGCCCGCGCCTACGAA
>JABAOH010134193.1_pt1 | contig 15705 bp, 10 predicted proteins | sample 7062181 | NCBI WGS metagenome assembly JABAOH01 (sample SAMN14538630, study PRJNA623070) | marine sediment metagenome | biome: marine biome [ENVO:00000428]; feature: marine pelagic biome [ENVO:01000023]; material: deep marine sediment [ENVO:00002113]; isolation source: pool of 5 deep marine...
TCCTGCCCGCCCCCTGGGCCTTTGCCAGCTGAATATGAAGAAGTCCCGTCATGCCGCTTCCCATAACCAGCACGTTGTCTGTCATTTGAAACCCGGCTAATCTCTGCCCCCTCACAACACACCCAAGGGGTTCTACAAATGAAGCCTCTTCGTATGTGACCTCGTCAGGAAGCTTGAGCACGCCGCGGTCAACGTTTATCTCAGGTATGCGTATATATTCCGAAAATCCTCCCGGATCAAAGTGGGTAGATCTTAAGGTAGCACAAGACGAATGATTTCCGCGCATACAGTGATGACAGGTATTGCAGGGCACATGATGAGTGGCTATTACACGGTCGCCGACACTGAATTTGGTCACATCAGCGCCGACCTCTACAACATCGCCTGCTATCTCGTGGCCAAGCACAATTGGGGCTTTGGGAAGCCTGTACCACTCCATCAAGTCGCTTCCGCAAATACCGCTTGCATAAACACGGATTAGGATTTCTGCAGGGCCGATTTGAGGAGTCGGCATCTCCTCAAGCCGCACGTCTGCATTTTTGTAGTACATTGCTACTTTCATAGTTGTATTATTCAGGAAATACCTTGCCCGGACCCTAGGCGTTTGCAGCCTTTTTGGATTCCTCTTCTTTTATCGTAAGAAATACGTCGTGAGCCTGCTTCGGATTATTGTTCTCATGGACAATAGACCTTATGGCTCTTAGCACTGCAACAGGATGATCATTCTGCCATATGTTGCGGCCCATATCGACGCCGACAGCGCCCTGCTGTATCGCATCGTAAGTCATATTGAAAACATCCATCTCCGTTTCAAGCTTTGGTCCGCCGGCAATTACAATAGGAGCAGGACAGCTGGATGTAACTTTTTCAAATTCCTCGCAGTAATATGTTTTCACTATATGAGTGCCTAGCTCGGCGCATATGCGGCAGCATAGGGCAAGATAACGGGCGTCTCTTTTCTCAAGCTCTTTACCCACCGCGGTTATACCGAGAACGGGAATTCCATACTCTTCCCCCTGGTTTACAAGCTCAGCCAGGTTGAGAAGTGTCTGGCTTTCATGGTCGCTTCCTACAAACACCGATATTCCCACACCTGCAACGTTCAATCTGATCGCTTCTTTGAACGAAGTAGTGATTCCCTCGTCTGAGAGATCCGCTCCTATGATGCTTGAGCCTCCGGACACCCTCAGAACAACATTTGCGCCCGAGTCCGGGTCTACCGATGTGCGAAGCACCCCTCTAGTGAGCATTATAGTGTCAGCATAAGGCATTAAGGGCTCAATTGTCTTGCGCGGCTCCTCAATTTTGTATGTTGGTCCAAGGAAATAACCGTGGTCAAACGCAAGCATCACGGCCCTTCCCGTCTTAGGGTTAATAATTCTTGCCATTCTATTTCTCATACCCCAGTCCATAGTCATAACACCTCTCTATTTTAGTATTATTTCAGTCAAAATTTATAGTAATCAGGGGTAAATGTCAATCTGAGCAGCCGTGTGCGGCCCGGAAGGCGGAAAGTGCCTTATCTATATGTCCAGCAGTGTGTTTAGCCATTATTGTTACCCTTATTCTGCACATTCCGTGTGGCACTGAAGGAGGTCTTACGGCGGGGGTAAAAACCCCGTTTTCTCTTAACATACGCGCAAAAGCGAGTGCAGGCTCCGCATCGCCTATAAGAACCGGAATAATGGCTGAATGCGAGGGCAGAATCTTAAGGCCCGTACTCTCAATTCCTGCTTTAAATTTGTCTACCATAGTCCAAAGATGCTCTCTTCTCTCAGGCTCATTCTCTATGATATCTATTGCGGTAATCGAGGCAGCCAGCGATGCAGGCGGCAGTGATGTGTCAAAGATATAGCTCCTCACGCGGTTTCTTATAAAGTCGATCAGTTCCCTGTTGCCGGCTATATAGCCTCCAAGCGAGCCGACTGCTTTAGATAATGTTCCCATTACAACAGGAACACGCTCCTCAACACCGAAGTGCTCTGTTGCGCCGCTCCCTCTTTTTCCCAGTACCCCTGTGGCATGCGCTTCATCTATCATAAGCATGCACCCGTACCGCTCTGCAATCTCAACCAGCTCCGGAAGCGGTACAAGATCCCCGTCCATGCTGAAGACAGAATCTGTGACTATAAGCTTTTTACACTTTTTATCCTTGTCGGCCTCAAGCAGTTCAATGAGGTGGTTCATATCGAGGTGTTTGTATATCCGTACTGTGGAACGTGAGAGTCTTGCTCCGTCAATTATGGAGGCATGGTTCAGCTCATCGCTGTATATTATGTCGTCACTGCCCACCAGGGCTGAAATCGTGCCAATATTAGCCAAATACCCGGAGCTAAAGAGAATTGACGCCTCAGTGTTTTTAAACTCAGCAATCTTATCCTCGAGCATCCTGTGAAGATCAGAGCTTCCGCTTACCAATCGTGAGCCTCCGGAGCCCGTCCCGTATTTCTCAAGAGCAGCTCTTGCAGATTCAACTACCTTTGGATCGACACTTAGCCCCAAGTAGCTGTTTGACCCAAGCAACACATAACTTATACCGTCAATTGTGACCTCGGGGGACTGTCCTGTCTCGAGCTCAGTTAACAGACGGAACAGCTGTTTATCGTGAATTTGTGATAATTCCTCTTTTATCCATTCAAGCGGGTCGTTCATGATTGATAATTATCAGTAACTTCTTTAATAGAATTGTATGTAACACGGACGAGCTTTTTAAGGTCTTCCTTAGGGATACCGACAGGGGGCATAAGCACAACTACATTTCCTAGAGGGCGTAGCAAAACACCGTCTTCCATAGCCCTGTCCGCAACCCTCCAGCCCATTTTTGCCTCAGGCGCATACGGCTCCTTGGTCTCCTTATCCTCTACTAGCTCGACCCCTACCATAAAGCCCTTGTTTCGTACGTTACCCACGTGCTTAAGACCGCTAAACTCTTTTAGCTCCTCCTCCAGGAACTCAATCTTATCCTGTAACTCTGATAGCGTGTTATAGTTCTCAAAAGCCTCCAGATTACCCATCGAGGCAGCGCAAGAAACAGGGTTGCCGGCATAGCTGTGTCCATGGAAGAAGGTTTTAAACTCCTCATAGTCCCCAAGAAAAGCATCATAAATTTCTTGCGTTGTAATAGTAGCGGACAGAGGCAGGTAGCCTCCGGTAAGACCCTTCCCAAGAACAAGCATATCAGGGGTTACATCTTCATGCTCACAGGCGAACATACTGCCGGTTCTGCCAAACCCGGTTGCTACTTCGTCCAGAATTAGAAGCACATTGTGCCTGTCGCAAGACTCCCTCACCCTGGCTAAATAGCCCTCAGGCGATACTATCATTCCTCCCGCAGCCTGCACATACGGCTCCATTATGACCGCCGCAATTTCGTCATTGTGTTCTGCCAGTATTTGATCGAGCCCCCCCGCACATGCCAGATCGCATGACGGGTAAGTTTTGTTAAGCGGACACCTGTAGCAGTAATAAGAGGGCGCTTCGTAGGATTCAAATAGAAGCGGCTTAAAAGTAGAGTGGAACAGATCGATACCGCCCACTGAAACCGCACCTAATGTATCTCCGTGATACCCGTTCTGAAGATAGACAAACTTGGTTTTATTAGGCTCTCCCTTATGTTTCCAGTACTGAAAAGCCATTTTGAGCGCAACCTCCACAGCGCTTGCTCCGTCTCCTGAGTAGAAGACCTTCTTTAACCCTTCGGGGCAGATTTCAATCAGTTTTTTGGCAAGCTCCGCAGCAGGAGGGTTTGTAATCCCTAGAAGTGTGCTGTGNNCTTATTACCCTCTGAGTCAATTAAATAAGCGCCTTCCCCGCCCTCTATTACAATCGGGTCTTTTTCCTCATACTCTTTCATCTGAGTAAAGGGGTGCCAGACAAATTCCTTATCGTATGAGCCTAATTTTTTCGTTCGATCCGACATGATTTTTATCTAGAAACAGAGATTGGATAAGTTTAATCTATTCTGGAATGAGTACAATCAATTCACATCAGTCCTGACAGGNNCTGACAGGCATCTCAAGGTCATCCAGCATGCGCAGGTCTTCCTCCGGGGTTCTTCCGGGAGTTGTCAGGTAGTTTCCGAGAATCATTGCATTTGCGCCTGCGACGAGACCCATAGCCTGCAAGTCGCGAAGAGTAACCTCTCTCCCGCCCGCTGTCATAAGGATTTTATCTGGAAGTATCAGTCTGAATATTGAAATTGTCTTTACCGCTTCAAAAGGAGACACGGTTTCCATATTCTCAAAAGGCGTGCCCGGTCTTGGGTTTATAAAGTTTATAGGGACCCAGCTAGGGCCCAATTCTCTTAACTCAAACGCAAGCTCAAGCCTCTGCCTTACCGACTCACCCATTCCCAAAATCCCCCCGCAGCAAAGGTTCATGCCGACCTCTTTTACTAACTCGGCAGTTCTGTATCTGTCTTCATAGCTGTGAGTGGTGCATATATTTGGGAAAAAACTCTTGCAGGTCTCGAGATTATGATTGTAACGCCACACGCCGTGCTCTTTTAAAGCATATGCCTGCTCTTCCTTTAGGTCGCCCAGCGAGCATCCGATTTTTAGGTTTGTCTCCTCACGCAAAAGGTCAACAGCTTCGAGCACCTGTTTAAATATCCTGGGTGTAGGCCCTTTGGCGCTAATTACTATACAAAAATCCATTGCGCCCATTTTCTCTGACTGCTTTGCCGCCAGAAGGATTTTCTCCTTAGCCATTAGGGGATGAGCGGTTACTTCGGTGTCAAAATGAGCGGATTGTGAGCAAAATGAGCAGTCCTCAGGGCAGTTGCCGGTCTGAGCGCTGATAATTGAGCGGAGGAAAACCCCGTCGCCTTTGTACTTTAACGTAACCTTTCTTGCAAGGGATATAAGATCAGGGACCTCAGACTTGGAAAGCTCGGTTAGCCCGAGCGCCTCATCAAAGGTTATTTGCTCTTCCCTTTTTAAGAGCTTGTCAGAAACTGTATCGAGTAAAGAAATAGTAGGCCTCCGTACTGCAATTAAAAGCCTTTTTAGATTACTTTAACCACTTTAGTTGTCAATAAAACCCTTGAGTCCGGCGTTGCCGGGATTTCCTAGATAATGATGAAAAAATTGTATAACCTGTTCCTAGTAGACACACAAGGGGGTATTCAAATTGGCTACCAGACTCAGAAAATACGGACTATTTATTAACGGGAAGGAAGTAAGGGCAAAGGGTAATAAAACCTATATCAGGGAAAACCCTGCAACAGAGAGGCCGCTTGCCGAGATAGCAGAGGCTCAAAGAGAAGACGTTGATAAAGCAGTGAAAGCAGCAAGCAGGGCTTTTAACTCATGGTCTAAACTCCCTGTGTCAGAGAGAGTTAAGTACATACACAAGATTGCTCAATCACTTGAGAAAAACAGAGAAAAACTGGCTTTAACCAATACGCTTGAAACGGGGAAGCCTATTAGAGAAAGCAGGCTTGTGGAGATCGGGGGATGCATAAGGACGCTTGAGTACTACGCAGGGATCAGCAATCAGTTAAACGGGGAAACTATAAATGTCTCAGAGTCGCAGATAAGCGTAACCCTGAAAGATCCTATCGGGGTTGTGGGGCACATAATCCCGTGGAACTTCCCGCTGCTTCTCTCATTCTGGAAAATTGCGCCTGCACTGGTTGCCGGATGCACAATAGTTCTTAAGCCTGCTGAGCACACCCCTTGCGGAATACTGGAAGTGGCTAAGCTGTGCTCTAAGGCAGGGCTCCCCAACGGAGTGCTAAATATAATTCCAGGAGACGGCGCAGTGGCCGGGCAGGCGTTGGTTGAGCACCCGGGGGTGGCAAAAGTGGCCTTTACGGGATCCACTGAAGTAGGGAAAATCGTTATGAGAACAGCCGCTGATTCTATAAAACGGGTATCACTTGAGCTTGGCGGAAAAGCGCCTTGTATTGTGTTTGACGACGTTGACATTGATAACTGCATTGAGGCGACGCTCAGGGGAGGATTTTTCAACCAAGGCGAGAACTGCACTGCTGTCACAAGACTTCTTCTGCATGAAAAAATACATGACAAATTCCTTTCTAAATTTATAAAAAGGGTTAAGAAGATACGTATGGGAGACCCTTTGAAAAACGACACTGAGATAGGCGCCGTTATCTCACGCGAGCATTTTGAGAGCGTTAAATCCTATTTCGCAAAGGGCAAGAGCGAGGGCGGCAAGGTGCTGGCCGGAGGAAAGCGCCCGAGCAAGTTTAAGAAAGGCTATTTTTTTGAACCGACAGTGCTCTCCAATGTCGACCCGAAGGATACAATAGCCTGCGAGGAAATATTCGGCCCGGTAGTGGCAGTGATCCCTTTTAAAACGGAGCAGCAGGCTGTACGAATAGCAAATGACACTATTTACGGCCTTGCAGGCGGCATCTGGAGCCAGGATATAAAAAGAGCGCTAAGGGTCGCAAAGAGCATTAATGCCGGCTACTTATGGGTAAACACATACGGTGGGATTCTCCCCCAGACCCCGTATGGAGGTCTAAAACAGAGCGGAATAGGAAAAGAGCTCGGCAAAGACGGGCTCAATATGTATCTTGAGTCTAAAACTGTGAATATATTTATCGGAGATAAAATACCGCCTTTTTATAAGGGGTGATTTTTTTCTTAAGGAAGATTGGTTGAACCCATTAGGTAGCGGTCACATTCACGCGCAGCTTCACGACCTTCATTTATAGCCCATACAATAAGGCTCTGTCCGCGTCTAGCATCACCTGCAGCGAAAACACCTTCAATGCTTGTCATGTATTTTCCGTACTCCGCTTTCGCATTTGAGCGTTCATCACGCACGATGTTGAGCTGATCCAGTACGGTATCTTCCGGACCTAGGAAACCAAGTGCCAGAAGTACCAGATCAGCCGGCCAGACTTCTTCGGTTCCGGGTACTTCTTTAAAAGAAGGACGTCCGTTATCCCCTTGGTGCCATTCTATTTTAACAGTGTGAAGCTCTTTAATGTTTCCTTCATCATCGCCAACAAATTTGGTGGTAAGCACCTGATATTTCCTTGGATCTTCTCCAAAAACAGCCATGGATTCCTCTTGCCCGTAGCTGAGCGTATATATCTTAGGCCACTGCGGCCACGGGTTATCCGGAGCTCGTTCTAGTGGAGGCATTGGAAGTATTTCAAATTGAAGCATGCTCTTGCAGCCGTGGCGCATAGAGGTTGCAACACAGTCTGTGCCTGTGTCGCCGCCGCCAAGCACGATCACATTTTTATCCTTGGCTGAGATGTAATTTCCGTCCTCAAGGTTGCTGTCCAGCAGGCTTTTAGTGCTGGATCTTAGAAAGTCCATTGCAAAGTGTATCCCGCCAAGCTCTCTTCCTTCTATCGGCAGGTCGCGGGGTTTTGTAGCGCCTGTGCAGATTACAACTGCATCAAAATCATCAATTAGCTGTTGTGACAGTATATCCTTTCCTATTTCAGTGCTTGTAACAAACAAGATCCCCTCTTCCCTGAGCAGATTAACTCTTCGGTCGACAATATCTTTATCCAGGTGAGGGTTTGGGATGCCATACATCAGCAGTCCGCCTATTCTATCATCCCTCTCATAAACAGTTACCAAATGCCCGGCCTTATTTAGCTGTGCGGCACATGCGAGTCCCGCAGGCCCGGAGCCGACAACGGCCACTTTTTTCCCAGTCCTAACCTCGGGCGGCTCCGGCACTACCCAGCCTTCTTCAAATCCCTTATCTATAATAGTACATTCAATGCTCTTAATGGTTACAGCAGGCTCGTTTATTCCCAGCACACATGAGCCCTCACATGGGGCAGGACAAACTCTTCCCGTAAATTCAGGGAAATTATTGGTTTTATGCAGACGATCCAGCGCCTCTCTCCAGAGCCCTCTGAAAACGAGGTCATTCCACTCCGGGATAAGATTATTTATTGGACATCCGGAAGTAAGCCCCTCCAGCATTTCGCCGGTTTGGCAAAAAGGTATCCCGCAATCCATGCATCTTGCACCCTGCACCTTTAACTTGTCCTCAGGAAGGTGCTTATGAAACTCCTTCCAGTCCTTAATACGCTCAGAAGGAGAACGGTCGGGTTCTAATTCTCTGTCATGCTCCATAAATCCTGTGGGATCACCCATAATACTTCCTCCAAATCTCTATAGCATTCTCCATAATATTCATATTGTTTATATTTTTTTGAAGATAGGGAACTAATTACCACTAACTCGGGCTAGATCTCTCTTATTTTCTTCAAAAGCAGCCATAAGAGCTTCTTCCCCGCTCAACCCTTTCTTCTCAACTCTTTCAATGGCTTCTAACATACGCTTATAGTCTTTAGGCATTACTTTTACAAATTTCTTTTCAATATTACCCCAGCTCGAAAGCACCTCTTTTCCTCTCTCACTGCCCGTATATTCCACATGGCGCTTTATCATTTCCTTAACTTCCCTGGCGTCATCAGAGCTTATAGGTTCTAAATCTACCATCTCTTGATTACAGCGTACCAAAAAATCCCCTTCTTCATCTAATACATATGCAACTCCTCCGGACATGCCGGCGGCAAAGTTTCTGCCGGTGTGTCCGAGTACAACGACGCGTCCGCCCGTCATATACTCACAACCGTGGTCACCTACACCCTCAACCACAGCTCTTACACCACTGTTTCTTACACAGAACCTCTCCCCTGCGAGCCCTCTTATGTAGGCCTCACCGCCCGTTGCGCCGTAGAAGGCGACATTGCCGATGATAATATTTTCTTCCGCTACAAATGTTGATGACTTAGGCGGATAGACTATAATTTTGCCCCCTGAAAGTCCCTTTCCGATATAATCGTTAGAATCACCTTCTAAAATTAATGTCATGTATCTAGGTATAAACGCTCCAAAACTCTGGCCTGCCGAGCCGTTAAAATGAAGCCGTACAGTCTCCTCCGGAAGACCTTCCGAGCCGTATTTCTTTGTCAGCTCGCTACCTAATATAGTGCCTACAGTGCGGTTAATATTCTTAATTGGAACGATTGCCTCTACAGGCTCCGCACCCTCCAGAGTGGGCTTGCATATATCCAATAAAACTTTATTGTCGAGAGCTTCTTCAAGACCGTGATCCTGCTCAATTTGGGCATATCTTCCATAATCGCTTGGAACATCGGGCTGATAAATTATGTCTGATAAATCTATGCCCTTGGCCTTCCAATGATCAATGACTGCTCTCATCTCCAGCTTATCTGTTCTTCCTATCATTTCATTAATAGTTCTAAAACCAAGCTCAGCCATTATCTCACGGATTTCCTGAGCTACAAAATGCATGAAATTAACCACATGCGACGGATCGCCAGTGAACTTTTTACGAAGCTCCGGGTTCTGGGTTGCAACACCCACCGGGCATGTGTCCAGATGACAGACACGCATCATTATGCAGCCTACAATGATCAGAGGCGCAGTAGAAAATCCGTACTCCTCTGCCCCTAGAAGCGCAGCTATAACTACGTCGCGCCCGGTTTTCATCTGACCATCGGTCTCTATCACAACTCGGCTGCGCAAGTTGTTAACAAGCAGAGTCTGATGGGTCTCAGCAAGCCCTAGCTCCCAAGGGAGCCCAGCGTGCTGGATGCTGCTCTGAGGCGATGCACCTGTGCCGCCGTCGTAGCCGCTTATGAGGATTACATCGGCATGGCCTTTCGCAACCCCTGCTGCGATAGTTCCCACGCCTACTTCAGATACTAGTTTTACATTAATACGTGCGTTCTGGTTTGCGTTCTTTAGATCGTGTATCAGCTCGGCAAGGTCTTCAATAGAATAAATATCATGGTGCGGAGGAGGTGATATTAGTCCTACTCCTGGGGTCGAAAGCCTAACCTTGGCTATCCAGGGATAAACCTTTCTTCCCGGAAGCTGGCCGCCCTCTCCAGGCTTTGCGCCTTGAGCTATCTTTATCTGTATTTCCTCTGCATTCACTAGATATTCACTAGTTACGCCAAACCGCCCGGATGCTACTTGCTTGATCGAGCTTCTTCTAAGATCACCGTTCGCATCGGGGATATTTCGGGCTGTATCCTCTCCGCCCTCGCCTGTGTTGCTCTTTCCGCCGATCCTATTCATAGCTATTGCGAGACTTTCGTGGGCTTCCTGGCTTATGGCCCCATAGGACATTGCACCGGTTTTAAAGCGCTTGCAAATAGAGTCTACAGATTCAACTTCGTCAATAGGAATCGGGTCATTATCCGTTTTAAGCTCTAAAAGACCGCGCAATGTAGATAATTGCTTGGATTCATCAGTTACGAGGTCTGAAAACTTTTTAAACTCTTCGTAGCTGTTATTACGACATGCGCGCTGGAGCATATGAACCGATTTTGGGTTGAAAGCGTGGTGCTCTCCTCCAGGCCGCCATTGATAGAGACCTCCCTCATCAAGGGTTTCAGGAACCACTTCACGCTCGGGATAAGCGGTCTCATACCTCATTTTAATTTCTTCTGTAATTACATCTATACCCGCTCCTTTAATCCTTGTCGGAGTCCAGGTGAAATATCTATCAACAAATTCGTGGTTGAGCCCGATTGCCTCAAATATCTGGGCTCCATGGTAGCTCTGAATCGCAGAGATACCAATTTTAGACATCGTCTTCACAACTCCCTTAACGACGCTCTTGTTATAATTAGTTTTAGCTTTTTCTTTGCCAATATCACTCAGCATGCCTTCATCTATCATGTCCTCTATTGTCTCATAAGCCAGATAGGGGTTGATTGCACTTATGCCGTAACCAATTAGAAGAGCAAAGTGGTGAACTTCTCTTGGTTCTCCGGATTCCAGCACTAATCCTACTTTCATGCGGTTTCCGTTTCTAATTAGGTGATGGTGCAGCCCTGCTGTCGCCAGTAAAGCAGGTATAGGAGCATTTTCCTTATTAAACCCTCTATCTGAGAGAACCAGTATATTGGCTCCTTCAGATATTGCTTTATCCGCACTTACAAAAAGCTGCTCCAGTGCAGCTTCTAAACCATTACTGCCCTTTGCGATTTCAAACAGCATCGGAATGGTCTTGGATTTAAAATTCTCGTTATCCAAGCTTTTAATCTTGCCTAGATCTTCATTCGTTATAACAGGGGATTCGAGCTTGATTTTTCTGCAGTTCTCGGGACGTGGGTTTAAAATATTCGGCTCAGGCCCAAGAGTCATCTGCGTTGCAGTAATCAACTCCTCACGTATAGAGTCGATCGCAGGGTTTGTGACCTGGGCAAAGAGCTGTTTGAAATATTCGTATAATAATCTCGGCTTGCTTGAAAGAACCGCTATAGGAGTGTCTTTTCCCATAGAACCCACAGGCTCCACTGCATTGTCCGCCATAGGGCCTATAAGAACTCTCAAGTCTTCAAATGTGTAGCCAAATGCTCTCTGCCTGAGAAGAACCTTCTCGTGGTCCGAGGGATATTCATCTGTCAGATCAGCAGATTCTATATCGTCTATTGAAACCAAATTACTATCGAGCCATTGCCTGTAGGGCTCGGCTTTAGAGAGTTTGTCTTTAAGCTCCTGGTCTTCTACAATTCTTCCTTCCTCAGTATCAATCAGAAACATCCTGCCGGGCTGCAAGCGTCCCTTCTGCAGAACCATCTCTGCGGGTACGTCCAATACCCCGACTTCCGATCCCATGATAACCATATCGTCTTTTGTCACATAATATCTGGAAGGACGCAGTCCGTTTCTGTCGAGCACGGCGCCTACTTTTGTCCCATCTGTAAAAGCTATAGAAGCAGGGCCGTCCCAAGGCTCCATCATGCAGCTGTGATACTCATAGAAAGCCTTTTTCTCATCGCTCATAGTCTCATGGTTAGACCATGGCTCGGGGATCATCATCATAACTGCGTGTTCAATTGGGCGTCCTGCAAGTGTCAGAAATTCAACACAATTGTCAAAGTTGGCCGAGTCGCTGCCGTCAGGGGCGATTATTGGAAATGTTTTTTGTAGATCATCTCCAAACAGATCTGATGAAAACACTGCCTGACGGGCGTGCATCCAGTTAATATTGCCTCTTAATGTGTTTATCTCACCGTTATGGACAACATAGCGGTATGGATGCGAGCGGTCCCAGCTAGGAAACGTATTTGTACTAAAACGAGAGTGAACAAGAGCTATCGCAGACTCCATATCCGGATCATTTAGGTCAGGGAAGTATTTATCTAGCTGCCATGTGGTAAGCATACCTTTGTACACAGTGGTCTTACTCGAGAGACTGCCTATATAGAAATATTGGCCCCCTTTAATACCTGAGAGCTTTATCTCGTTTAGCGCCCTCTTGCGGATTACATACAGCTTGCGCTCAAAATCCATAGGGTCTTTTATATCTGCACTTTTCTTTATAAATATCTGCTTTATATACGGCTCACACTCTTTAGCCGTATTGCCTAAGGAAGAATTATCAGTAGGTACATCTCTCCAGCCTAAAAGTTCTTGACCTTCTGCTTTGACTACATTTTCAAATGTTTGTGCGCAGACTCTTTTTTCTGTAGGGTCTTTAGAGAAGAAAACGAAGCCAACTCCGTATTCTTCGGGTTCAGGCAGGGATATATCTGTCTCTGCACATACCTTTTTTAAGAATTTATGCGGTTTTTGTATTAATATTCCAGCACCGTCACCGGTATTGGCCTCACAGCCGCAGGCTCCTCTATGCTCAAGGTTAAGCAGAACCTGGACTGCATTGCGTACTATTTTATTTGATTTTTCACCTTTAATATTGACCACAAACCCAATTCCACAAGAGTCGTGCTCAAAACCGGGGTCATAAAGACCCTGCTTAGGCGGATATCCTACAGGCTTCATAAAAACACCTTCCTAAAAATTATTAAGTNNATTAAGTAATTGAAGTAATTTTATTGATTACTTAAAGGATCGACCCATAAAAAGCGGCCAACTAACCCATGATAAATTTAAGTTGAAATAGGGTACAAGTCAACTCAAGAAGCTTTCTGTCAACCCCGATGGCCTATTTTAACATGAAATCCGGCACCTTGCACACCTAATCAGCATACTTAGGCTTTATAGAGGTTTGTGATAGGAAAACGCCTGTCTTTACCAAAGGCTCTGGCAGTGATCTTGATGCCCGGAGGCGCTTGTCTTCTTTTATATTCGTTTTGGTCAACCATTTTTATTATCCTTTTAACTAGTGACTTTTTATACCCGAGNNGATCGGATCGAGCACATCATAGGGGGGAAGAGAGTCCGTATCCAGCTGCTCGGGCCTAAGCTCTGCAGAAGGCGGTTTAGTGATAATTGACTTTGGTATCAATTGAGCCCCTTTGAACCTGTTATAAAACCTGGACAGTTTGTATACCATGGTCTTGGGAACATCCTTAATTACGGCAAATCCGCCAGCCATATCACCGTATAGGGTGCAGTAACCAACACTCATCTCACTCTTATTACCGGTTGTAAGGATAAGCCAGCCAAATTTATTGGACAGCGCCATTAGTATGTTTCCCCTTATGCGTGCTTGGAGGTTCTCTTCAGTAATATCCTGCTTTTTACCGGCAAAAACTTGAAAAAAGGTTTCAAGATAAGAATCAAAAGCTTTCTCTATAGGAATATTTATAATCTCTATGCCTAAATTGGCTGACAATTTGTCAGAATCCGTAACGCTCGCCGCTGAGCTATACCTTGAGGGCATAGAGACCCCGTATACGTTCTCATTGCCCATTGCCTCAACAGCAACAGCAGCTACCAGGGCTGAATCTATCCCTCCGCTCAAGCCTATGGCTACTTTTTTAAACCCGTTCTTGGTCACATAATCCTTTGTGCCCAGTACGAGCGCCCTAAATATCTCTTCCTCTTTTTTATAGAATTCCTGAACTCTGTGTTTGATCCTCGGCTTGACTCGTTTTCCAGTGCTTGAAGGTATATTGATAATCTCCGCTTTTTCCGAGTGTAGCTCAAGCGCGTGGCGCTCTTTACGCCTCCTGGGATCATGGATACGTGAGCGGAATACCTTCTTTACATTGATATCAGCAACAAGCATATCTTCTTCAAAGGATTTCGCTCTCGCAACTACGCTGCCCGACTCGCTGATAACGACACTGTTACCGTCAAATACAAGCTCATCCTGCCCGCCGACCATGTTGCAAAAAACCACGTTTACAGAATTATCCCTAGCCCGCGTCCTTAGCATGCGCTCCCTTGAGGCTACTTTTGAGGCGTAATAAGGGGAGGAGGAAATGTTTATGATTATCTGAGCGTCCCCCAGAAGTGCTTGTCTCCTTGTCGGGTCTCCCGGATACCATATATCCTCGCAAACATTGACCCCGAAGATCATATCCCCCTGTCTGTATACGGGGGCGCGGACGCCTGATTGAAAGTACCGGTTTTCATCAAAGACCCCGTAGTTGGGTAGGTAGCGCTTATGATATATATCCACTATTTTTTTGTTATGAATAACTGCAGCAGCGTTATATATGTCACCGTTGTTGTCGGGAAATCCGACAATCACCGTGATATTAGAGGAGGCTTTCCTAACTTTCTCAAGAGCGGCCATGCTGTCACTTATGAAATTAGGCTTTAATAGCAGATCCTCCGGGGGATAGCCGGTTATCGAGAGCTCCGGGAAGCATAGAATATCCACTCCCTTATCCTTGGCAGAGCCTATACATGTGAGAATTTTATCTAGATTCCCGTCTATATCTCCAACCCTTGCATTTATTTGAGCAAGTCCTATTCGCGGCATAGTTATATCCCTTATAATTTGCTTATTATAATACTTGAAACAAGTGCATAACTGCAATTTATCAATAGATTTTCTCTGTCAGAAGATCAAGTCAGACCGATTGCTATATGTACGATATTTGCAAAGAAATGAAAGATAATGCTCGCCCACAGGCTCTTAGTTGCAAAATAGAGATAGCCCATTACTAATGAGGGGAAAAAGGTAAGTATGGCCTGAGAGCATATAGCTAGGTTGTGCCCTCCGCCAAGACATAATGTGATAAAATGCCCGAGAGCAAACAGCAAGCTTACAATGATTATTCCCTTTATATTGTTGCCGAGCCTGCTCTGTAAATAGCCCCTGAAGAATACTTCCTCCGGTAAAGCAACCAGCAGCAGCTGTGTCAGGATAAAAGAGACCGACAGACTATTCCAAACAAGTGATTTGCCGGCATACAAACCGTAGAAGAAGATGACGGCCGTATATGCCAGTAATAAAACGGCTGTTACTACAAAACCGATAAGTACTCCTCTTGGATCGTTTCTAAAAAAGGTGCCGTCAGCCCTAAGCAGTATAGGAAAAAGCATAAGCGCAGCTGCAATTGAGACCACGTAGTTAGGTGAAAGAAATACCTGGGCAAGAAAAATGGCCAATATTACAAAGATGTAGGCTGAGATTGGTATGAAGTACTTTAGAAGCCAGGGTTTTTGTTTCATAGACAGGTTTCAATAAGATTTATGTAATTTTGTTAAAATACATTAGACGCTATAGCAGGTCAATAAAGCAAATACCTCTTGTATTGATGGCATATATTTAAGCAGGCAAGATATCTCTTCTAATTGCTATGGTATAACTGTGGGGAAGGCGTCTTAGGGAAACATGAAACTCTTGAGCATCTATAATTAGCTATATTAGTCCAATCTTGTTGAACCATATAATTCCCCATAAATTAACCATAATTGACAATATAATCAGCAACTTATGATGCCATTTGATGTTATCCCCCATAGCTTTCACCACAAGTATAAATAAAAATGGGTAGTAATCTAATGCATGGCG
>JABAOH010005726.1_pt1 | contig 15704 bp, 19 predicted proteins | sample 7062181 | NCBI WGS metagenome assembly JABAOH01 (sample SAMN14538630, study PRJNA623070) | marine sediment metagenome | biome: marine biome [ENVO:00000428]; feature: marine pelagic biome [ENVO:01000023]; material: deep marine sediment [ENVO:00002113]; isolation source: pool of 5 deep marine...
TCAAAACCCAGTCTTCGGCCTAGAAGACTCAGAAACTTCCACTCCGGCAGGGACTCATATAGTGGTTCTACAGTAGGAAGCCTCGTCCGGATCGGATAGTCTCGTCGCAACGACTGGACGCTTATCTCCCCCTTCTCCAAGAAGGTGCAGCCCGGCAGGACTACGTCAGCTATCTCAGTGGTGTCGTTCATGAATAGATCCTGCACTACCAGCAGGTCGAGCTTGGCCAATGCTCGCCGCACTTTCGCCGTGTTCGGGAAGCAGGACAAAGGGTTGCCCTCGACGACCATGAGCCCCCGCAGAGGGTAGGGCTTCTCGCTGAGAATCGCTTCTGGAAGATAGCCGCTGGCGTCTCTGGCAAGGGGGTACTTCTCACGCCAGAAGGCCGCGACCGGTTTGACCAAGTCCTCGGGAACGGGGAGGCTTCTCAAGCGACGATACGGAGTGAACATCAGTCCGCCCTGCACGTCGACGTTGCCTGTGATAGCCAGCAGGATAGCCATCGCCCGAAGCGTCTGTGTTCCATTTCGAGCGTGCTGGACCCCCTGCCGCCGATCCAAGGATGCTGTCTTGGTGAGGGCGAAATCCGTCGCCACCTTCTCTATCATCTCGGCTCGGATGTCTGTGAGCCCTTCAGCCCAGCGGGGCGTATACGGGGTGATGTGCCCACGCAGTTCCTCGAAGCCAGCGGTGTGGGCGGTGACGAAGGTCTCATCATGTAGGTCGTTCTTCACTATGTGGTGGATCATGCTCAAGGCCAAGGCCAGGTCGGTGCCTGGTCTGATCTCCAGATGGGCGTCGGCCTGGGCAGCGATTGGAGTGCGACGCGGGTCAACCACCACCAGTTTGGCGCCTTCGCTTCGGGCCGCCATGATGTCGGCGCTGATCCCATGATACCGATGAACATGGGTCACAGGAGGATTGGTGCCCCACAAGATGATGTATTTGGCATTCTTGAGGTCGCACCAAGGCATGGGGGGCCGGCCAAAGGTGTTGCTATAGGCCAGGATCTTGGACCCCACGCACACTGACCACGTGCCCGTCACATTGGGAGTACCATAGAGCGTGGCAAGACGGCGGAGCACCATCCCGTCCAGGACCTTGGCCGTCGTACCGTGGTAGAAAACCAGGGCCTGCGGGCCGTAGTTCTCCTCGATGGCCTTCAGCCTGTGGGCGACGAAATCCACAGCGTCGTCCCAGGAGGCTCGCTGGAACCCTCCAGACCTTGACTTACGAAGGAGGGGATGACGCAGCCGATCCTCAGCGTAAAGGATCTGCGGTGCGTTACGCCCCTTCACGCACAAGCGGCCTCGACTCCACCGATCGTCCGGATCGCCTTCTAGGCCGACCACTTTGCCGTCCTCGAGATGGGCGATCATGCCACATTCGGCGCGGCAAATCTGGCAGAACGTACGTGCGGTCTCGTGAGACATGCGATCGTATGGCACTCCCAGTTTGTGGGTGGGATTATAGGTCGCCTGCTACCGTGGAGCAAGCCATGGCTCTTTTTGAGCGCCGGTGCCCGGTCGCGCTCGGCCAGCTACCTTGCCCTCCCCCTTCGGAACAGGAGAGGTGCCGCCGAGGGCACTGTGATGCGCAAAGGCGCCGGTTCTGGAGAAACGGAGGGGTTCTCTTGGCCCAGGTCTGTTATTCTGCAGAAAGCTGTGATAGAATGCTGCTATATGATCGAGTTCTCAATATCCACTTCCTTCATCAGAGCAGATGTGTCCGGCCTGAGACAACTAATGAGTCTGGGCGACTTCCGCAAGCTGGAGATTGGCTTCTATGACGAGGAGACACTGCCTCTGGTCATGGATTTCGCCACGCAAGAGGGTCTGAGGTACGGTTTCCACGACCCCCTGCCTCGCTTGCCGCACGATACCTATCCCTTTCTCACCGATCCAGATGACGAGAAGCGCTGGCGGACTTTGGATTCCATGTATCGTACGCTACAGACGGCTGTTCACTACGGAGCGGAATACGTCATCGGCCATATCCCCTCTGTCATCTGGGAGCCACAAGTGAGTCTGACCGAAGAGAGAATCATCGAATTGGCACACAATAGTTGCGACCAACTGACCCTCTGGAGTGAAGAAGCGGGCATCCCCTTCGCCCTGGAGAATGTGGGCCCCAATCCCTACTTCTTTCAGGTGGACGCCTTTGTGGAGGTGATGGAAGCTCATCCGGGCCTGGAATTCTGCCTAGACATTGGCCACCTGCACCTGATGTCCGTATATGCGGGGTTCGACTCACTGGACTTCGTCACCAAACTCGCGACGTACACTTCGATCATCCACGTTTACAACGCCACTCCGGAGATGTATCGCAAGTATCACCATGTCCCTGCTCATCCGTCACAGCGGCCTGAGAACGGGTGGGCCGACATCCCTGCCATATTGGAATGTGTCCTGGCATACCAGAAAGCAAGTATGACTGTGGTGTTCGAGTACTCCCCCCAATATCCAGCGGATGCGGCCTTCACCAAGGAGGGGATCGAGTGGGTGAAAGGGGTGGTTACAGAGGAATAGGCTATCTTTCTAGGATGATCGTCACGGGGCCGTCGTTGTGGATCTCCACCGCCATCATCGCGCCAAAGATGCCAGTTTCGACATGGAGGCCCTCCTGCTCGAGGAACTTCACAAACTTGTCTACGAGAGGAGCTGCCACGTCCGGTGGAGCAGCCTTCGTGAAGCTGGGTCGCCGGCCCTTGCGGGCATCGCCATAGAGTGTGAATTGCGAGACCACCAACGCTTCGGCGCCCACTTCCAGCGCGGAAAGATTGAACTTGCCCTCATCGTCTGTGAAGATACGCAGATTGGCTGTCTTGTCCGCTAGGAACCTTGCCTCTTCCTCCCCATCATCATGAGCAATGCCGAGTAGCACGACCAATCCTTGACCGATGCTGCCGACAGGTCTTCCTTCTACGGATACTGAAGCTTTGCTCACCCTTTGGACGACCGCGCGCATGTCACACCTTGGCAATGTGTCTGTCAGCGAGTTGCTGAAATCTCCACTATCTGGTATGCTTCAATATGTAGGTAACTAGCGCGAAAAGAGGCTGAACTGTGATCAAACTGCTTATGACTTGGGACATCAAAGCTGGCAAAGAAGCAGAATACATGGAATTCGTCACCCGAGAGTTCACTCCTGAACTGATGAAGCTAGGTATTCAGCCCACTGAGGCCTGGTACACTGTCGTAGGCAACGGTCCTCAGGTGGTGGCAGGCGGTATCACCAAGGATCGAGACACGATGATCACGATCCTTGAGAGCAAGGAGTGGGAGGGGCTTGAGTCGAAGCTCCTCGACTATGTCAGTAACTATAACTACAAGGTAGTTCGCGCCACTGGACAGTTCCAACTCTAGCAGGGAGATCACACGCGCCACTATTCTTTCTCGTCTGCTCCGACTTTCTTCTTCTCCTTCGCCTCTCCACCATCGCCACCTGGTAGCTCTTTGGCCGTTTCCTTGGCAGGTAGTTGACGATTGTCAGTTACGTAGAACCCAGAGCCCTTGAAGATGATTCCCACCGGTTGGATGACTCTTCGCACCGGTCCGCCACACTCGGGACATGCTTTCACGGGTTCATCCGAGAAGCGTTGCAGTCGCTCGAAGCTGCGATTGCAGGCTTTGCACTCATACTCATAGATCGGCATAAAGCGAACTACACCTCCTGATGCGAATCTAGTTTCTTGTTCCCGCCCCGGGCTGTTCGGTGCGCAACCCCACCATTTCGAAACCGGTCTCACGCCAGTCCACGCCAGGGTCACTGGGTGGGGTCGCCCCCGACCACCGCAGTGGTCGTCAGGATACCTGGCAGGAAACGGATCAAGAGCCGGTCCCACTCCCGTCGACAAAGGTCAAGCGGGACGGCTCCTGGCAGCCTGGTTTGCAGGCCAAGCGAATCCGGCTTCTTTCGTCCGCCTCGTGTCGGTCCGCGAGTCGCCGCCACTGCAGCGACAACGCAAGTGTATGCTCAGTCTGTGGTTGGCACCGATGCGGCCGAGTTGGGCGCAAGCATTGCCTCTTCCACATATTGTACGCCAATGCCCTTGAGGGAGCAAGTCTTGACAAATCCAGCCCCGCCATGGATAATCTCTGGCTATCGAAGCTATTCCGTTGCCATAGTGAGGTCGATGAGCAAGAACGCCGGTGCTATTGGTGTCTTCGACTCAGGTGTGGGGGGGCTCTCGGTCGTGCAGCAAATCGTCAAGGAGCTGCCTCGCGAGGACGTGCTCTTCTTCGCGGACACCTTCCACTGCCCCTATGGAAGGAGGTCGCACAGCGAGATTCAGAGTCTCGCACGGGAAATCGTCGCCTTTCTCCTGTCGGCGGGGGCAAAGGTCATTGTAGTGGCGTGCAACACTGCCTCCGCTGCGGCGCTGCACTATCTGCGCGAGATCTTCGAGGTGCCGATAGTGGGTATGGAACCCGCGGTCAAGCCGGCGGCCGAACGGACGGGCAGCAAGGTCGTGGGAGTCATGGCCACCGAGGCGACGTTTCAGGGAGCCCTGTTCGCCAGCTTGGTGGAGCGGTTCGCCTCAGATGTCGAGGTGTTGACTCAAACATGTCCTGGCTTGGTGGAGAGGGTGGAAGCGGGGTTCGTCCAGGATGCCGAAACCATGGAGATGCTGCAACGGTATCTCCAACCGATGATGAATCAAGGAATAGACTCCCTCGTACTGGGCTGCACTCATTACCCCCATCTAAGATCGCTGATCGAGAAGATAACTGGGGATGAGTTGGAGATCATCGATCCCAGCCCAGCGGTGGCACGGCAGACAGCGCGGGTGCTGAAACGAGAAGGATTGCTGAGGGAAGGGAAAGGAGGAAGGTGCGCTTTTTGCACGAGCGGAAACCCACAGCTATTCGCCCGTCTCCTGGGGGAACTGACCGATTTGGACGGGCCGGTGTTTGAAGTGACGTGGGAAGAAGGCGGGACCATAGCACGGTCGTGGTGAGTTTGGAGCAGCGCTCGCCATGGCGAGGGATGTCGAACCTATTGCCTTGGCACAGGGCCGCCAAGGCTGCTACCGGAGTCTGAGCTGGAGTGCGGAGATGAGATCATTTTCGTTCGAGGGACGGAGGGTTCTGCTCGGTCGGCTTGAGAAGGGACAGGACATCTTGCAGGGGCTGACCGAGTTCTGTGTCAGTAAGGCAGTGACCGCGGGGAGCATCCAGGCTCTGGGCGCGGTGCAACGCGGCGCCGTGGGTTTCTACGACCAGGACTCGGCCTCCTACCGTGAGATAGGCTTCGACGAGGAGATGGAGATTGCCTCCCTGGCAGGAAACATTTCCCGTAGGGAGGGGGAGACCTTCCTGCACTGTCATATCATCTTGGCCAACAGAGATGGCCGCTGCTTTGGTGGACACTTGCTGGAGGGGAACGTAGCTTTTGCCTGCGAGTTCGCCATCACGGAACTGGAAGGTGCGGTCCCCGAGCGAACCCACGACCAAGCCACCGGCCTAATGCTCTGGTAGCTCCCTTTCGGGAGCGAGTACGTCCTCGGTCTTCCCGTGACATCCGCAGAAAGCAGTATCACTTCTTTCCAGGTTGGCGGGAACTTTCGCGTACCCGGAGCCCGAAGCAGGATGTGAACAGCGAAGCGCTGAATGGTCTTCACACCTATGACTCGGTCGCTGTTTGCTGGGACCTGCGGCGTGGTGACGGGAGCCTGTGTGCATTGGGGCTCGGGCGCGAAAGTGAGACTGGCGCCCGGGACCCGTTACGTCAGACAGAGCCGGAGGCTGGGGCAACTACGACGTGGTCAGCAGCCCCTGTCCAAGCAGGGGCAGGCTCAGGAGGGCAAGGCTGAACCCCAGAAGGGAGAGGGAGGCTACCTGCTTGCCTTGCCAGGCAGGCATAGAACGGGCATGTAGAGCCATGGTCAGGGCCAGCCACAGGATGAGCAGCCAGGACTCTGCTGGACGCCATGTCCAGTAGCTGCCCCATGCCAGTTGCGTCCAGACGGCACTGGCCACCATGCTGCTGCTCAGCCACGGGAAACCTATCACCAAGGCCCTGCGACAGTAGGTGAGAGAGCGCTGTCCGGATACCCGCTCGCCAGCGAATCTGCCACGAACTGATACTCGTGAGCCGAAGTATGCCAGGGCAGCCCCGGCCGCGCACGTGTACGCCCCGAAAGCCGACAGAGCGGTGATCACATGAAGCAGATACCATGGGCTGCGGGCGAAGGGGGAAATCTGCAGGGCCTCAGCAGCCGGGGCTGAGAGGAACATGACACCAAAGGAGTGCATGAGAAAGGCCAGGGTGACGACGAAAGGGCCCGCGCCGCCGTCCGGTCCCAGCTTCTGCAGCACGGGACAGACAACGATGGCAACTTCCACGAGAAGCATGACACTCAGATAGGGGTCTGCGAAGCACCAAGGCCCCAGTTGTGCAGCTGACCAGAGCAGAGCGACTCCCTGGCAGCACAGAAACAACAGTGTCGTCCCGCGAAGCAGTCCACCAGCGACCCAGACAGGGCGAAGCAGATGCCCCCAACTCAGGAGTAGCAGCGCAAACAGAATGAGGTTGGCCAGGAAATAGAGTGCGCTAGGGTCAACCACGACTTACGTTCTCAATCTGCTCCATCAACGCATCGAATTCTCTGGCGCCGCCTCCTTTGTCTTTCTCCCCTAGTCTGGCCAATCGCATTTCCACGACCTGTCCTTCGTCGCTCACAACCGCCCAGACGGAGCGCGGGGGTACGTAAAGGATGGCGATCGCTCCTGCCAGTAGTGACGTAGCCCCAAAGAGAGTGAGACTGAAACTCGGATCATTGGCTATGTCGAGTACTGCGTAGTGCTCCCATTCAACCATGTACGAGTCACTTTCTATCTGGAAGGGTGCGGAGTCCAATAACGTTTCACTATGGACAAGGTCGGTCATTCCACCTCGATAGGCTTGCACCAGCAAGCCAGGCATGTCTTCGCCCTCTGAAGGTAGCATTGACTGGAAGACTATTCGCAGGACCAGATTCTGATCGGGAACAGCGACATATCCTTCGTTCTCTTGCTCGCTGAGTTGCAGTGTCGCTTCCTCTTGCAGTGTCGCGCCGGGTGCGAGGGCCTGCACAGAGACGGGCTGGCCGTCCGCGTCGAGAGCTCGCACGGTGACCAGTGGTCCGTGGGACAGTTGGTAGAAAGAAATCCCGCGGTGCCTAAAGGGAGCGTTTGGGACCGTGACTCCTGTGTCGACCTCGTCTCCTTCTTGCAGGAGCGTTAGTCGAGCTAGATAGGCCCGCGGAGTGCCATCGGGATAAAGCTCCGCCTCGAAGTGGTCCAGGCGTACGCTAAGGGAGGAAACATGCTGGATCTGGTAGACCTGACCAGGGCTGAGCGCGATGTTCTGCTCCCGCCACGCGAGGCGGCCACCCAATACCACTCCCGCTACAGCTACGATCAATCCTCCATGTATGACGAAAGATCCCCAGCGCGTGAGGAAGAAGCGATTGGCGGTCAGATAGGAGGCTTCGTCCTCTTCCTCAAGCTCGACCGTGTAACGGCGTCCTTCCAGGAACGCGCGCAGACTTGCCACTGCGGACTGTCTATTTCTGCCCAGGACATAGGTTCGAGAGTGCGAGGCTTGTCGGAAAGCTCGCTCGAATCCCTCTGCTGAGCATTTGGGCAGCCGGAGGCCTGCCTCGAACTGTTCGAGGGTGCACACAGAGAGGTTGAGCACCAGAAGGGCGAGAGGTAGCCTTAACCAAAGCGAGTCGAGTACAGAGAACAACCCCAGGTTCAACAGCGGATCCGCCCATTGGAGATAGCGCGCTTGAATCCCCGCGTGCCAGTGATCATACTCGCGGGTGCCAATATCCACTCCAGCGGGCATCTGAGGTAGGATAGCGCCACATGAAACCGCGAGGGCGATGACCGCGATCAGTATGAGGGTTAGCTTGCGCGAACCGAAGGCGCGCCACAGAAGATCAGGGGTATCCCTGGCTATTACCATCGACCTTGTCGCAGTCTCCCTGGCTCGTGGCTACAAGCTCATGTGGCAAAGGCGAGGAGTCTCCGAGTGCTGTCTCTCAAGACGGCTTGGCCAACTATACTATGGCGGTGACCCCATGTCAAACGATGCATTCGCTTCAGGGGTGGGGACAGCTCGCGGTCTGAGGCCAGAGGCATCGGGTTGATCCCGTAGTGGAAGCGGGGGGGACAGCACAGACCCAGCGAGAGGAGCCGGATGAGCAGGTCGGAGAGCCTTTCTACCAGGCGCATCGGTATGGCCACTGCGAGGGTGGACCTGCCACTACTTCGAGGTCGTTCGCTCCTCGGAGATAGCTCATGTCCAGAGTTCAGCTGCCGATAGCGACTACGTTAGGCTGCTTCACTCCCATCCCCCTGTGATACGGCGGTGACGGCACTACACTTTCATCGTCATTCCTGGTGGGCGCACGCCTCGGAGGTAGTCGGCCCGGCCGGCGACGCTCTGACCAGTGACCACAATCTGCGTCGTATTCCATCGCAGAGCGTTGTCTCAGGCCACACTCTCGACCTGTGGGAGGAATGTTGTCGCTGTCCCTGACGGGAGCGGAAGCGGTTGGAGAGAAGGACTCCCTGCCTTCCCCAGGGTCATTGGTCGCTCTTTCTGAGTAGAAAGATGCGCCGTAGCGCTAACGCCCTTGTCAGACCCGGAGGGAGTCTCTGCTCCAAGAACCGGTCCACGGACTTGGAGAACTCTGAGGCAAAGGGCAGGATGATCGTAGAATCCTCTCTCGCGACTTCGAGTCCGCTTTGTCCGATAAGCGACAACAGCGTGCTTCTTCTCAGGAATCTGTGAGGGCCTTCGCTGTGGTGAAGGTTCAGAATCGCCGCCAGGGAATGGGCAGGTTCCCACAACACATTGGGACAAGTGAGTACTATCCATCCGCTTGCTTTGAGCACACGAGCCAGTTCGCACACGAATGCTGCGCGGTCCCAGATGTGCTCGATTGTCTCGTATGAGAGCACTAGGTCGAAGGTTTCGTCGGGGAAGGGGAGGGGAAAGCTTTTCACCAAGTGGGCCTTGAACTCGACCCCTGCCTCAGAGAGCTTTGAAGAAGCGATCGCTAACATGTGCTCCGAGAAGTCGACAAGATCAGCCCTCCGAATGAATCCTCGTTCCGCCCAAAATAGGCATCCGTTCCCGGTACGAGACTGGATGTCAAGGGCTAGATTGTCACGGCCGATGAGCTCTCTTGCCAGTTCAAATGTATCGGCAAAGCGGCGGTAATACGTGTACGAAGCCTCGTTGATGTCATCGTAGTCTGTCACGGAGGACCAGAACTTCCCAACGTCGTCCAGGGACCAAGGAGAGGTCGCGAAGTACTGCCACTCCTGCACTGCGCGCGATACCGATCCTCCGAGGGAGAGTCTATGCTCGTGTTTCACTGCGGATAGAGCTCCGAGATCAGCCCAACAGCCTCGGCTCACGACCCCGGAGCTTCACAGTTCGATGCACTTGGCTCCTCCGCGTTTGGCAGAGAGGTGGTCGAGAGCCGCGCCGCGTCAGAATTTCCCTACAGGGACACGGCAGCCGTGACGGAAAAACGAAGAGACAGCTTCTGAAATGTGAGACGGGCAAGTTCCAACGCCACTTGCCCCCTATTCCGGGGTTGCTCTGCCAGGCCATACACCAGCGCGGGGGTGATTGTAGCGCGCTGTGCACCCCTTGTCAAGCGATCACTATCTCATGTTCGCTGGTTTCCCCATCGGTGATGCGAAAGGCTCGAACCTGTGGGTCGCCCGGGTCCACCAGCGATATCAGAAAGTGGATAGCTTCCGGATAGTAGGCCCGTTCGAGATCTATGCTTGAAGGAGCAGCCGGGGATGACGGATGCGAGTGATAGATGCCCAATACTTCCAATCCCCTGTCCTCTATGTCCACGAAGATCCTGTACTGCTCTTCTGGATCCAGTCGATACGAAGTCGGGCTGTGATCGGCATTCCTGGCGCGATACACCTCCACCACGCGACCTTCCTTTCCCGCAAGAATGCCACAAGCCTCCACGGGCGCTTCCTCCCGTGCATGATCGATCATCTCCACGAGATGTTGTTGCTTCACGTATACCGCAGACATTGCTCTTCTCGGGGTGAAACCACTCCTCTTGCTCGACGAAGGTCCTTGGAGTCTATTCTGGGTTCGTTGAAGGAGGGGCTCTAGGAGGCATCCCTCTCGCTATCAGAGCTACGCGGAGGCAGCAATGCTGGCGTGAAGGCCATTGGCAGTAGATCGGAAACGAGATGCACTTCGCGCCGACCTCCTAGATCTGCGACTACTACTTGAGTATCCAGGCCAAATTCCGCGAGCACCTGACGACAGGGTCCACAAGGGGGAGCAAGGTTTTCGCTAACCACGGCCAAGGCTTCGAATTCGCACTCCCCCTCGGACACTGCGTTGAACACGGCTACCCGCTCTGCGCAGATAGTGAGGCCATACGCGGCATTCTCCACGTTGGAACCGCAGTACACTCGTCCTGACTTTGTCCGCAATGCTGCGCCCACTTTGAATCCAGAGTACGGTGCGTACGCTTTCTCGCGAGCCTCTCTACCCTGGTCGACCAGGTCCTCAAGAGCGTCCATGCTATTCCTCCTTGATGACTCTTACCTTGTGGATTCGACGGCCTGACAATGACAACACTGTTATCTTGACGCCGTCCAGTACTACTTCGTCGCCTACCTTGGGTACCCCGCCAAGTAAGGAGTAGATCAGCCCTCCGAGGGTGTCGCTATCCTCTGTCGGCAGATCTACATCCATCATCCGGTTGACATCGTCCAGATCCATGCGCGCGTTGAAAATCGCTTCGTGGTCGCCGATCCTCTCAAAGAAGGCCTCTGCTGTGTCGTATTCGTCCTCGATCTCGCCCACAATCTCTTCCAGAGCGTCTTCAACGGTCACCAAGCCTGCGGTCCCACCGTACTCATCGACCACAATGGCCATCTGAATCCGTTCGCGCTGCAGCTCTTCCAAGACCTCTCCCACCTTGTTCGTCTCTGGCACAAAATGGGCCGGGCGCAGGAGGTCCCGCAGTTCTCCGCTTGAGTCCTTGTTGTCCCTGAAGTGAGCGAGAAGATCCTTGGCGTTCAGAACGCCCACGATGTTCTCTATCGCTTCCTCGTAGATGGGGATGCGCGAGTAGCCCGTCTCGACAATGACGTTCAGTGCCTCGTCGACTGGCGTCTCGACCTCCAAAGCTATCATGTCGATGCGCGGCACCATGATCTCCCGGACCAGCGTTTCGCCGAACTCGAAGATGCTGGCTATCATCTCCCTCTCATCTTCCTCGATGTAGCCTTCTTCTTCGCCAGCGTCTATGAACAGGCGTAGCTCAGCCTCCAGAGCGGCGGCATCCTTGGGGGCCTCTTGCGCCTCGGCGTCTCCAATCAAGACATCAGTGATCCCTCGGAAGACACGGACAAGAGGATACAGGACTAGCCCCAGCCACCTTGTGGGCTTGGATAGGAGCAGCGCCACTCTTTCTGGATCTCGTGTGGCCCAGGCCCGCGGCACCAGCCGACAAAGGAATAGCACGAACAGCATCAGGGAGACGATAGCTATCACAATACCCCACCGTGGAGCGTAGCTGAGTGCCAGAATCGTGGCCAAGCAGGCGGCCACGATAACGGCTGCGTTCTTCAATATCAAGAGAGCTGATAGGTACCAGTCTTCGCGTTCAAGAATGGACTCGAGCAGATCAGCTCGCGGCACCCCCTCCCGTGACATCCTCTTCACACGAAAGGGATTGGCCGAAGTCAGAGCTGCCTCAGCCGCGCACGCGAATGCGGTCGCCAGCAGCGACAGACCTATCAAAGCCAGTTCTATGGACGCTTCGGTATCCAGTTTGCGCCCCCCTTTCTCCCCACCTATCGATCGCCCGCGGTGCCTTTGCGGAGCGCTCTCATCTTTCCCTCTTTGGCTTCCGCTGAGACGGTGATTTCGTTCTTTGTTGTAGCATAGGGAGCAGGGCCCATTATCATGCTGTCTGCGGCGAGATCATGTTGGAGGACGACGCCGGGCCCCACGATACTGTGAGGGCCCACCTTCACACCAGGCATCAAGGTGGCATTGCAGCCGGTCTTACAATCTTCACCCATGATGACGCCGAGCTTGTCAGTACCCGTGGAAATCCTGTTCTCCTTCACCTTGACCGGGACCTCTCCCTCATCGAAACGGAAGTTGGCGGTGATCGTGCCCGCACCCAAGGAGCAGTTGTCGGAGAGGATCGAGTCTCCGACGTAGGACATGTGAATCCAGCAGTTTTTCCCTATCAGGGAGTGCTTGATTTCCGAAGAAAAGCCCACCACAGAGTCGGACGCAACGGAGGAGTGGTTCCATATCAGGACATTGTTCCCTATGACACTGTTCGGTCCAATATACGCGGGTCCCCGGATGACAGCATTCTCCAAGACCCTCACCCCTTCCTCGATGACAACGTTGCCCTCTATGACGGCTTTGTCCGAAACTTGAGCTTGCTCGCTCACCCGTGGCGCGGTGATGAGACTCTTCATCAAGTACTCGTTGATCGTCAGTGGATCCCAGGGATACTTGAAGGACTCGAACACGCCATCGTAGGGCACAAATTCCACATTACCCTCGTCTATCAGTTGTTGATAGGCTGCTTCCAGTTGGTAGTTGGAGAGGGGAGTGCGGGCAATGTAGTCGAAGATCAACCTGGAGAAGAAATACACCCCCACCACCACGACGTTGCTGGGCTCCTCACCCATGGGGGGTTTCTCCACTACAGCTGTCACCTTGCCGTCCTCGAACTTGAAGACGCCGAACTTCCACGGGCTCTCCATCTCCCGGCCCACGAGGACCATGTCTCCCCCCGACTGCCTGGCCTTGCCGATGACATCGCGCAGCAGGTGAGACTCAAAGATGTCGTTGCCGTTGAGCATGAGGAAGCGGTCTTCCAGGAGGTGCTCTGCCGCTTGCAGGGCGTTGGCCATCCCCAGAGGATTCTCCTGAGTGGCATACCGTATCTTGGTGTCGAATTCCTCTCCTGCGCCGAAGTAGGTTCTTATCGCCTGGGCTTCGGGGCCGGTGACGATGATCAAATCGTCGATACCCACCTCGCGCAAGTTCTCTATGACATACTGGAGCAATGGCTTGCCCAGGAATTCGAACATTGGCTTGGGCTTTCCGGTAGATAGGGGAAAGGCCCTCTCTCCCGCTCCTCCGGACAGAATCACCGCTTGAATAGTCAATGGCACCTCCACAAGACAAAAAAGGCCAAGACCACCTCGCGTACCGCAGAGGCAAGCTGTGGTCCCGGCCTGGGGCCGCCCCGAGGCGGCGGTTTGTCACTCTCCTTACTGGATGGTTCGTCGTCCATCACTGCTCGCTACTACGAGCACCTCGTAGTAGGGGCCCTGTACTTCCCATGTCAAGCTGGGGCGGAAGGATTCGAACCTCCGAATGGCGGCTCCAAAGGCCGCTGCCTTACCACTTGGCGACGCCCCAGCGCTCCTTCCACACGTATTCTAGCACATGGCGCGCTATGCTGCAACCTGGCAGTACAGTCGCTTCCCATCGCCGGCCCTCTCTGGAACAAGCAGCCAACCAGCCTGCAACCTATCTTCTCAGGTAGCGCGAGTCCACCGCGTCCAGATAGCGGAATCCGCGGCGCCTTCGCCGTCTGAGGAAGGGAGTGAGGATGAGGCCCGCTATGAAGCCTCCAATGTGTGCCCACCAGGCCACACCCCCCAGCATCGCTTCGCTTGACATGGCAATCGTCGCCACGCCGTTGAGAAGCTGAAACACGAACCAGAAGCCCAACACGATCACCGCTGGCAGCGCGATCACCTGCATATAGATGAGGAGAGGGATGCCCACGAAGACGCGAGCTCGGGGGAAGCAGAGGAGATAGGCAGCTAGTACACCCGCAATGGCGCCGCTCGCTCCGACACCTGGGATCACTGACGTGGGGGCCATCAGCACTTGGGCCACACCGGCGGTGACGCCGCAGCCCAGGTAGAAGGCAAGGTATCGCTTGTGGCCCATGATTCCTTCCACATTGTCGCCGAAGATGACCAGGTAGAGCATGTTGCCGATGAGATGGAACCAACCGCCGTGCAAGAAGATCGAGGTGACCAGCGTGATCAGTACCCAAGGATGCTGGCGCCACTGGACGAGATCCGCAGGCACTGCGCCCCAGGAATAGATGAGCTCCTCTGCGGTGGGGCCCCACACCAACTCAAGGAAGAAGACGATCACGGTGAGGGCAATCAGCGCATAGTTGACGAAGGGGGTGCGCCCGGATCGTACGCTGTCTCCTAGGGGGATCATCCTCGCTCTCCTCTACCTCCATGCTTTCTCTGCAGGGGCCAGTAAGGTGCGGGGATGTGTTGCACGGAGGGGCGTCCGCGTCCCGCCTGGGGGCAAAGTTCCATCAAGCCGTACACTTCCTTCGGCAAGTAATCAAGGGCGGGCAAACCGAGCCTCTTCACCTCCTCCAAGGAGATGGGGTGGTCGTGGGTCCATTTGCCGCTGGGCAGTGCCTTCGCGATACGAATGGCTTCAGTCCTCTCCATCCCGTTGTCTTCTATGATCTCTCTGACTGTGTCCTGGAGTTGTCCTATTGCTTTCCCTGCGATGTTGGCAAGGATCACCTTGCTACCTTCGCTGTACTGCTAGGCTAAATGCGCCGAAAATCACGAGCGGCCAGACCAGAGTAGTGCAGTCTATGGCCGGCCCCGCTCTCTCCCATGGCTGTTCCATCCCAGCCGTGCGCGAAATACCAGATAGGCAAATCGGGGAAGGGCCAGCATTCGCTGGCAGCGCCAAGGCTCGCGAAGCAGCCGATGTAACCACTCGAGCCCCAGTCGCTGCACCCACCCAGGGGCGCGCTTCGCCTCTCCGGATATGAAGTCCAACGCTCCCCCCACGCCCATAGTCAGCGGGATTTCCAGACGCAGCATGTTGCGAGCAATCCACTTCTCTTGCTGAGGAGCACCATACGCTACGAAGAGGGCCTGAGCATGGGCCTGCTTGACTAGGTCCACTATCTGCTCTTCTTCCTCACGGGCCGGAGAGCCGGCGTGGGTACCGACGACCTGCAACTTGGGGTAACTCCGGCGCAACACCCGTGCCGCTGCCTCCGCCACTCCCTCTGCCGCTCCGAGGAAGTACAATCGGTAGCCTTTCTTCTCTGACAGCGCCGCCATCTTGATCAGCGTGTCCACCCCTGTGACCCGTTCGCTCAGTGGTGCACCGAGTATGCGTGCCGCCCAGAGCAGGCCTTGACCATCAGGCAGGGCGAGATCCGCCTGGTTCAGGATCTGAGCGAACTCGTGATCGCTCCTGGCGGTGACAATGAACTCAGGATTGACCGTGACGACTTGGTGTGGACTTCCCTCTGTGATGAATCCTTGCATGCGCAAGAGGGCTTCCTCGTATGTGACATTATGCACGCGTATGCCCAGGATCTCTACTTGGGACGGGTCTCCCATAATGCTCCTCGGCGGCCAGCTGACATAGAAGGCAGTGGTGGTAGGTGTGCTGGGGGCGTCATATGGGTGCTGGGGAGACTGCCTGGTGACGTTGCCAAATCGGAACCTATGCCCAATGCACGGGCACCAGTGCAACGTCTCCGAGCCAGGATCCCGCTCGAGTTCACTCTTCTTCGAGGGCCATGATCTTGTTCACTCGGCGACGGTGCCGCTCCTCATCAGAGAACTTCGCCTGTAGCCAGGTCTCGACTATGTCTGCAGCCAGTC
>JABAOH010006596.1_pt2 | contig 15704 bp, 18 predicted proteins | sample 7062181 | NCBI WGS metagenome assembly JABAOH01 (sample SAMN14538630, study PRJNA623070) | marine sediment metagenome | biome: marine biome [ENVO:00000428]; feature: marine pelagic biome [ENVO:01000023]; material: deep marine sediment [ENVO:00002113]; isolation source: pool of 5 deep marine...
TCTGGGGATGAAAAAAAGGAACTCCTTGAGGTCATTGATAGCTACCATCAAGAGTTTGTTCCTCTTATCGTACCCATCACACTGATCAATCACTATGTCCGCAAATATGATCAGCCCTATCTTAGGGAGCAGTACTACCTCCACCCACACCCCTTGGAACTTCAATTGCGGAACCACGTTTGAGAGGAATCTTTTCGACAGAATCGTCCATAAAGAGAGTGAATGAGTTTGAAGATATTCTACACCGACGATTTCGTGCTCCCCCTCCCAGAGGGACACCGCTTTCCCATGGAGAAATACTCCCTTCTCAGGCAAAGGGTCTGCGAAGCCAGATTGGTTCCTCGAGAGGACCTGTACGTTCCCCATGCGGCGACTGATGAAGAAATTCTTCGAGCACACGATCCAGAGTATCTCCGTCGCGTCCAGCATGGAGAATTGACAGAGAGGGAGATTCAACGCATCGGGTTTCCCTGGTCGATGGAGATGGTCGAACGCACCCGCCGTTCGTGTGGCGCAACCATTGAGACCTGCCGGGCTGCCCTCGAAGACGGCGTGGCCGCGAGCCTTGCTGGGGGCACCCATCATGCCTTTCGAGACTATGGTCAGGGCTACTGTGTGCTCAACGACAGCGCCATTGCATCGCTTGCAATGCAGGCCGAAGGCAGGGCCGAGCGTGTTGTCGTCATCGACTGTGATGCCCATCAAGGAAACGGCACCGCGGCAATCCTGCAAAACGACGCGACGGTCTTTACTTTTTCCATCCATAGCGATAATGGTTTTCCATTTCGAAAGGAGAAAAGTGACCTGGATATACCGCTCCATGACGGTGTTGATGATGCGACCTACCTGGATGCCCTTGAGGAGGGATTGGTCCGGGCTCTCAAACTGGCTGGGGCTGACCTCGCCATCTACCTCACCGGTGCAGACCCGTATTTGGATGATCGATTCGGCCGCCTCTCCTTGACGAAAGAGGGTCTCGCGAATCGCGACCGGCTCGTCCTCCATCACTGCCATGGCGCGGGGCTCCCAGTCGCCATTACCATGGGTGGCGGTTATGCCCGACAGGTTCAGGACACGGTCGATATCCACTTTCAGACCGTAAAGATAGCGGTCGAAATGCAGAAACAAAAGCGGAGGATCTTGTCTGATGATCGTTGAAGAGACGTTTCGTGTGAGGGCTCCCGTCCAGAAGGTCTGGCAATTCATGCTCGACCCAGAAAAGATCGGTTCATGTATACCTGGATGCGAAAAAATCGAAATCGTCGATGAGAATACCTACGAAAGTTCCATCGCGATCAAACTGCCCATCATCTCGATCACAGTAAAATCTAAGACGACGATCACAGAAATGGACCCACCTCGTCACTTGAGGTCTATTACGGAAGGAACCGCCGACATCGGAGCAGGAACGTTTCGTCTCGATACGGTCATCGACCTCAAGGAGAGTTCGGGAAAAGAGGTTGAAGTCTCCTATTCGGCGGATACAAAACTCGGGGACGGACTCGTGGGCTTCGGCGAGAAGATCGTGAGCGCCATGGCCAAGGGAATGGCGGAGCAGTTTGCGAAAAATATCCGGGAAAAACTCGAAAAAGAGGGGAGTTGACAGAATGAGAGATAAAAACCTGAGAATATTGGCAGCGGGCCTTGTCCTCGCCCTCATAGGTCTTTCAGCTCCAGCAGCCGTGGCTGAGGAAGCCTCCAGGATGTCCAAGGAGGAGCTCAAGGCGATGCTTGGAACTCCCGAACTGGTCATCTTGGATGTTCGGCTGGGTGATGACTGGGAAGAGAGTGAGATAACAATTACGGGCGCGATCCGAGAAAACCCGAAAGAATTTGAGTCTTGGGCCAATAAGTATTCCAAGGACCAAACGATCGTGCTCTATTGAGCATGAGCCAATGAGGCTACCAGTGCCAGGTTGGCACGGAATTTCATGGACAAAGGATATACCAAGGTTTACGCCCTCAAAGGGGGTTGGAGCGAGTGGGTTGAGGCCGGATACCCCACGGAACCCAAATGATCGGCCCTAAGGCCTTCCTCCTCAATGGCCATAGGATTTGACATGAGTCTGTCACGTTCACTCATCGGTCTTATCGTATGGATGGCCATCTGCTTTGGAGCTGGATGGTTGGGATCTATCTTCACGACACCATCCATCCCTGCCTGGTATGCCGATCTGATCAAACCCTCGTGGACACCACCTGGCTGGGTTTTTGGGCCTGTCTGGTCCGTGTTGTATCTCATGATGGCCATAGCAGCGTGGCTCGTTTGGCGGCATGATGGGCTCTACGCAGCGGCGGTACCCATCACGCTCTTTATGTTACAGCTTTTACTGAATGCTGCCTGGTCGATTCTCTTCTTTGGGCTCCGGCTCCCCGGGGTGGCTTTCTTGGAAATCGTCATCCTTTGGTTCGCTATTTTTGCAACGTTAATCGCCTTCTGGCGAACATCGACTGCTGCCGGTTACCTCCTATTACCCTATCTTGTATGGGTGGCCTTCGCAGCCGCCCTGAACTTCGCCATATGGCGAATGAACACTGGCGGCCTAGTCTGAAGCCTACCCTCGATGTGTCCTCCGCCGCTATGCCCACCTCATCGACCTCAACGACCGCTTTGTGCTGAGAGGCCGGGTCACCGACGATCACGGCGGCGTGACTCTGAACGTGACCCAAGTGAATACACGACGCTTCTATAAGATTTCAAAACGGCAATCGATGCATTTTCCAGCACAGACTGAAGTGACATGATTCGGGGAGTGGCTACACGCCAAATGAGGCCAGACAAAGGCCCCTTCTACCAGCCTCGCAATCCTCAGAATTCAGTGTACGATCAGTGTGTTGAGGATCACTTAGAAACATTCGAACAGGTGTATGGGGAACGGTTTGAAGAATGGTAAGGATTTTTCCGTCCTTATGTCCAAGGGATCATTTATCGATATCGCGAATGCGGTGATCTTCACAACGGGTTTGCCCGTGTCAGATGCAAAAAGTGCGGTCACGAGTATCTTCTAGCATTCTCTTGTAGGCGTCGACATTTCTGCCCTTCCTGCCATCAGAAAAGGGTGGTAGAATTCAGCGAATGGCTCTGCGAGCGAGTCCTCAACGGCGTCCCCCATCGCCATTTTCTCTTTAGCATACCTACGATCCTCCGGCGATATTTTCTATCCAACGGAAAGTTAATATCTGAATTAACTCGATGTGCCTGGCAGTCGTTGAAGGTGTTTTTCCAGGAGACTGTACCAGAGCAGCATGGAGTATCCGGTGCTGCTGTTTACGGCAGCAAGAAAAACCAGGTGCTTTCTTTCCAACCTTCGGATTCAAGCGAAAAGCACTCGGAAGCAGCATGATTTCGGCGGACGCGGAATATGCCGGAGGGTGCGCGGGAGTAAGATGTCTGGTTTTAACAGGTGGAGAATGGATAAATTATGACTTTTGCAAAGGACATCAAATGAACCCCAAAATCGCTTTTTTCGATACAAAACCCTATGATAAGGAATTTTTCAGCAGAACCAACCGGGAGTGCGGTTTTCACATCACCTTTCTTGAAAACCATCTCACCTCGGAGACGGTTCCGCTGACCAAAGGCTTCAATATAATCTGCGTTCTCGTGAATGACTTCCTTGATGGGCATATTGTCGGGGAATTACTCAGAAATGGGATCGAACTGATTGCCCTTCGCAGCGCCGGGTACAACCATGTTGACCTGAAGGCTGTTTTCGGCAAGATCCACGTGGTCCGAGTTCCGGCTTATTCCCCGCATGCGGTTGCAGAGCATGCCGTTGCCCTCATGCTTGGGCTCAACAGGAAGACCCATCGGGCCTACTACCGGGTGCGGGACAACAATTTCTCCATCAACGGCCTGATGGGATTTGACATGTGCAAAAAGACCGCCGGCATTATCGGTACGGGAAAAATAGGCAGGGCCACCATCGACATCATAAAAGGATTCGGCATGCATATTCTGGCCTATGATGTGTATCCGGACTTATCCTATGTCAAAGACAAGGGTTTTGAGTATTGTAACCTGGACACCTTATACTCCAAGGCGGACATCATCAGCCTGCACTGCCCTCTTACGCCTGAAAACGCGCACGTGGTCAACCGGGATGCAATCGGCAAAATGAAGGACGGCGTGATGATTATCAATACAGGGCGCGGAAAATTGATCGATACCCAGGACCTGATTGACGGCCTGAAAACCGGGAAAATGGAAAAGACAGCAGGCTGTCAATTTCAACCTCTCCCGATTTGAGAGTCTCCTCAGTGTCACCTTTGATATCTACTTCTGCTTCCGCGGTATTCCCATGGACATGAACGCCGACTGGGGCGTGAGGTTTCATTGACGGCTCATCCAGCCGGCCATCCCCCAGCCGAAACCGGACACGGCCCCACACAAGACCATGCCCCATAGAATGTCGACGATGACGATGGCAATGGGCCAGTCCCTCAAGGTCGCCAGATTGGTCAGATCATAGGTGGCGTAAGTCACGAGCCCGAACATGGCCCCTAGGCCAAGGGCCATCCAGAACGACTGCCTGATCACAGCCGGATAGATGCAGAAAATCATCGTGCCAAGCACAAATATCCCATAGAATAGACATGCGGCCACCCAATTGACCTTGTCGGCCATGAGGAAGCCAATCTGCCGCTGATAGAACCCTTTCGCGATCAAACCCAGCCAGATAAAATCGATGACTAGAAAAAACAAGGCCGAAGCGATATAGGTGAGGACAAAGATCTTTAAGGACATCGCATTTCCTCCCTCATAGTTATTTGGCATCGACAAAGACATTGAATTAAGGATAAAGTCACCCTTAAAATTATAACAGATCAGGTTTTTATCTAATCAAGATTGGACTAAATTGCCGGCATTCGAGGTACGTCTTTTCACGATTTCGTTTTTCGGCACTACCCCGGGTACGACCGTGTTTCCATCCTTGCGAAAATCCCATTTGCTCATGTCCGTTGTGCGATGGTTTGATTCTTCGGCCGGGCGTGAGGAATATCAACGTCGCGGCGAGGAGCGACCTGACTGGGTTCGGATTATCCCGTTCATCTTCGTCCACCTGGCCTGTTTCGGTGTCATCTGGGTCGGCTGGAGTCCAATCGTGGTCATAGTGGCCGCGGTTCTTTACATTACCCGCATGTTTGCCATCACGGGGTTTTACCACCGGTATTTTTCTCACAGGGCCTTCAAGACCAACCGATTCTGGCAGTTCGTGTTTACGGTGCTGGGAAACGCATCCGTGCAGAGGGGCCCTCTGTGGTGGGCGGCCCATCACCGCCACCATCATAGGTACGCCGATCAGCCCGAAGACCCGCACTCGCCGAAACAGCGCGGTTTCTGGTGGAGCCACGTGGTATGGCTGACCACACCCAAGAATCACCCGACCCGGACAACCTACATTCGCGATTGGCTGGAGTTCCCCGAGCTGGTGTGGATTAACCGATTCGATAACGTCGTCCCCTATCTCTTCGCCATTTCCCTTTACGGGTTTGGAAAACTGCTTTCGCTAACGATTCCGGAACTGGGGACCAGCGGCCCTCAAATGCTGGTATGGGGATTCTTCATTTCCACAGTCGTCCTGTTACATGCCACCTGCACCATCAATTCACTGGACCACATGATCGGCACGCGACGGTACGAAACGCCCGACACGAGCCGCAACAATGCTTTCCTTGCGTTGATCACTCTTGGGGAAGGTTGGCACAACAACCATCACTACTACGCCGTCTCCGCAAGGCAGGGCTTTTTCTGGTGGGAAATCGATATCACCTACTACCTTCTCGTCTGTCTTTCCGGGCTCGGAATCGTCCGTGACCTTCGGCCGCTGCCCGAAAAGGTTCGGCTTGCCGGGGTGATCCAAACATCGGGGAGGCAGCCCGGAGCTTGTTCGCCTCTTGGGAAAGGCCGGGAGTCCTCATGAAAATCGCGATTATCGGCACAGGTATCTCCGGCATGGTAGCCGCCCATCTGCTTCATGAGGACCACGACATCGTCATCTATGAGGCCGAAGATTACGTGGGAGGGCACACCCACACCATCGAGGTCCAGCGCGCAGGCGCCACCTATGCGGTGGATACGGGCTTCATCGTCTTCAACGAGCGCAATTACCCCAACTTCGTGAAGCTTCTGAAGCGACTGGACGTCCCCTGGCAGCCTTCGGGGATGAGTTTTAGTTTCCGCGATGAACGCACCGGCCTGGAGTACCGGCCCAGTTCGCTGAGCACCTTGTTTGTGCAGCGGCGGAATCTTCGCCGTCCGTCCTTTTTACGAATGGTCGCTGAGATATTCCGTTTCCGTCGCTCCGCCCGTAAACTCCTTCGAACCGGCGACGACGATCTGACCTTGGGCGTCTATCTCCGCTCGAGGCGGTTTTCCGAGGTATTCATTCATCAGTTCATCATTCCCATGGGGGCCGCCATCTGGTCTGCCGACCCCGCGCAATTCGAGGAGTTTCCCGCGCGCTATTTTGCCCGGTTCTTCCATAATCACGGTTTTCTGAACATTCGAAATCAGCCACAATGGCTCGTCATCCGGGGAGGGTCCAGGCAATACGTGAAAAAGCTCATCCGCCCCTTCAGAGACCGAATTCGACTCGGCTCCCCGGTGGTTTCGATACGACGCCGGAATAGCCGCGTGGAGTTGACGGCAAAGGATCAGGACCTGGAATACTTCGATTATGCCATCATCGCCGCCCACGCCGACCAGGCCCTCGCCATGCTCTCCGATCCGTCGGACGCCGAGAGGAACATCCTGGGGGCGTTTCCCTACCAGGAAAATCGGACGGTACTGCACACGGACGTGTCTTTTCTTCCATCTCGCCGATCCGCTTGGGCTAGCTGGAATTACCTCGTTCCCAAGGTGCGTGGCGACCGAGTCGTTGTGACCTACGACATGAACATTCTTCAGACCATCCGGGCCCCCGTTGAATTCTGCGTCAGCCTCAACCCTCACCGTCTCATCGAGCCCGGGAGGGTGCTTCGCCGGATGACCTATCACCATCCGGTGTACACCACGAAGGGGCTTCCCGCACAGCAACGACGGGACGAGATCAACGGCGCAAACCGAACCTATTTCTGTGGGGCGTACTGGGGGTATGGGTTTCATGAGGACGGGGTAAAAAGCGCCCTGTCGGTCTGCAGGCATTTCGGCAAAACCTTATGAGCATGCATAGCTGTATCTATACAGGTCACGTGCGCCACCGTCGGTTTTCCCCGGTGGCAAATGAATTCCGATACCGTCTATATATGATGTATTTGGATATGGCCGAGTTGCCCCGAGTCTTCGACGGCAGATGGCTCTGGTCCGACCATCGGGTGACGGCGGCCTATTTCCGGAGACGGGATCACCTGGGGGACCCTCGAATACCGCTCGACAGGGCGGTGAGAGATCTGGTTGAAGATAGGCTGGGATATCGACCCGAAGGCCCTATCCGTCTGCTTACGCACCTGCGCTATTTCGGGTTCTGCTTCAATCCCGTCAGTTTCTATTACTGCTTCGATCGGTCCGGGGACCACGTGGAGACAATTGTCGCGGAAGTCCACAACACCCCCTGGAACGAAGAGCACTGCTATGTGTTTGGCGAGTCGATGAATCGACACGGCGTGCTAGGATGGAAGCGATACTGCTTCGACAAGGCCTTTCACGTGTCCCCGTTCATGGAGATGGAAATCCGGTACGACTGGCGCTTTCGGGAGCCGGGCAAAACCCTGAGCGTCCACATCAACAACATGGCGCAGGGCGGCAAGCGGTTCGACGCGACCCTCATGCTGAAACGGGAGGCGATCACCGGACGTTCCCTGGCGCGGGTCCTGTGGGGTTACCCCCTCATGACGGGAAAAGTGATCGCCATGATCTACTGGCAGGCGTTACGGCTGCGGGTAAAGGGTGCACCGATTCACACCCATCCCGCAAAACGCACGCCAAACCTGCGGAGGTGATCCGATGAAGGTGTCAATCATCCCAAGAAATGCCCGGCCACTTTACGATTCCCGCGGCGGTCGCATCGCGCGAATGGCGCAAAAGGCCCTTTTCTCGCTGCTCCAACGACTTCGAGAGGGAAGTGTTGTCATCAAAGACGGAGACGGTGTCCATGTCTTCGGCGGACGCTTGGAGGCGAGCGAGGGACTCGTTGCGGAGATCGAGGTTCACCACCCCCGCTTCTACACCAGCGTCGCCCTCGGCGGCAGCATCGGGGCGGGCGAGACCTACATGGCGGGCGCCTGGTCCGTTGACGACCTGACCGCGCTGATTCGGATCATCCTGCTGAACCAGGATGTCTTCGGCCGGATCGATGCAGGTCTGGCAAGGCTCAAGGTCCCCCTGTACTGGTTCTACCACCTGCTCCGAAGGGACACCCGGCGGGGCAGCCGGGAGAATGTCGCCGCCCATTATGACCTGGGAAACGCTTTCTACAAGTTGTTTCTGGACGATACACTCACCTATTCCTGCGGGATATTCGAGCGCGAGGACAGCACACTGGAAGAGGCCTCGATCGCCAAATACGACCGAATCTGCAGAAAGCTTAGTCTGTCGCCCGCGGATCACGTGGTGGAGATCGGCTCGGGCTGGGGCGGCTTCGCCATCCACGCCGCGAAGGCCTATGGCAGCCGCGTGACGACCACCACCATTTCCAGGTCTCAGTTCGATCTGGCCAGGGAAAGAATCCTCCGGGCGGGCGTCGGTGACCGGGTGGAGATCCTACTGGAAGACTACCGGGATCTGAGGGGCACATACGACAAACTCGTCTCGATCGAGATGATCGAAGCGGTGGGATATCCCTTCCTGGAAACCTTTTTCGGGATCTGCAGTCACCTCCTGAAACCGGACGGTATTATGGCGCTTCAGGCCATCACCATCGCCGACCAGGCGTTCGACCGCCACAGGCGAAACGTGGATTTCATCAAGCGGTATATCTTTCCCGGAAGCTGTATCCCGTCGGTATCCGCCATCTGCGGCGCCGTGGCGCGGTCCACGGATCTGCGCCTCGATCACCTGGAGGACCTGACACCCCACTACGCACGTACGCTCAGGGTCTGGCGGGAGCGTTTCTTTAGCAATATCGACAGCGTCAGAAAACTCGGCTTTTCCGATGCCTTTATCCGCATGTGGGAGTATTATCTCTGCTATTGCGAGGCAGGTTTTCAGCAGCGGTACCTGGGTGATGTCCAGATGCGCCTTATCAAGCCTCGGGCGCGACCCGCTCCCCTGCTTCCGGCTTTGGCTGAGTAGAGGCATTTTTCCTGCAGAGGCGGTAATGGGAGACCATCCATTCCGTTCCCCCCGTGTATCCCCAGAGTTCGGCACAGGCCATAAAGAAAATCCGCCATCGCTGAAGCCATAGCAGGGCCCTGTCACCACCATACGTTGCGGCAAAAATGGGTTGAATTTCGCGGCGATTTGTATCCAGGCGAGAAAGCCAAGCCTCGGCCGTCTTCTGGTAATGGGTGCCGGAGATTCGCCAGTGGGACTCCACCCGGAGATGATCCTGAAAATCGAAGATCAAGTCGTCGGAAGGCATGAGTCCGGCCGTGAAGAAGTGCCGTCCCATCCAGTTGTCTCCGGTTGTCTCATCAAAGGTGTAGGCGAATTTTCTGTGCGTGAACACGTGGAGAAACAGCTTCCCGTCCTCGCGAAGCCAAGAGGCGATTCGCGCCAGCAGCAGGGGCCAGTTGCGCATATGCTCGAACATCTCAATGGACATGACCCTGTCGAACCGGCGACTCGTATTGAAGTCGTTCATGTCCGCGGTGATGACGTCTATGTTCAGCAACCCCCGATCGGCGCACCGCCCCCGGATGAAGTCACCTTGCGAGACGGCGTTGGACACGGCGGTAATGCGGCAGTTCGGGTACGTTTCGGCGACCCACAAGCTGAGAGAGCCCCAACCGCATCCGAGATCAAGCAGTTCCATGCCGTCCATGAGTCCCGCACGCTCGCAGCTGATCGCCAGCATGGCCTCTTCGGCGGAATCCAATGACGCAATGCCGGAAGGCCAGTAGCAGCCGCTGTATTTCATGCGGTTGCCGAGTACCTTTTCAAAAAAGCGGGGAGGCAACTCGTAGTGCTGCGCCTTGGGCTTGAGCGTCTGAACGGCAATGGGACTCCGCCTTAGGTTCCAAATAAGGCGCTGTCTTCTGACCCTTTGGACCTCAGGACCGCCCCTACCCTCCAGGCGAAGCCGCTTTCGGTCAAGGCGACGGATGCCCCATCGGATCAACGGGTCCGGGAGGACCCGTCTCTCGGCAAGCAAGGAGGGGAGATTCATTTTCCGCTCCGCTTAGGAAACCACGGGAAGAAAGCGCTCGTCCGCCGCTGGTAGTCGGCATAGTTGGGCCGGGAATCCACGATCGTCTTTTCGAGAAGCGTGACACCTGACACCCGGAGCAGCAAAAAGGTGATGGTCAGCGGGCTGACAATAGTCCATATGCCCCTGGGTGTGGAGAGCACGACCAAGAACACCCCCCACCACACCAGCATCTCGCCGAAATAGTTGGGGTGGCGCGAATACGCCCACAGGCCCCCGTCCATCACATGTCCCTGGTTGGCGGGGTCTGACTTGAAGCGCGTCAACTGCCAGTCCGCAACTGCCTCAAACCCGAACCCCACGGCCCAGACCAGGACGCCCAGGGCGTCCAGCCAGGTGAAGGCCGCGGGGAACCGTGCGATCTGTCCTGCCTGGACCCCAAGCGCAATCACCCAAAGGAGAATCCCCTGCACCCCGAATATGGTTATGAGGCTCATCCACCAGAAGCGCTCTCCCGTGCGCTTTCGCCAGGCCCGATAGCGTCGGTCCTCGCCTTGGCCCCAGCTGCGGCTGGCGATATGAACGCCGAGCCGCAGTCCCCAAATGGTGACCATGCTCGAAATCAGGAGCCGGCGGCCCGCATACCCCTCGGCCGCAAAAAAGGTGACCCACGTGACAAGCACAAACCCAAGCCCCCAAAAGGTATCCACGACGCTTGCGTTTCTGAGCACTAGGCTGAGGACCCAGACGCACACCATGAGACCCAGAGAAATGCCCAGGTTGATAACATAAATCGACAGTTGACTATCCATAACGCCCTTCTCCTGAATACTTGCTTAAGTCTTTTCCGCAGGTTCGGGTTTTATTCAAAGGGTCCTTGCCTGAATCAGGGGATCCAGGCCCGGTTTTCCGTTTCGACGTTCCGCGATGGCGGCGCGGATTGCCAGGTGCCGCTCCCGATCGATGGGATAGGCCAGCGCGATGGCAACGGCTGCGAGGTTGCACAACGACGGAACCAGGGCGTACAGGACCCGCAACGTGAATATCACCCGCTCGCTCTGTGCGATATTGGGCTGATATCCCGACGCCCCTAGGATCGACAAGGCAGCCCCTACCCCGAGGGCGGCGGCCATTTTTTTGGCGATGGACCACAACCCAATGTAGTGTCCTTCCCGCCGTTCTCCCGTGATCAGTTCGTCGTAGTCGATCACATCGGCCTGCATGGCCGAAGGGATGGCTACGGTGGCCCCGAAACCGATTCCCGAAATGAAGACCAGGATGCCGTAGATCCACGCGTCCCCGGGACCGAGAAAAAAGACCCCCAGAAACGCCCCCGTGTTCACCACCATGGACGTGATCCAGGTGGCCTTTTTTCCCACGTATCGCGACAGCAGAATCCAGCCGGGCAGGAACAGCACCCCAGTCACGAAATAGACCAAAAGAAACAGATTGGCATGCCCGGACTGAATCACATACTGCACATAGAAGAGGATCAGCGTCGCCGGAAGATTGTTCCCGAATGCGCTGACGGTGTAGGAGATGAGAAGGATGAGGAAGGGCCTGTTTCCCGCGACATTCCTCAGGCCCCTTGCCAGGCCAGTTCGGCTTAGCGCTGTGGACAGATGTCTCTCCCGGACGGCAAACACGCACCACCAGCAGAACGCAACCACTAGGGGCGCGTAAAGAACCGAGATCCAGAAAAACTGACGCCGCTCCCCATCGGGTCCCTCCGGCAGGCCGAACGCCCAGGTGACCAGGGCCGGGGAACTGGCGGCCACGAGGGTCCCCAATATCAGCGCGCCGTCTCTGAGACCGAACAGGGAGGTCCTTTCGTGATAGTCGAAGGTGATTTCAGGGCCGAGCGACTCATAAGGCACGACGACTGCCGTCCAGAACAGAAAGAGAGCGAAAATCCAGAGACCAAACCAGGTGGTTTCAAAGTTCGGGGAACCCGGAGGGGGGTTGAATAGCATCAGGAGGGACAGGGCGAGCGCCACCGAGCCGATGGCGATAAAGGGCCTTCTCCTCCCGAAACGGGTCCGCGTCCTATCCGATATCAACCCGACGGCGGGATCCGTGAGGGCGTCAAAAACGCGGACCGCCAGAATGAGCGTACCGATGAGGGCGATGTGCACCCCGACCACGTCGGTATAGAATTTCGGAAGAAACACGTATACCGGGATGCCGACCACAGCCAGCGCGAAAGCGGGGGCCGCATAGGCGTATGTGATGGATGCCGGCACACGGTCATTCAAGGTGGGATTCATGGCTTACCCAGGAGTGCGTTTTTCAGGGAGATGTCCAGGGGGCTCGCCCCGAACCACATGGAGAATACGGCCTGGGCCAAATCATTGCCCATGATGACGCCTTTGGAGATTCCATTCAGACCGAGCTCCGTGCCCGTACCCGGGATGTAGGTGAGTGAATAGCGATCGCCCCGGTGGACGTCCTCGTACAGGGCGTTTAGTCGGGAGATACGCGGTCGAAGACGTTCGAAGACCTCGGAGCCGACATTCTTCATGATCAGCGCGTCCGTGGACCGGGCGAAGTCCTTCGCCTCGATGCCCCTGAAATAATGAATGACGAGACGCTTGGGGGTATCCGACAACACCTCTTCCGAGGGAGCACCATCTCCCAAGTAAAAGGCCGCCACGTAGACCTTGATAACCACCATATATTTCAAGGTCCCGAGGCCGCGCAGGGGGAGGACAAGGTTCGCTGTGCGGTACTGATCATCGAACCGGATGCCTTCAATCTCGGCCGCGGACGCCTGGACGACAGGCATGACGCACATCAGAAGGGAAGAAAAAAAGAATCCCGTTAGAAGAAACTTTGCGATGACAATGATCATTTTCCGAATTCCTGAGGCCGAATGAGATGTCTCTTACAGGGTGCATGAACGGCCATGATTGTGTTCCACTCTCTCTCAGAGCCACCCCACGTGCCGTCACGATGCTGAATTCTGGAAAGGTACGCAAAGGCCGATTCGAGCTGATCATTGACGCGGCCTATCCAAATGGGCGAGTGCGTTCAGGGCCTGGGAAAATGGTATCTTATGAACCCAGTCACTTTTGGACGTATGCCGGTCTGCCAGCCATCCGAAAGCTCCTCATCGAGACATTTTTGGCACGCATACTCTCAAGGCTTAGTTGACGCCTGAACTCTTGGCAACGTTTGAAACTGGATTGCGATACCAAATGTATCATGCCTTGGTGCTCTTGATCGTTGCACTGGCGCCACTGAGAAAGCCGGCCCGGAGACTGCTGGCCGTTGACGGCTGGTTCACCTTAGCCCTCGCGCCCTTTCGAGGCTGTAAGGACGGGCGGAGATAGTTCGATATGATTCAATAAAGAAATAGGCTGTCTGCCATGCCGGTTTCGACTATTTTCTCTCCCTCACCCGCTCCCTCATTTCCCGCTGACGCATGGGCATTGAGTCGATTAATGAGAAGATTTCCTTGAGTTCAACCTCTGAATTGCGCCGAAGTTTTTCTCCACCATCCTTACCCACCAGTACCACAATGAATTGACCGGGTTGGATCGAGAATCGATTCCTTAGAGAAGCTGCTGAATGCTGATCGATCGGCGAATCGCCCAACCGGCTTTCGCCGCTCTCGAAAATGGATAAGATAATGAGATCGCGGTCCGTGATCTGATCTTCTTGACCTTGGAGTTTTTCCATGAAATTTTGATAGGTTTCTTCTTCTCCTGTGGCAAACACGAGAAGTAACCGATTTTTCCAAGTGTATGTCGCCAGATCTAGGGCCCCTTGGGGCTGCCCGGAATTTAAACCAACCATGATGCCTCCCGATAAAAACAAAAAGAATGCGACACTCAGCGCATGCTTCATTGGTGACCTGTCTCACTTACCCGGGCTCAAACGTCAGGAGGGTCTCGCGACGAAACGCTTCCCCTTCAGAATTCCATTTTTGAACGCTCGTTCGCGAGCCGCTTTCATCTCCTCAATTTCATTGCGCAGGGACCTTATGGCCTCCATGACCTTCTCGACCAATGTCCGTGAGATCTCCTTATTTTTCTCTTCCCCCTTAAACTCGGACAGATCCAAAGGCCGGCCGTAGCGGACGTATATTGTCTTGAAGAAGCGAGGAAAAACAGAGCCCACAGGTAGTACCTTGTCCATGCCCTCGATACAGACTGGAACGACAGTGGGCCATGTTTCGAGGATTAGGAAACCAGTCCCCGCGCGTCCATCCCCAATATCCCCTGTCCGAGACCTTGTCCCCTCTGGAAACAGCGTCAACGGGCTTGTCTTCAGCCCCTCGGCCATCCTCGAAATAGCCTCTGGATCTTTCCTACCCCTCTTGATGGGAATACATTTCCAGTTGTCCGAAAACCAAGCCAAAACTGAATTACGGTAGAAATTCTCCTCCGCAGCCGGATTCCAAGGCATCAATGATGGTCGGGTTATCGAAGCCGGATAGTAGGCGCAGAGTCCGATCAAGAAGCTATCAATCATGCTCTGGTGGTTGGAGAGTAATAGCGTATTCGGCCGACGCGGAACATTCCCTTTCCCTACGACGGTAGTCTTGTTCAAAAAATGGAAAAAAACGTAGCCAATCGTGACAGCCAGGTTGGTAACCACATAATGCGTAACAGGCCATAGAATTCGAAAAAGCCGAGTGCGATGGGAGTAGAATTCGACGGCAGTCTTACGTCTAAACATGCTTTTTTCCGCGCTCAAACCAGGGAGTCTTGAGAATTTAGAGGGACGGTCATAGGAGCTGACAGGATCAATCCTCCAATCTGTGGTATTCGCCATCCCGATAAGTCTCAGTTTATTGTACAATACCGAGCGTCCTTTATACCAGTGAACCGTCTCGGCTTCATGGTCAATCTGAAGGCCAGGTATTTCTGATTCGGTCCAGTGGGGATTCGAGGAAAGTGCGCGCAAAGCGTGATTCCGAATGGGGGAGGCATTGATGTTGAGACTTCAAAGAGGTTTGAGGGGCGAAAAAAAGATGGTTGTCAAGCGTCAAGACTTGGCGAGTTATGCTGGAAACATCGGTGCTGAGGTTCTTTCTACGCATCGGGGCGTCCTCCTGATGGAACAGGCGGTGCGCAATACCATAGAGAATTTCCTGCCAGAGGGGAAGATTACCGTTGGGACGTCGATCAGCATCGAGCATTTTGCGGCCACGCCCCCGGGGGTGAAGGTTCGGGCAGAGGCCTTTCTAAAGGAGATCAATGGCCGCAGGTTGTTCTTCGACATCGTGGTTCGCGACGAATTTGAAGAGATAGCAAGGGGCCAAAACGAACAGATTATTGTCTCAGCAGATCGGTTTTTGGAGACAGTCAAGCAAAAAGAGGCGCTGGCAAGGACCAGGGAAGGAGCTTAGGAGGTCGTTACCTTTCGAGCCAAAGATAGTCCGTGTCGTCTAGAGTGGCGGTCTCTCGGTTCAAACGTTCTGGATCCTCGGGAAGGGCCACGCAATAGGTG
>JABAOH010022237.1_pt1 | contig 15700 bp, 13 predicted proteins | sample 7062181 | NCBI WGS metagenome assembly JABAOH01 (sample SAMN14538630, study PRJNA623070) | marine sediment metagenome | biome: marine biome [ENVO:00000428]; feature: marine pelagic biome [ENVO:01000023]; material: deep marine sediment [ENVO:00002113]; isolation source: pool of 5 deep marine...
AAATTCTACTAGGCGGCAAGTCGCCAGAGAAGGCTGTGCAATTTGTGCGGCAGTATGTGGCTGGCCTGCGGATGAAAAAGGTGCCTTACAAACACCTTATAGTATGGAAGGCTCTAACGAAGCCTGTTGAGAAATACGCTGTGAAGGCGCCTCACGTGGAGGCTGCGAAAATTCTGAAGAAAGAAGGCTGGGAAATTTCAACAGGTGATAAGGTGGGTTATGTTATAACAACTGGAACAGGGCGCTTGTACACGAGGGTAAAACCGTTCATGCTTGCATCATATGAAGAAGTAGATGTTGAGTATTATGTCACGAACCAAGTTGTTCCGGCTGTTGCTCGAATTCTGAAAGTATTCAATGTAGAAGAGGAAGAGTTGCTTTCTTCAGACAGGCAAGAGACCTTAACAGATTTTTTTGGGGATCAGCCTTGAATGTCAGAGAAGGTTATGAGATGCAGGTTTAATGGTTGCTTAACAACGTCTGAGACGCGGGCTGCTACCAGGTATTTGACCTTTTTCTTGTCTGCAACATCTACAAGACGTTGTGTTATGACACCATCGAAGACCACAGTGTCAACTTTTTCTGTCTCCTGAAGCTTTTCAGCAAGCTCGCTTACAGGTAGTTGCTTTATCTTCTCCATCTTTTTGTTAAGTAGTACGGCCTCTAAAGTGCCCTCCAATTCCTTTGCAATTCCAACGATTTGCTTTGGAACAAGCACTTTGCGTCTTTCTTTCTTTCCTTTCATCTGTTCCATCGGGACTCTCCGATCAAGCGCTGCCATGATTTCTTTGCAATTTAATTCCTCGACTTCGCTTCCTGAAGGGGCTCTCGCGATATATTTCGTGTTTGTCACCTGCATTAATTCTTTGACTATCAAATCTCCTCCCCTGTCACCATCTAGAAAGGCCGTTGCTTCCTTTTCTTTGCACAGCTTGATTATTGTTCCAGGTATTTTCGCTCCTTCGAGGGCGATGACATTTAGCATTCCACATCGCAATAGATTTAGAACATCAGCCCTGCCTTCAACGATGACTATTTCTTTTGCGTGGTTGATCTCCGGGCCTGCTGTAAGTTTTTCTTTCCCGTACTTCTCAACCTTTGCCGTTCGCAGTGTTTCTGAGACTTCCCGGAAAATCTGCTCGGTGCTCGGCATGGATTCGATGTTCCACTGCTGAAGGATTTCCTTTGCGCGACCTATGATAAGTTTGCGTCTTGCATCTCGTATGTCTTCAACTTTTTCCAGTGTAACTTTAGAGTTGCATGGTCCTACGCGGTTTATGCTTTCGAGGCTGGCTGCAAGTATAGCTGTGGATACGCGGTCAAGACTCGTTGGTATTGTAATCGTGCCCGTTGTTTTATCTTGTTTTGATTGAAGATTAATTTCGATTCTTCCGATTCTACCTGATTTTTGGAGTTCCCGCAAGTCTAGTTCGGGTCCAAACAAGCCTTCGGTTTGACCAAAGACTGCTCCAATAACATCTGGCTTTTCCACAACGCCGTCAATCTCAAATTTTGCGCGAATTACATACTTTACGGTAACGGTTTGTGATGATCCCATTAACGTCACCTCCAAGTGATATGTGTAAGGATTAACATCACATAATGTGAATGTAAACCGAATACTCGGTTACCGTTTTCTCTCTATTATAGTTTGCGAATTTCCAATCCTTTTCTTGACAGTTTGCAGGTAGGGTAGCATTCCTTCTACGTCTTTGACGTCGTGACCTATGATGTCGCGGAGTTGCTGCCAGAAAAACGTGTTGGGCTTCACTTTGGTCCTTTCAAGATATTGCTTCAAACGTCTGATCCATTCTTTGCCGCGTCTATCGAAGTCCATCAAGAGTATTACTTCTTCTACGTCTAGTTTCTCCACTTCTGTTGCCAAAGCAAGAAAGGATCTTCTTGTTTTTGCAGTAATTATCTCGCCGCTCATTGCGAGCTTGCGAAGCGTGTCGACATCATTTTGGCCTTCAACAACTATGGGTATGCCTTTGGCTGATTGGAGGGCCAGTCTCTCCAGAAGCTCTTCGATCTTCTCAATCTTCTCTACTAGTCTAGTTGACAAAGCTGTCTCACCTTGACACTTCGATTTTCTTCATCCTCTCGAGTTTTTCAGGGTGCTTTTTGAAGTGATTTCGAACAGGTTCTAATATTCGTATTAGAGCTTCTGCAACAGCGTTCTTCAAGTCTAGAGGGTGGATTTTACCGTCTCTGTAAGCTCTTTCGAGTTCAGCGTATTTGGTGAATGTTTCGGTTCCTCCGTATTTAGGTGGACGCGTAATTGTCAACTCGTCTGTATTGGCAAGCACAGCGTAACGCGTTTCTTCTAATACTGGGTTACCCGTTACTTTTTTTGGTGGGCAATATGCGTTCCTCAACTTGGCTTTGATGTCTTCAGGCGAATCATGCACGAATATGCTTGTGCTTGGGATACTCTTCGACATCTTGGAAACGATCTGCAAATTCAGTACGTCATCTTCGTCGAGTTGCCGATTACTTTTTTCAGCTCCTTGCAATCCCATTAGCAAAGGAGTGTGGACGCATGATGGTTTTCGCCATCTGAGTTTCTCTGCTACGTCACGAGCAAGCATGTGGGCTTTCCGTTGATCTATGCCTGCACATGCCACATCAAGGGACATGTGGAATATATCTGTGGCTTGCATGCATGGGTAGAACAGCCAAGCTGTCTCGATGTCAGAAAGGTTCAGTTCTCTACCCATAATAGGCAGTGCTCTCCATGTACGTTGAGCTGAGGCGTTTTTGCCTATCCTCACAACTTTTTCCCAGTAGTCAAGGTCTTTGGCGAGGTCTGCTGCCCATAAATATTCAACGTTCTCTATGCCTAAGGCAGTAAAGCACTCTTTGAAGTACTGGCCACACAAGCGTATGTTTTCCATCTTGCCGTCGAGCTTATTATTGATCCATGAGTGCCAATCGGCTAGGAAAATGATGAAATGGAATCCTGCGTTAACCATGTCTTTGATTTTCGATCCGCAGACTAGGCCCAAACCGAGGTGCATGAGGCCGCTTGATTCGAAACCCCAGTATGCGCGGGGTCTGGTTTTTGTTTCAACTAAGGAGCGTAGTTCATCGGGGGTTATCGTTTCTACAGTGTTGCGTGTAACAAGTTCAAGTCTCTTTTCGGTATCCAACAATAAGTCCTCTTAGTGTTCTCTGTACATTCTTGACTAGAGACTTAAAAATTCTCTTTGTCGCGGGTGGTGTGTGTCCCACGTTACCTAACTCTCAACTTCATTGATGGAGCCTTACGCTCTCCTCTGTTAAGCTCTCTCTGGCGTGGGGTTAGTTCACCCGCGCCCACCGTGTCTCGTGTTTGGGTTAGCTCTCCGTCACCAGCTAGCTTTGAGCGAGCTTCTGTCAAGTCCGTCGGCACGAGCCTTCAAAGAGGTTGCGGTGGGGTTCTGTTGCTCGTGTCATCGCCAATATATAAACGGGGAGACCTAGGGAAAAGGTTTTCTAGCCTTGAAGAGTCTCGAGGTCGATTTCGAAGGCTGCTGTAGGGTTTTCCAGTTCGAAGTTGCTTAAGACTTCGGGGTGTACTTCGCCAACTATTCCTATTCTCTTGTTTTTGATGCTGATTTTTGCGGCTCTACCTTCGATGAAGCTCTGATGTTTTGTTGGACTAGCTTTCCAACGTTTTAGGCCCATGTTTGCCAAAAATGCTTCCAATGTGGATTTTATTTCGGTGAAGTTTGCAGTCGCGTGGGATGATACTGCAGCTATGCGCAGTCGCCTTTCACATTTTGTTTCCCGCTCCTTGTTCGGCTGCACAGTGTCTGATACTTCGAAAAGCTTTTGCGGAAAGCTTTCATGCTTGTTGTCTGCCAGGTTTTTCATCAAGCAGGGCAGTAATTCTTGCCGTACGATGGTGTATTCGGCTGAGACTGGATTAGCCAGTCTTACGGGGGTTTCTGGTCTTCTGCGCATTTTTCTGTAGTGTAGGTTTTCGTTTGTCAGAGTGAAGTTCATCACTTCTGTGAAGCCTAGACCTATCATGATTTGTCTTGTCATGTTTGCAGTTTCATAGGCTGGATGTTGCTTGCCTACGGTGACTGAGGATGGAAAGGTTGGTTCAAGCTTGTAGTATCCATAGCCAATCGCTACTTCTTCCACCAAGTCAACTTCGTGGAGAATATCGATACGGTAGGCTGGAACAGCTACCTCCACGACGTCTTTCCCAGCTTTTCTGGTTCCTAGCCTGCACTTCTTGAGGCATTTAATTATCCTTGATTCTGAAAGCTTAAGACCTAGCATTTTGTTGGCGTAGGTCGTTCGCAGCTTAATTTTCTGCGGGGTCAAGTTGGGTGAGAACACTTTGCGGTCTGGGTATCTCACCTCTACTTTCTCAATAGAGCCTCCTGAGTCGGCGAGGGCGGTGCAAAGCACGTTCAAGCTCTTTTGAACTGCAGTGTAATCAGTGCCAGTAACGTCGAGGAAAAGGTTTTCAGTTTTTTCGTCAACCTTAGTCAGTTCGCCGTTGATTATCGGTGGCAATGAAAGTACTTGTTTGTCTCTATCGACTAGCAGTGGATACTTGGGTGCCGACTCAATTAGATGTTTATATGCTGCGCCCTTCTTGTGATTTTCCAGAATTTCTTTTAGAGTCATCTCTTCAGCACTGTCTAAAGGTACAAATTTCACGCTGTTCGGCTTGGCAGCTGTAAACGTGAAAGGCGGCTTAACCACATCCAAGTTGTGTACGCCTATGGAAGCTTTTCTACGGTCTCTTCCAATGCCCCAATGGAGATCTTCCTGCATCTCCATCAAATCAACTACGTCTTCTTCTTCAAGCTTCATGTTACGTACAACTGCTGCAAGCATGAAGGGTCTAACTTTGGAGACTGCCTTGTCGATGTTAAGCACAGTTTCGCCGCTTTGCACCTCGTATTGTGGCAATCCGACTTTCCAGCCTCTCAAACCTTTGAACGCTCTTGCGATGCCAGCGTAGCTGGAAAAGTCGATGCGGTTGGGGTTGAACTCGGCTTTCACATGGTCTTCTCCGACTTCTTCGATGTCAAAGCCGAGCCATGGTAGCCACTCTGTCATTTCCGCAACAGTGACTTTTCGCCCGACGAATTTGGAGAATCTTTCTCTCTCAAGGGTGATCACCGGCACAGAGGCGTCCTCCTGATCCATCCTAGTCGGTTACCATATAATCGCCGTATGTCTTCAAGTCCAAGCTCCACCATGGCGATGCGTTCAAGTCCCCCTCCCCAAGCCAAGACGGGATATCCTATGCCCATTGGGGCTAGGACTTCAGGTCTGAACATACCCATGCCGCAGAGTTCGATCCAGTGCTTGAGTTTTGGCACATAGACCGTTGCTTGTGCTGAAGGCTCTGTGTAGGGGAAGTAGCTTGGCCAGAACTGGACCTTTTTCAAGCCGAAACGGCTGTAGAACGTTTTCAGGGTTCCCATTAAATCGCGTAGTGTTACCTCCTTGTCTACTACGATGCCCTCTATTTGATGAAATTCTGCGGTGTTCTTGTATGTCAACTGCTCATTTCGGTAAACTCTGTCAACTGAGAAGACCTTGATCGGCGGCTTCTTATGCTTCGAGAGATATCTGATAGTTTCTGCGGTTGTGTGTGTTCGCAAAACCAGCCTTCTCGCTTCCTCTTCGCTCCATTTGTAGCGCCAGCCCTTTGAACCTGTTATCCAACCGTCTTGATGGGTTTCTGCAACGGCGTCTACAGCGCTTCTGTCAGGTAGCTTTCCTGCCTTTGGAACAGCAAGGTAGAATGTGTCTTGCATTTCCCGTGCTGGATGGTCTTGAGGCTGAAATAGCGCATCGAAGTTCCAGAAAGCCGTTTCCACCAAGGGTCCACGGATCTCTGTAAATCCCATCTCCAGAAAGATTTCTCTTGCGCGTTCAATGATCTGTTGCAACGGGTGAACCTTTCCTGGATAGATAGGTGGGCCGGGTGCTGTTACATTGAATTTTCGCAACTTGATCTCTCGCCACTTTCCAGTTGCGATGAGTTCAGAGGACAATTGGCTTACTTCTTCAATGATCTTGACTCCTTTTTCGGCGAGCTTCTTGCCTTTAGCGGTCAGTTCCAGTATTCGCAGGGTCTTTTCTTCAATCTCTACAAGTTTGCGCTTTTGTAGAGCTGCCACTGCTTTTTGTTCTTCTTTGGTTAGCTCTTCAATTGTCAGTGTTCCATTTTTTGCAAGGAGTGACAGAACCCTTTCATCTTTGCCTTCGTTTGGCTCTTCTTTCAAAACCTTTAGGGCATGTTTCTCACTCTCTATCGTCGCCCAGCCTTTTCGACGCAGCCAGCCTAGAGCAATGGGTACAAGTTTGTCTTCTAGCCTTGCATCTTGAGTAACCTTGTCAATCTTTGCTTTGCCGCCTAGTTTGATTAGTGATTTGATTAATCGACGTTCGGGAAGCCCCTTCTCTGCGTAGGTTTTTCCTTCCTTGTTTAGGGTCGCGATTGTCTGTTTCTGTTCATGCACTCTGACAAGCTTCTCTTTTGACAGTTTTAGTGTCGCCCGCATGACTGAAGCGTGGGCGAGGCTGCTTGCTTCTACAACTTGCCTTATGCTGCCTTTGCCTCCGAGGTCGCTTATTGTTAAGAGTGTTTTTCGTTCGTTCTCGCGAAGTTCAACCATTATTGTCGCCTCCGCTGGTCTTTCGGTTTCTATTGTAGTTTAACGGTGTTTGAATAAAAGGTCTCCACATGTTTCGGTTGTTTTCTGGATGCTCCAGGCTCGTTGTAAGTACAATTTGGCGGTAGCTTATGTAAATTGGTGGGGCATCCCTTCGCACCATCAAAGCACTATGCGGTGGGTTTATTTATGTTTTATTCTGTGATTGCGGTGCCGATTTTCTTGCCCTCAACGGCATATTGGATGTTTTGAGGTTTGTACCCGTTTACTACGATTGTTTTGATTTTGATACTTCGAAGAGTTTTTACAGCCACGGGGTCAAGAATTTGGTGTATTCCTGCTTTGTGGCGGTTCTGCTCAAGAAACTGTGTTAGATCGCTGTAGGCAATCTTGTCCAGTTTTTCTGCGTCTTTGTATCTTCTCGGGTCTCTATTGTATATACCATCTTGGTCCGTGGCTTTCACAAGAAGTTGGGCTTTTGTTCTTTGGGCGATGTAAGCTGCTACCGTATCTGTTGTAATTCCTGGTTTTAGACCGCCCATGACCACAATTCTTTCCTTTCCCAGAGCCCTAACTGCCTCGTCAATTGAGGTAGGCACGTTTCCTGTTCCGTTTTCACCTAGTTTAAGCGTAAATAGCTGAGCGTAGAGGCGTGAGACGTGAATTGCAAGCCAATCTTGGGCTTCTTCGTTCAGGCCTAGTTGGCTGCCCATTTTTATGAATTCTCGTGCTAAAGCGCCGCCGCCGACGATTGCTATGATCTTGTTTCCGTTCTTTCTGAGTTTCTTGAGTAGCTCTGTGTATTGTTCTATGAGTTTGGGATTTAGGGGTGAAGCTATGACTGATCCCCCGATGCGTATGACAATGAGCATTTTTTCGATGTTCCTTCGTTGGCTATTTAAGGAATATTTGGTGTAATAAAGCTAATGAGAGTAGTAGATTTAATCGGTTGGTGAGCTTTGAGCGGACTCAAAATTGTGTTTTTGGGAACTGGCGGTGGACGTTTCGCAACTATTACGCAGAAGCGGCGTACCGCGGGAATTCGCCTGCTTAGTGACAAGTGTAATGTACATTTGGATCCTGGCCCCGGCGCTCTTGTACATTCTTTGGGCTTGAATCTGCCTGCTCGTAAGGTTGATGGAGTTTTGGTTTCGCACGCGCATCCTGACCATTATACTGACGCGGAGGTTTTCGTTGAAGCGATGACTGGCGGTACTCTTAGGCGACGAGGCGTTTTGGCAGCGGCAAGAAGTGTGCTTAAAGGCGGTGAAACGACTGAAATGGCGATTTCGAAGTATCATCAAAGCTTACCTGCGCGAGTTGTGGAAGTTGCGGCTGGAACGAAGTTTGATGTTGGTGGATTGAGGGTTGTGGGTGCCGAGGCGAGGCATTCGGATGTTGATGCAGTGGGTTTTCGGTTTGAGACAGAGGTTGGCGGCATCGGGTATACAAGTGACACTGAGTTTTTTGAGGGAATTGAGAGTTACTATAAGGGTGTCCGGGTGTTGATTCTGTGTGTTTTGCGGCCCGCTGGAGAACCTTGGCGGGGGCATATGACTACTGAAGATGCAGTAAAAATTGTGAAAGCTGTCAAGCCGGAGTTTGTGGTGCTAACTCATTTTGGGATGAAAATGATCCTTCGAGATCCTGCCAGAGAGGCTAAAAAGGTGGAGAGGGAGACGGGGGTCAAAACATTTGCAGCGAGAGATGGTGTGGAGCTGCTAGTGGGAAAGGAGATTTCGGTGGGGAAGTTTGCTGCTGGGAAGGGAGAACGGGTTGGGCTGGATACCTTTTTCAAATAGTGTCTTCTAGGCTCTTGTGTTTTGTGAAGGTTTAATTAGCATATTCCTTTTAACACTGTGCGTCTTTGATAATTGACTTTGAGGCTTGGATTGTGAAGATGATTCCTATCAACAAGCCGCTGCTAGACGAAGAGGAGGTAGAAGCTGTGGCTGAAGTCTTGAGAAGCGGCATTCTGACAAGCCGTACCGAAAGTGCTTCGATGGTGGGGCTGTTTCAAAAAGCCTTTGCGAAATTTGTGCAAGCCAAGCACGCTTTTGCTGTAAACAGTGGAACGGCTGCCCTCCATCTGTCTCTTTTGGCCTCGAACGTTGGCTACGGCGCTGAAGTAATTGTGCCCAGCTTCACCTTTGTAGCGACGGTTGAAACCGTGGTGTTGGCCGGTGCCAAACCTGTCTTCGTGGACATAGACTTCGAGAACTATAATATTGACCCAGAGAAGGTTGAAAGAGCCGTGACAAAGAAGACTAGGGCTGTCATACCTGTTGACCTTTTCGGCTTGCCCGCAACCATGAAACCTATAAGGGAAATGGCAGACCGAAACGGCTTGGTGATTATTGAAGACGCCGCTCAAGCTCACGGAGCCAAATATGCTGGAAGGCCTCCTGGAAGTTTCGCAGATTTGGCGTGTTGGAGTTTCTATGCAAGCAAGAATATGACTACCGGAGAGGGCGGTATGATAACTACAAACAGTGAGGAACAAGCTGAAAAGCTTCCCTACATGCGATCCCACGGCGAAAAGGAGGAATACGTGTCAACCATGATTGGATACAACTTCCGCATGCCTGAAATGGAAGCAGCCGTTGGACACGTGCAACTTAAGAAGCTACCTGATTTTTTAAAGCTGAGACGGAGAAATGCGGAAAGACTTGCAGCGAGGATTCGAGATGTCGAAGAGTTGAAGCTGCCAATTGTGCCAAAGAGCCACAGACATAGCTGGTATCTTTTCACAGTCAGGCTGAAGAATGGCAATGAAAAGAAGCGCGATAAAGTAGTGGATGAGTTGAGAAAGCTTGGCGTTGGAGCCGCGGTGTATTACCGTGTGCCTGTCCATTTGATGCCTTTCTATCGTAGATTCAGCAAACGTCCTCTTCCAAACACAGAGAAAGCAGCAAGCCAAGTTTTCTCGTTACCGGTCCATCCAGCTGTCACAGAGGAACAAATAGATTACATAGCCACTTCGCTCAAAGGAATAGTCTGAAGGTGTGACAAAATAAACGGTGATAACTCTCCACGGTAACCCTCTTATTTAGCGGTTGCATACTTTCAGTGGGGGATGATGTAGCCGTCCCAGACCGACACTTGTGGATGAGGACCTCATGACGGGCAGACCCCAAAACAGCTTTCTGCAAGGAACAGTCATGAAAGAAGATGAGAAACAAGTAAAGTTTTGTCCGAAGTGCGGTTCAAAAAACATTCAATGGGCTCGTGGGCTGCCTCAGTTATGGTCTATCTGGGAATGTAAAGACTGTGGCTACTACGGAGCTTTCATAGTGGAAGACGGCAAGCTGGCGGAAAAGATCCGGGAGGAGTTTCTGAAAACAGTTAAAGATGGATAAAAGCATATACTCAACCTCATAAGATCTGTATTATTGAGGGAGAAAGATTTGGTTTCATTGCGAACTCTTGCTCCGTCACTGACGAGGGTTACCATAGCTGCAGCGGTAGGTGCCGCTCTCCATATTGGGCAGGGTAACTCCAAGATTGTGGATCAACAAGCTGTTGACTTTTCACGTGCTTTGCTGGCGCAGATGGAGATTGATGGGGAAGTGATTTCGTGTGAGGGACCTAAAGACAATGCTCCTGCCTTTAGCCGTAGAGAGAAGGTAGGGGCTGGGAGTGGGCCCAGAATAGAGTTTGTCATGGATCCGGTGGACGGAACGACAGCTACTTCGAAGGGAAGGAAGGATGCCATTTCTGCTCTTGCATGTGCACCGGAAGGCTGTCTGCAAGTTCTGCCGGATGATGGATATTACTTCAAGGTGGCAACTGACTATCATTCGAAGGGAAAGATTTCTCTTGATATGTCGATTGAAGAAATCGTGCATGCTGTGGCTGGGCAGAAGAAGATGCAGCTTGAGAACTTCACGGTGATAATGCTTGAAAGGGAGAGGCATCGAGGAATTTTGGAGAGGCTCAGAGAGCTGGGGGTGAGGATAATTCTAATTCAAGATGGGGACATCGCTGCATCCGTCGTCACGTGCGTTCCAAATTCCGGTGTTGATCTTCTGCTTGGTGCAGGTGCAGGTCCAGAGGCTACGATTGGGGCTACAGCGGTTAAGTGTCTCGGAGGGACCATGCTGGCTAAAGTTTGGAGAGGAGGGAAGGATGATGCGAACAGGATGGAAAGGCTTGAGGTTGAAGGAGTTGACGTTGAGAAAACGTATTCTGAGGGGGAGTTGGCTGAAGGTAATGAGCTTGTCTTTGCAGCTTCCGGGGTTACGAAAGGAGAGCTCTTGGATGGAGTGCGATTTATCCCTGATGGGGCAATAGTCAGTTCGCTTTGTATGAGGCTGCCGAGCGGGACTTTTGAGAAGTCTGAGACTGTGCTGCGGTTTAAAGGGCACCCTGTGTATGAACAGCTGACATAGGACTACTGTTTACGCTTGAGAATGGCTTAAGGAAGCAGTATTTCCCCGATTTCTTCAAGTGTTTCTAGGCTGTTCATCTTTATTTTCTTGTCAGATATTGTGTATAGCACGTTATCTATGTAGAGAGCTCGAGTAACTGAGTATGGAGAGTAATGGTAGTAGCTGCTCTGCAGGTCAGTACCATCTTCTATGTGGGTGATGTTGCCCCTGAGCTCCAAGCCTTCTAAGGTTATTTTGTACACGTAGGCGCCTTGCCAGACATAATCCCCATAAGCGTTTGCCGGAATCTCGCCGAGATATTTCGATTCATCTATCTCCGCAACTAGAACGGGAATTACTAGAAGCTGCTTTTCTCTCTCAAAGAGGAACGCTTTGTGATCTGTCAAGACAGGCGAGTCTGTGCCTCTGTCACCAATTTCATCCTTATCGATTTCTTCTGGGTTTAAGACGTCGCTGACGTTGAAGAGCGATATCTTCACTCCTTGGTACCATGAGAAGTCACCCTTTTCTGCTGCCACAGTTTCCTTTCCGACGCCTATGACATGGTTTTCGTCGTAAGGATGAAGGTAGTCTGAGTAGCCAGTTACTTTCAGCTCACCAAGCACAGAGGGGTTCTCTGGGTCCTGCAGGTCTATCACAAACAGCGGGTCAACCTTCCTGAACGTCACGAGGTAGAATTCGTCGCCCATGAACCTAGCTGAGTAGATTCTTTCTCCCCGAGCAAGTCCTTCCAGCCTTCCGGTGATGCCGAGGCTCATGTTAAGAACGTACACGTGGTTTCGAGATGTTCCGCTCCACAGGGAGCCTGTCGTGGTTGCGATTCTGAAGTAGCCGTCATATTCGTCCATGGAGAACTGGTTTAACACTCTTCCCGGGACCTCGCCGTTTGCCTCAACCTCTATGCTGCTCTCCTCTAGGTGAATTCTGTAGATCAGTGTTCTTTCCACTCCAGCAGCGTCTTGCTGTCTTGGAAGCGTTATGTACATGTTGTCGAGAGAAACGTACATTCTACGGGTAGCTCCCACCAAGATTGTTTTGTACGTCGGCTGCTCCGCGTCGTTCTTAAGGTTTATGGCAACGATTGTTGTGAAGGTGTAGCCGTAGTCAGTTATGTTGGAATAATAGATTTCGGTAGCAGGTATTTCCCGAAATTGATCGTTAGAATAGGCCACTGGAAGCTTCACATCGCCGTCGTTGACCCATGCTGCTTCATTAATCACAGCGTAGACATAGTTGCCTATCATTCTGGAGTTGAGGTATGAGCCGTCCTGAGTAACATTTCTCGTAGAGATAGGTGATGATCTGTTTGAGATGTCAAATACTCTGATGAAGGTTTTAGGCGGTGAAGAGTAGCCGGGCCCAAAGATGGATACACTTCGTTCCACAAATACGGATCCGTAATCGCTGGACCCGAAGACAACGAGTTTGTTCCCGTTTATGAATATCCCATTTAGAGTTCCGTTTAGACGTAATTGAGAGAGGATTTCCAGGTTGTCAGGAGACGCTCTTAGGATGAAGACGCTTTGGTTTGAGACAACGTATAGGTATTCTCCGTCTGTTTTCACGATGTCAGCTTCATCTACTCCTTCAACCTGTATGTTTGTGGTTGAATAGTCGGGGATAACAGACGTAGCAGCGGAATCAAATGAGAATGAGCCTGTTCGTGAATCTTCAGATGTCAAATAGCCTGTTCGTGAATCTTCTACGAAGTCTACCAGTTCCTGATAAGAGGAAAACCTCAAAAGCGGTTGACCAGACGCGGTAAAAGGGGGGATTTGGACGAGACTTAGCAGGATGCTGCTCAATAGGACGCCGCTGATGAAGGCTGTTAAACCGATTGCCAGAATCCTTCTTCTATTCAAGTTCAAGCCAAAGTTGAAGTTAAGGAATTTCATGTCAGTCACATGCTAAAATAGTGGGTCAACGCTGTTCTTAATACTACGCTTTAGAACAGCTGTTCAAACTTTTTGAACAGACACCCTCAGGCTTCTATACTGGTTATAGGCTTCAAAAAAGAAGGCTGTTATGCTGAATGCGGAGACGATCAAAAAGATAAGGTCTCGGAAATCCCATCTAAACGGCTTGAAAACCAAGTACACGGCAAGGACGCCTGCGATTAGCGCTCCATAGAAAACTAATCTCGGGATGAGTCTTCCTCTTAGCAGCACGAAGCTTCGCAAGGCTTCTATTTGCTCTTTCTCCTTCACCAAATACTTTCCATCTTGAGTTTGAAGTAACAGCTTCAAGTCTAGAAGCTTGTTAATGTGGTATTGGGCTAAACTAGGGCTGGAAAGCTTAAGATTTCTCCAAACGTCTCTGACACCTATCGGTTCGTTAGAAGTCAGAATATAGAGGTAGACATCCCAGGTGGTGCCAGAAATGTGTTTTCTACTCGACTCGTCTCCTCTAATTGCTAAGCCTCCATGGAGAAACACTACTTTTCCACATAAATGTGTTAAGGTGGCATACTAACATAGTGAATATTGCATTTAATACTATGTTTTAGAACAATCGTTCAAGCTTTTTGAACGGGTGGTTTTCTTGAAATGTATGGGTATGCTGTCAGGTTGAACACACAAGTTTTTTTAAACCTGCATTTTCAATCTATCCCTCGAAGAGGCCATGGGTAAACTCACTATAATCGGTATGGTTTGGCTTCTGCTCTTTGCCGTAACGCTGATTTTGATAGATGAACAGCTGAGCGGAGGCAACTTTGGGCAAACACCTGATGGCGCTCAGGAGCCGCAAGATCAGGACAGCGGAATTCCGAGTTCAGGTTTGGTGATGCTGCAAGTAAATGGTTATCTGGTTGACGATTTTTGGGAGCGAGGAGCCGATGATCTGCCCGTACTTGTTGCCGCGATAAATTATGCTGTTAGAAATGTTGGTAATGCGTCTGCAAACATTGTGAATGTGGAGATTACGTTGGACTCTGAGTTTCTTTCCACCGAAACAATACGCAACCTGCTGCCAGACTCTGAATATGCAAATTCAGTGTCGTTCTCTTTGGACTATGACCAGTCGAAGACTGTTGAGATAGAAGCGTTCAGCGGGAACTCAACAGCTTATTGGAATTACACCGTGGATGCCGAGCTGCCGAGGCAGCCTTCATGGGGCATGATGAGGCTTTTCGTAACGCCTGATGAACGGTCGGTGGAGTCGGCTTACAAGGAGATAATGGGTGGAATTGTTTTTGTTCATTGGATTGCGATTCGGGACTGGGTGGGAAAAAGCATTGACTATATGAATGACTATGAGTCTCATGATGCGAACGAGTTTTGGCAGCTAGGTAAGGAGACGTTGGAAAGCCGAACAGGTGACAGCGAGGACTTCGCTATCCTGCTCTGCTCGTTGCTGAGAAGGGATGGATGGAGCGCAGAAGATGTTTACGTTGTCATCGGGCAGAATGAAGCTGGGGATTTCCATGCTTGGGTGAAGATAAGAATCCCTATGGTTGGATGGTACAATATTGAACCTCAACAAGGAGGCTGGTACACCTTGGTCGGTGATTACGTTGCTCTGCATGGATATAGTGCTATCTATAATTTCAATGATGAATACTTCATAGAAGTCTAAAGAGCTTGAGTGCTCAGGCTCCTTCAGCAAAGTTTTCTAACCGAAGGGAGGAATGGAACAGCTACAGGGGCGAATGTAGACATATCTATAGGAGTCCTTTCTCTGGCTCAGAGACTGTCAGTATGACTATGATCACTCCTAGCAGGCCTGCAACTGCGCATGTGATGAATGGTGATTGAAGTGACGTTGCTTCGTATAGGAAGCCTCCGATTGTTGAGCCTGCAACTAAGCCGACGTTTCGAAACCCGTTGAAGACGCCCATACTCTTCCCCCTTGTGGAGGCTGGAGCCAAGTTTGAGAACATGGCTATTAGGGAAGGATTGGTTGCTGCCCGCCCGAAACCTCTAACCATCATGACTAGAAGTAGAGGCCAAAAGCTCCCGGAAACTATGATCAAAACCGCTGAAACGGCGCGGAGAATCATGCCAAGTGAGAGAGTTATCTTTCTTCCTGTCTTATCTGCGACGGTTCCCATTGGTAGAGTTGTGATGAGTGTTGCCATTCCCATAGCTGTGAAGAGAAAGCCTACGTCCGCTATGGAAACTCTGAGTTCTTCATTGGCAAAGACCGAGAGTACTGGTTGAATCAAGGAATTTGAGAAGGAGATTATGAAGCCGACTGCGCAAAGACCTAGAAAAATGCGGGGATAGGGCGTCAGGCGGGTTATAGAGCTCCTTAAAGAATTCTCATCTGCATGTGAGTGTACCTTTGATTTTCCCGCTTGAGCCGTTTCGTCCTTGCCTGCGCCGGTTTCCTGTACTGTGAGCGCTACTAAAACTGTGCTTAGGAATGCTAGTCCGCCGCAGGCGAAGAATGGAATAGCGATGGTGAACGCGCCGGCTAGGACTCCTCCTATTCCTGGTCCGACAACAATCCCTAGGAACCACATCATCTCGTAGAGCCCTAGGGCCTTGCTTCTGTCTTTGGGTGCGGTGATGTCAGTCACCATGGTGCTTATGACAGGCCAGACTATTCCGGAAGCCATTCCTTGGAGGCCTCTCAGGAGTATTAGCTCGTTGACATCTTGGGAGAATCCGTAGAGAGTCATAACCACAGAGTACGCGAAGAGCCCTGCCAACACCGGGACCTTTCTTCCTG
>JABAOH010025827.1_pt1 | contig 15698 bp, 15 predicted proteins | sample 7062181 | NCBI WGS metagenome assembly JABAOH01 (sample SAMN14538630, study PRJNA623070) | marine sediment metagenome | biome: marine biome [ENVO:00000428]; feature: marine pelagic biome [ENVO:01000023]; material: deep marine sediment [ENVO:00002113]; isolation source: pool of 5 deep marine...
GTTCAGGCGGAAGCAAATATTGATCGCAAGCCTGTTCTTTTAGATCAATTGATTTAACACGCCCCCATCGTCTAGAGGCCTAGGACACCGCCCTTTCAAGGCGGCGGCGGGGATTCGAATTCCCCTGGGGGCACCAGGTTAGCTGTTGGCTATTAGCTTTTAGCTGTTGGTAAGAATGTAGAAGATTAGGGACCCCGCCGCAAAGGGGGACATATTTTTTCTGGGGAAAGGATTTCCCCCGGAATCTAACTCATCGGTTGATGAGACATAAGTTTGCCTGAATTTCGCATTTGACCTAGGTTATTTTTCAAAAGAAATGTATAGATATTACCTAGGAGAATATGATATTTTAGGAAGGCAACTTAACAANNTTTGTACCAGTTGCAAGTAGCCAAAAGCAAACAGCCAAATGGGCGATTAGCTCAGCTGGGAGAGCGCCTGCCTTACAAGCAGGAGGTCGCAAGTTCAATCCTTGCATCGCCCACCATTTTAGCTATTGGTTGTTGGATGTTGGTTATTAGTTAAAAATCTTCAATCTAAATCCTTATAACTATAATGAGAACCAATAGCTAACAGAAAACAACCAATATCTAATACGCTGTGTCATTCAGCGGTTTAGAGAATTACCCAGTCGCGGCGAAAGTAGTAGGTTCGAATTCTACCAAGCTCGCTTTTTTTGGCTTTGTTAAGCCATTTTTTGTTATGGGGGTTAATAGGACTCGCACTTCTTGTTCCTTATCTTTACTATTTTTCTAGCATTTGTTTCATGCTCACCTAAGTAGCTCTCCCCTTTTCATACCATAATTATTATCTCACGTTGACTGAAGCCATCTCTTCGTTCAAAATAAAGGTGCATTAGTGCTCATAGTCCTTTTATACTACAAAGAAATTCTTAAGAGATAAATAAAGCAAAGGCTAATAATCAATCTGCTTCTAGCCTTAGTTGAATGAAATGCATTAAGTGTAAGTATGAGCTATTTTGAACTCGGCTTGCTGCATAGGGCCAAAAAGAGAAGGCAAAAGGCCAAAAAATGCATAACTAAGGCCATCGAGGTTTTCAAAGAATGCAAAGCCGAAACTTACTTAAAACGGGCAAGAGAGGCACTGGCATCTATTGATAGAAGTTGACAAAGCAGGTCTTGGCTGCTTATTAACGTAGTATAGATACGACCCCAAATGTCAGCTCACTATGATACAGGAGTTTTCGCGTAATTCTAAAAAAAGGGAGCGCATGATCACGCTATTTAAACATTATCCTGAACTAAAAGATAGCCTCCCACATATATCCTTGGGCGAATTACCAACGCCTGTTGAACGGCTCGCTGAGCTGGGCAAGAGCCTTGGCCTACATCACCTCTACATAAAACGTGATGACTTGAGCGGCAGGGTCTACGGTGGAAATAAGGTACGGAAGTTGGAGTTTCTTCTGGGCCGAGCGCTGCAAATGAAAGTGAAAGAGGTTTTGACCTTCGGCTACGCTGGCTCTAATCATGCAGTGGCTACGGCCCTTTATGCGAACCAAGTGGGGCTAAGAACGATTAACATGCTGTTGCGCCAGCCAAATGCTCACTATGTTCGGAAGAACCTCCTTATGGGTCAGATTTGTAATGCAGAACTGCATCAGTACCCAAATGTGAGATCTCTGAAGATCGCGACCGTCTATCAACTACTGCGCCATAAGCTAGAGCAGGGGAGGTTTCCACAAATGATTGCGCCTGGAGGGTCATCTCCAGTTGGATCTGTCGGTTATGTCAATGCGGCATTTGAGCTAAAAGAACAGATTGAGGAAGGAAAGACGCCACCCCCTGATCAGATATACGTCGCTTTGGGCACAGGAGGAACGGTAGTAGGATTGATGTTGGGGCTAAAAGCTACAAATGTCAATAGTCATATCGTAGCAGTACGAGTGACAGACGAACGATTTGGCAATATGAGGAGAATAGGCAGGCTCTTCCATGACACCAACTCCTTGCTGTGTTCTATAGATTCATCTTTCCGCATGTTTGAGTTTACAGATGAGGACATACAGATAAGACACGATTTTTTTGGCCCGGGGTATGCCCATTTCACAGAAGAGGGCATGAGAGCAGTCGACCTGTTAAGAGATAGCGAGGGGATTGAATTGGAAGGAACATACACAGGCAAGACTTTTGCTGCTCTTGTCCATGATGCCAGAAAAGGGCAACTGAAGGATAAGACAGTCCTCTTCTGGAACACATACAACTCTAGAGACTATTCGGATAGGACGAAGGCTGTTGAATACCAATCCTTACCGCAGTGCTTTTATTGCTATTTTGAGGAAGATGTACAAGATCTAGACAGTAGTTGAGAAATAGTCAGATGGAGCTTATCGGCTCTCCATTAAAATTCGTTGATATATCTTCCCAGTTCAAATAATATGTCTATGGTGTCTGAATCCTGCATGAAGTTCGAATAGCGACCTACCGAGCCCACTTTTTTTGGTTTTTTTAAGCCATCTTTTGTTATCGGGGTTAATAGGATTTGAACTTTCCTCCACACAGCTACCATCGCTTATTGGCTACAAGATTATTGTCCAGGTGGATATTTTCTGCAATAAGTTTGCACCTGTAACTTCCTTAATATAGAAGAAAGGTGTAGTTCCTACATAGAATCTTACTTAGAGATTGTTTCATTGTATATTGTTTTTTTATGTCTCTTTTCCAATCTAACACCGTCTATAAAAAGAAGTTTAATAAGATGAAACAAGACTGAATAAAAACTAGCATTTTCTCAGTTCGAGCATTGGAAGATTATCAATATAGGTTCACTCTAAAGTTTCTCCTAAATCATTTTTAAGAGCTGCTGAAAGAGCATTAGAAGGATTTAGCAAAACTATGTTGAATGACAAAGTATAAGGAAATAAATTTGCAGTATTAAAATGCTACTTGCTACGGTTTTCTAGAGCAGCACTATTTGTAAATTCTACGTAATAGAAAATCTATATTGCTTACACCACCGTCTGAAATCCGCCCAGCAGAACATTTCTTAGTAGTGTAAAAAGCCCATCTTATATCAAATTTCTTAAAAGGCATCAGTGCTTACACCTTGCATAAAAGTTTTGAGGATCTCAACAATGGATAAATACTTATCTTATGCTAAAAAATTGATAACGGTATTTTTAACAACCGCTTTCATTTTTATTGGAATTTCTGATACAGTAACATCCTCTGCCGTTTCTTCTGGAACCATACCCTTTACTATACGCATTCATCAAATGAATATAGGAGAAGTTGAAATTGTACCCTTTAAACTGTACACCAGAAGAGTCTTGCCTAACGAGTGGCCTATTTCAAAAAGCCCCATAGAGGCGTTAAAAGCTGGAGCAGTAGCAATAAAATCCTATGGTTGGTATTATAATACTTATCCCAAGCGATTCTTTTCTTTAGCACACTTGAATAACACTGCTTCAGATCAAGTGTATGACCATGACTATGATTTCCTCCCGCTTAAGTATAAAAATATGATTGATGGAGTTGTTGAAGAGAGTTGGCTTGTAGGTCTTAAAAAAAACAATGTGGTATTTAAAGCCGAATATTGGAATGGGCGAGTACAAGTATACAGAAAAGATACAGCAAATCTTTCTATAAGAGCTACTCCTGAAAAAAAATCTGACAATATTATCAAGGAAGTTCCAGAAGGAACAATATTATGGGTAGTTGGAAGCAAACCAGTTGAGACTGATGGCTTGCAATGGTGGGAAGTAGTTGAACCCGATGAGCGAGTTTATGGTTGGGCTCCTGCTTATTATCTTCAGGCCATGGATGTAACTGGCAAACCAACTATTGATGAAGCTGGAATTAATGGTCGTATGTCCCAATGGGGTTCTATCTATTGGGCAGAACAGGGAAAAGACTTTATGTGGATTCTGAGTTACTTTTACAAGGATGTAGAGTTATTCGAAATAGCTTCATCTCCCCCTACATTTGCGATAGGTGACCGTATTCAGGCTACTGACATACTTAATGTAAGAAGTGGAGCACATATTGGAGAGAATATAACTTGGACTGCCGAGAGAGGGAATAAGGGAACAATTATCTATGATGACTTTATGCCTCAAAGTAGCCAAGGTTATATTTGGTGGAAAATTAGGTGGGATAGCGGAATAGAGGGCTGGTCATCTCAACATAGGTTTGAGCTCATTACAACTGCAAATTGAAAACCCCTTGATAAGGTAGTAATTATGTCAGGTGTTAGAAAGTTATGCAAAAATTATGTAAATACTTTAACTACGCCTTAATGATGGCCTTTTAAGATGGACGTTTTATTGATTATCTTAGAATTCCTGTTGTTTATTTTTATAGCTATTTTATTTCTGATCCTAGTCTTGTTATTGAGTCTGGTATTTATCCCGTTCTTTTGTAAGAGCACGTTGATAAGGGATGAAGAATTCGAAGCTACCATAGATATAAGCTGGCTTTGGGGTATATTTGGCTTACAATTAGTTTTTCTTCCCCAGAAGAAATTCATTTCTCCTATGTTATTTAAATCAAAGATTGCAGTCTTTCCAATAAAACCAAAGTCTCCTGAAGCAAAAAAAGAAAAGGCCTTAAAGAGGGCTGAAAGGAAGGCCAGGAAAAAAGAAAAAAAGAAAAAGAAAAGACCACCTTTAGAAAAACAACTAGAGCAAGTTATAGCTACCACCCAGACGCTTTCTTTAGAAGCTTTAAGAGAGGTGATGGTTCTTCTTTCAAGCTTTTTTTCTTCCCTAAAACTTAGACTTTCAGGAGAGGCTGAGGCAGGCCTTAGCAATCCAGCTGATACAGGGATGCTTTTAGGGATCTTTTATGCAGCAAGGGAGATATTTAACATAACCGGCTTTAAATTTTACCCCAATTGGGAAGAATCTACACTTAAGGGGAATATTACACTTTATGGAAGGGTGTGGATAGCTGACATTTTAAGGATTGCTATCAAAACGATGTTTACACCATCCATCAGAAGAATTTGGTGGCCCAAAGTCAAAGAAAAACTTAAATTCTTGAGTAGAGTAAAGCCACATGCAATTGAGCGATAGAAAGGGGGGTATAAAAATGGCTGAAGCACAGACCAGAATGGGAGCATTCATTAAGAGTATTGTAGGTGAGTTAAAGCAAATGGCAACTACTGACATAGTAGTTGGAAAACCTACCAAAATTGACAACAAGACTGTTGTTCCTGTAATTAAATTCTCAGTGGGTTTTGGTGGTGGTGGTGGCGAAGGTACTGGTGAAGCTCCAGCTTCTAAAGAGGGTAAAACTAGTAAAGGAAGTGGTTATGGGCAAGGAGGAGGCGGAGGGATAAAGGTAGTCCCAGTAGCTTTCATTACTGTCCATGAAGGAGAAGTAGTTTTACTTCCTGTTACTAAAAAAGGTGTTAATCTTGAAAAGCTTGTAGAGGCAGTACCGGACCTTGTCGATAAAATTACAGCAATTAGGGAGAAAAAGGAAGAGAAATAGTAGCTTAAAAGAGATAACCATAGCTAGCAGAAGATTATAGCCGTGGGCCAGGATTTCGCAGAACTCACGTGATTGGAAGCTGCCGAGGTAAAAATATTAAAAGACATTTATCGAAGAAAAGCATTAATATATAGTTCCAAAATACACTAATGTCTTTGCTTATTCTTCGTTCCAATACCGTTATAGGGGACTCACTGGCCTACGCCAAAGCTTTAGATGGCAGATAGCCTCCCCTTTTAGCCTGATGAAGCTATTTTCTTCTATCCGGGGCAAGCATCCTGTTTGTTCTTGTACATTTCAAGTTTTACCCAACATATTCTGAGCTACCCAGTGTAAATATTCTAAATACGGGCTTTCCGATCAGTTTTTTTAAGAAAGTTATGCTGCGGATCTGTTAGAAGCTTATTGAAATACCAGCTTGCGAGCATGTTCACTCATAGATGCTATCCCTCTGAACGGACCGCCGGGGCTTTCAGGTACGTCAAGAAAGGACACAAAAAAGGAAAGCAGTCATAACTTCAGAACGTAATAACAAAACTGAACAAAGCTTTGCATATAAAATATTCTAAGTACATGGAAGGAGGTCCAGGATGGTGCAAGAACAGCTATCTTATCCGGTATCTTTCAGAGGGGAACTTACTGAGCCACCAGGTCGCGGATGGTAGCTTCTCAAGTGGTTACTGGGGATTCCCCACTATATTATTCTGGTATTTTTGTGGATAGCCTTTGTAGTAGTTTCCATCATCGCCTTTTTGTTGTCCTGTTCACGGCAAAATATCCAAAGGGTTTATTTGAGTTTAACAAGGGGGTCCTTCGCTGGACATGGCGGGTGGGCTTTTACAGCTACGGAGCTTTGGGCACTGACAAGTATCCGCCGTTCAGCCTTAAGCCTGACAACGACTACCCAGCTGATCTGGAGATCGAATATCCTGAGAGATCGGCCCAGGGACTAGTGCTGGTGTAGTGGTGGCTACTAGCTATTCCCCACTACATTGTTATCTTTTTCTTCCAAGGTGCGGGGGGGAAGAACGTGGAGGATGTCTGGTTCCCATTTTAGCCATTTTCGCTGCGATAGCCCTATTATTTACAGCTAAATACCCAGGGGATATTTTCAAACTTGTTGTAGGTATGAATCGCTGGACATACCGTGTTGCCGCTTACGCATCGTTAATGACAGACAAGTATCTACCCTTCCGCCTCTGGGATGATTAAAGCTATAGCTGGCATTAAGATTATATATAAACGAGATAAAATAACCGAACCAAAGTAAATTAGGAGGAATTGAAATGACAAACCGTATCGCCGATTTATCACAACGCAAAGCTGTAACAATCTTAAGGATTCTGTATCCAATTTGGGCAGTAGTTGGGCTCTTCAGCATAGTGTATATTCCCGCTACTTTTATTGTAGCCGGAGATGCCGCAACAACAGCCAGTAATATTATGGCTAATGAGTTGCTATTCCGTATGGGTATTGCTGGCAGTCTAATCACGCAGATAATCCAAACATTGGCAGTTCTAGTCTTACATGTGTTACTCAAACCAGTTAATAAAAACCATGCTTCGCTTATGGTTGCATTTGCTCTGGTCGGTGTCCCTATGGCGATGCTTAATACTCTTAACTAATTTGCTGCCCTGCTACCATTTTGCTGCCAAAACAATCTAAAAGACTATAGAAAACGACGAGTCACCATAAATGGTGATTGGCCATTTCTCCTACCACTGCAGGTATTGCAGAATACCCTTAAAAACGATAAAGTATCAGTGTTAACCTTACAAGCAGGAAGTCGCAAGTTCAATCCTTGTATCGTAAACCAAAGTTCGCTTCTTGCGGAGCTACGCTTGGCAGGCCATAGATTGAAGAAGCGAAGTTTGTCCTGCGAAGCCTTGGCGAAATAGGACACTAGAAGCTCAAATGTGGCAAGTCACATTCACATGGCTTAACCATTTTTAAGATAACAAGCAACCAATATCCAATACGGGGGTGTCGTTCAGCGGCTTAGGACATCGCCCTGTCACGGCGAAGATCGCGGGTTCGAATCCCGTCACCCCCGCCATAAAAACGTTGAAAAATGGAGGTTTTTACCCTAGTAGTAGAAACCTCCAACTTATTATCAGGCTCTCTGCTAAGATTTTGCTAATGTGAATATGTGAAGCAGAGGGAGCAAACTTAATCGGCGGTTTATTTTATAAAAACAGAAAGGTTAAAATTTAAGGAGGAGGAAATGAAACAGGTAAAACAGGTAAAACAGGTATTAAAACACAGAGTCTTGATGAGAGCAAGAGACGAATCATGCAGGAACTGGTGAGTTAAACCAGAATAGAAAAGTCGGGATTACTGAAGAGAGTGCGTGACCTGGGATTGCCTTTACTCTCGGTCAATTATGTTGAACCTGGCGAGGCAGATGCGAGAGATGTTAAACGGTGAATCGATGCAGGTTACCTACAACTTGAAAGATGGTAGCGTTGTGCGATGGTTAAAAGGATCGGGTTTCATTTCAATGGTTGGAAGAACTGCGAAATCACCAACTTCCCTCGCCATATACACTATGAAGGTCCAAGACGACGCAATATTTATTGAGTTCCTGTTCTTAGGTGAAAAAATTGAGGTGATAGAGGAAAATGTCCGTGGTTAGTAGATTCTCCAGATATTTTTCATCAAAACTCCTTAACGGTGGTACAGTACTGGTTGTTATGGGGGCTGGATGGCTGTACCTTTGGCTTGTACCTTGGTACCAGGCTTACGTTGACAATCCACACTGGGGGCACAACTATGCTCAGGCAGCGGCCTTCCTGGTGCTTGGGCTTGCCTACTTCAATCGCCGACTTATCACCCATACACTTGCGTTTATTGCTACCTTGCTAATCATCCCGGCCGCATTAGAACTTATTCCCCATCCGACGACAGCCCTTGCCAATGGCGGAATACTCTTAATCACTATCATAGATATGTTCGTTGAACGGAAACGAAGCCACGATCTCGGGCAGCCCTCTAACCAACGGCTGTCTTTCTGGCTTAAAAAACACTTACCCCGATTCTCCTATATTTTAATTGCTCACCTCGCATTTATCTATTTCCTTGTGAGGTTGCCTATCGGGACTTACGAGACTGATCTGGTGACCAAGGTGTTCGACGGCATGCTGATTCCCCTGGCAGCACTGCTCCTAATGGAAGACATGACCGGTATTGTAAACAGTATATTCGCCAAACGCGCGGCTTTCTTCTGGGGAATGCTGACAATCATTGTTTCCTTGATGATACTCGCTGACCAACCCGAGACCTACCCGATTCTGGCAATAACAATTATCATAACGGTAATGGGCATGGTTGCTCTATGGACTGGATACACAGCGGTTGGAAAAGCTCACCTTACACCACCAGATGTACCGGAGGAGAAATAAAAAAATAGCATAGTCAAATATCTCATAAGATTGCCATCGTTATTCCAGCTTGCGACGGAGAGACCGCCATTGCCGGAGTGATTTCCGATATCACTCTCTAGGAGCTGATAAAGTAATCGATTATACCAAAGATGATTTTACAGAAAACGGTTTGGCTTATGCCATCGTTTTTGACGCGGTTTGCAAAAGCACTTTCTCTCAATGCAAAAACTCATTAAATGGAAAGGGAATGTATCTTTCTGAATGATATTCTTTATAATCAAAGATAGCCTTATAATATTAAAACATATGTTGATGCAAGATGAAACGGTTGCTTAAGGTTTTCGTATCAAGGGCAGCGTAGTTGATGAATGTATCAGTTGTAATACCAGTTTTAAATGAAGAGCTCGCTCTTCCTAAAGTGCTGCAAGATATCCCCAAAGAGCTCACTACCGAAATTATCGTAGTCGACAATGGCAGTACCGATGATTCAATTTCTGCTGCTAGAGCCGCTGGTGTCAGTGTTATACAGGAGAATAGGCGGGGGTATGGGGCTGCATGTCTTGCCGGTGTACAAGCTGTTCCTTCCTCCGATATAGTTGTCTTTCTTGACGGAGATTACAGCGACTATCCTGAGGAGATGCCATTCTTGGTCAATCCTATTATTGAAGGAAAGGCAGATTTGGTAATCGGTTCACGTCTTTCGGGAAACCGCGGTAAAAGGGCTTTACCTGCACACAGCATTTTTGGAAACTGGTTGGCTGCAAAGGTGTTGTTCTTTCTCTATGGATTAGACCTGACTGATCTCGGACCCTTTCGAGCCATTAGAAAAGATGTTCTGGATGACTTAAAATTGGAAAACCAAACATATGGTTTTCCGGTAGAGATGATAACCAAAGCAGCCAGAAAGAAATATCGGATTTTAGAAATCCCTGTAAGCTATCGCAAAAGAATCGGGAAGTCAAAGATTACAGGAACGCTCAAAGGCAGTATTCTCGCTGCTTATCATATTATCTTCACGATTTTTACGTTACGCCTGGACCAAAGAGGCGAGTTAAGAACCAAAAGGAAGCATTGATGAGAATCTCAAAATCTAAAAATAGTTCGGTAGTTGAGCTAGCTGGATTGGCTAGTCATTCTAGTGAACAAGTTCGTTATTTTCAGCAAAATAAAGTATACACTCTTCAGATTGAGTCAACGACTGCTTGTTTTCTAGGATGCATATACTGCTATGCTCAGTCTAATCAGCACGCAACTGCATCTCTTACCTCGAATAAAATAAAGCAAATAATAAATGAAGCAGCCGAGCTGGAAATAAAGATGATTGACTGGCTTGGAGGAGATCCGCTGCTCAAGGATGACTGGTATGAGTTGATGAAATACACGAAGGACCGGAAGCTAAAAAACAACCTCTGGACATCGGGCGTGCTATTGCAGGATCCGAGTGTTGCAGAAAAGGTAGTCGAGGCAACTGCGGATGGCTTCGTCTCGGTTCACCTCGATTCGATCAACAAAGAAGTTTTCAACCGGCTCCATCGATCGGAGGGAGATGTAATAGACAAGGTTCTGAAAGGAATCGATAACCTGATCGCTCTGGGGAAATCTGAGGATGATTTATTAAACTGCATAACCTATACAAATCTTCAAACTCCGCAAGATATTAAAAACACGATCAGGTGGTTTTGGGAGGAGAAAGGGATCAAGACTTGTCTGGTTCTTTTTAAACCGGCTGGCTGCGGGAATAAGATGCCTGATCTTAAACCATCTATGGATGAGATCAGAGAGGTTTATGAATATCGAAATAAGATCAACTATTCTGGATTGTCCGCTTGTCTGGGAAGCCAGGATGTACATAAATTCTATTGTGGAACCATGTTTTGTGTGACTTTCGAGGGAGAGATCACTCCATGTTCCCTGATTCGGGAAAGCGTAGACAGTATTTACAAAAGGAGCCTTAAAGAGATTATTGATGCGCATCTTGAGGACTTGATTTTCATAAGATTACATGATCCCCAAAATCTTCCTGTCGGATGCCATCGATGTCCAAACAATAATGTCTGCTGGGGCTGCCGAGCGAGCGCATGGTACTACGCTTCTTGCGCCCAAGCTGCCGATCCTACATGCTGGCTTAATCCTGAAAATTAGGACCATGTAAACGTAATGGGATATCGGATTTTAGGGAGCAGATTAGATTGGTTATAAAAATTGAGGTCGGGATTGAGGATGTAAAGGAAGTGTATAATGGACCAGGTGGTAAGCTCTGGGAACTGTTAATGGGCGAAGAAATTCACGTTGGAGGCGCAAAAGAGACCGATGTCCTTGCCGAAAAAGCGGGTATTAAAAAGAATATGCAAGTTCTAGATGTTTGCAGCGCTCTCGGTGGACCGGCCAGACACCTAGCTCAAAAATATGCTTGCCGGGTTACAGGATTGGATATTACTGAAACCATGTATCACGAAGCCATTCGAAGAACCAATGAAGTAGGCCTTGATAATCTGGTGGATTTCAGGTTAGGCAATGCATTGGAGATGCCCTTTGAGAAGGCGACCTTTGACGTTGTTTGGGGACAAGATGCCTGGTGCTACGTTACCGACAAAGAAAGATTAATCAGTGAATGTTGCCGCGTGCTTAAGCCTAACGGAACAATTGCTTTTACTGACTGGCTTCAAGCAAGCAAAGCGGGGAAAGAAGATCTAGTGGACCTCTTAACCTTTATGGTCTTTCCCTATCTACAGGATTTAGGCGGGTATGAAGTATTGTTAAATAAAAACGGATTTGAGGTTCTGGAAAAGGAGGATTTGGGAGAGGATTTTGCAGACCACATAGCCAAATATCTGGAGATGCTTAAGGATCTGGAAAGCGCGATCTCTCAAACCTACGGAAATGAAATGTTTGACGCGGCAGAGCAAGGAATAAGCCAATGGGCAAGAGCTGCTCGCGAAAATAAGGTGACTAGAGGAAGAATAGTTGCGCGAAAGGCAGCTCCTCGCTAGATCTCTTTGAAAGAGTACTTATGGAGCGAGATGATTTATGGAACTCTCCTGCAATCACTTCAGTCTTCCTGATTGTTTTAGGCTCAGTAGCGGCTGTTTTGTATTTTCTTACTCTATCATTAGGAAATCTGGAAAATAACTTTGTCTCTTTCGAAATAGTATTTTTTTCTCTTTTTGGTTTCTATCTTCTGGCGGTATACATAAGTTACAAGCAAGAAATTGAAGCCAAAGAAATTCTGATCATAATAGTATTATTTGCTTTGATATTCAGGCTTATTCTGCTCGCTACTACACCTTCACTTTCTACCGATATCTTTCGGTATCTGTGGGATGGGAGAATCCAGAGGGCTGGGATTAATCCTTATCGCTATGCTCCGTCTGCAAATGCTCTTTCCGCTTATCGCGATGGTTTAGTTTACGAATATATTTATCGTCCGGATATTCCGACAATCTATCCTCCTCTTTCTGAGTTCTTTTTTTTACTTGTTCAACTGATCAGATCCAATAGTATATTGGCTTTCAAATGGCTGATTACACTGGTTGATTTATTCTCCATTGGGTTGATTTTATTCTTTCTTAAAGCCCGGAATCTGAATCCGGCTAATGTTATTTTTTATGCATGGAGCCCTTTGGTGATTTTTGAGTTTGCCCATAGTGGACACATCGATGCGCTTTTAATCCCTTTGGTAATTTTGGCTGTCTGGTTCAGGATAAAAGACAAGGATATGGCAAGCGGATCCTTTTTGGGGCTGGCCACCCTGGTAAAGCTATATCCTGCATTTCTTANNACGGTCCTTGTCGGTTACATTCCCTATGCGGGAGTTGGTGTTAAGGTCTTGGGTTCGCTGGGGGTATATCTTAAAGGCTGGGGTGGTGGCCTTTTGGGAGGCTTCATATCCTGGGGATTAAGCTCCTATTTTGGCATTTCCCGCCAAATAGCGACCGCTTTGGTTTTGTTTATCCTAGCTTTAACTGGTGGGCTCATTGCCTTCAGAATTTGGAGAAATGATAAAAGGCAATACTCCTCAAGTGAGGAAACTATAACTTGGATTATTTTGCTAATCGGTCTTTTTGTCCTGCTCAGCCCTTCTATATATCCTTGGTATGCAATTTGGATTATTCCTTTTCTTTGTTTTAGACCATCAATATTTTGGCTGGCATTAACGGGAGTAGTTGCCCTGCTCTATTTAACTGCTATTTAAAAGAATAGACATAGGAATCGTAGCGTTACGGAGTATGTTTCTAGTCAAGTGCTTGGCTGAATCGTTTATCATACCAGAGGTCAAATCCTGGGGTTAATGGGCGACCGAAGAAAAGTGATAGTCAAATCCGCTTTCTAATAAGCAAATCCTTTGTTTCCTGAGTAACATTTATCTTCACTTAGAATGCGTGTATTATAAGGTGAGTTGCACTAGAAGTACCAGGTAGGAGATGAAGATAATACGAGAGTGTTTAGAGTCTGATTTCAATACAATCTTTCACATCATCAATAATGCTGCTCAAGCTTATAAAAAAGTGATGCCCGACGATTATATGTAAAAGTGCTTGTGTAACATTGGGATTATAGATCTTTAATTTCAAACCTTAAAGCTCTACTTGATACTCTGCTAATATTTTGCAAAGAAGTTGTGCCAAAATAGCACAAAATAGTACCAGCTTGAACAAAGACAAAAACGCCATTTCCCCAGTAAATACAAGCTCTTTTCAACTTAGGCAAGTTTATACAAAAACCTCTGAGCTGACTGTCACGGCGAAGATCGCGGGTTCGAATCCCGTCACCCCCGCCACTTTTTAACCCTCTAAGCTTCTTGCGCTAAAACATCCCGCCTATTTTGAACTTTAGAAATCGCTTTGCAGGAAAGGAATACGGAAGTATTGTATAGGATTATATACCAGGCATAATATACCATACTAAATATTGGCAGGAATAATATAGGCTAGAATTGAATTTATATTGAAATATAAGGGATTTTAGCTATGGAAAAAGAAGCGAAAATACTCCTGATAGAAGATGATCCATTCTTAGTAAGAATGTACCAAATAGGTTTTAATAGAATCGGATACAGTATGGTTCTGGCAAAAGATGGAATACAAGGTTTAGAAAAGGCCTCAGAAGAAAAACCTGATCTAATCCTGCTTGATATCCTTCTTCCGAAAGTAGATGGTATGGAGGTTTTGAAAAGGCTTAAGTCTGATTCATCAACTAGCTCTATCCCAATAGTCATGCTTACCAATCTGAGTGACCAACCAAAACTTGTTGAAGAAAGCAAAGCTTTAGGAGCTCTCGACTATATAGTTAAGTCAAAATTTACACCAATGGAGGTGGTAACCAGGATTGCAGATATGCTAGAAAATAGGAGGTGATTGGTCAAAATATCAGTGTCAGCAGACTTCACCCCTAAGATTGGAAAGTCATGAGCATATCAGAAAGTAGGAGGTGAAGGCGAATGTCTTTAATGACCGCTTTCGAAAATTGGATTTCATCTGACCCCAGAAGAGCTAAGAGATTCCTGTCTAAATTGCCCCCTTCCTTTTTAGAAAAAAAAGGACGTAAAAAATCATTGCAGGTATTCAGAAAAGCAGCTGCTGAAGTTCAGCTTATAAAAAATTCCTAAATGAACATAGGATACAACCCGTAAAGATTAAAACCTATGAGGATTTTCAAAAGCTCCCCATAATGGATAAGAAGAATTACATCTTTCGCTTTACGCTCTCGGAACTTTGTCTGGGAGGTAAGATTTCGAGGATGTATTCTATGGAAAAGAGCTCCGGTCTAAATAAACAGCCATATTATTGGCCTCGCTTTCCCGGTTTCGATANNATATGATTGGCCTCGCTTTCCCGGTTTCGATAATCAGATACCCCGTTATTTTGAATACCTAATGGTCAACACCTTTGACGCAGATAAGAAATCGACCTTGTTTATGGTAACTTTGGATTTGGGTAACTGGGTTGCCGGGATGAAAGCGAGCATCTCGGATCGTAGGGTTGCCAACACCGGGAAATATGAGCTAACTGTGATGACTCCAGGACCCAGACCGGATGAGATTATTCAGACTATGAAAGATATAGCATCTTTATACAATCAAGTTATTTTCATTGGATATCCGCCTTTTGTTAAGAATTTAATTGAGTGGGGAGAAAAGGAAGGGCTCGACTGGAAAAAGTATTGTGTGACCCTCTTATTAGTAAGTGAAGGATTTACGGAAGGTTACCGTGACTATGTTGCTGGAAAGCTTGGGATAAATCTCGAAAGTAGAGACAAGCTCCGCATGATTTCACTTTATGGTGCTGCAATATGGCCCTAACGAAACACTTTTAGAAGCCATTGACAACGAGCTAGTCTTTAATTCTTCGGGTGGAATACCTGTAGTCAGGTATACCATACATGATAATGGCAACAAACTGCCTTTTGATAAGGTGTTTTTGATTGCAGAGGATCATGGATATAACCTCGTAAAGCTCTTAAAAGACGAGGGATGGAGTCAAGGTGATATTTTCCCGTTTGCTTTTAGTTATATCTTTGGCAGGTCTGATGGTACCGTAGGCATTTCAGGTGTGAATGTTTACGTGCATAATATTAAGGAAGCGTTGGATAGCCTTGTTTTGGGAATGATGAATACCGGAAAGTTCCGGATGCAAACAGTTTATGATGAACGGCGTAATCCTGGTTAGAGATAAAGGTTGAACTGCAGGAGGGAGTCGAAAAATCGGCTAAACTAAGAACTCTGTATGAGCAAGAAATATTAACAACTCTCTTGAGAGAGAACACCGAGTTCAAATCGGCGCAGTCTCCTTCTATGGTTACCAGGGCCCGCAGAAAATGTAGAGATATTCCAGAGGTAAGCTTCCAGTGTATAGACTTAAAT
>JABAOH010248355.1_pt2 | contig 15698 bp, 11 predicted proteins | sample 7062181 | NCBI WGS metagenome assembly JABAOH01 (sample SAMN14538630, study PRJNA623070) | marine sediment metagenome | biome: marine biome [ENVO:00000428]; feature: marine pelagic biome [ENVO:01000023]; material: deep marine sediment [ENVO:00002113]; isolation source: pool of 5 deep marine...
GAAAATTTCTTCTACTCCATCACTTTGCAAAGCATCTTTTATCATTTCCCTTACTCTTACGTTCATCTGTGCTGTGTCAGGGGCATTGCCTTTGGTCAACTTGAAAACAATGGAACGAACTGCCAAATAGAAATGGGTGTAATCTCTTTCGGTTTGGGTCAGTTTTTCGCTTCCTGCACAAATATCATAAGCGGCTTTCAGTCGCTTCACCAAGCCCATAAATCGGGTTTCCATTTCTTTGGTTTGCTGCACAAACTCCGCAGCCATATTTAAGGTGTTGAGTTGCTCTATGGTGCTGCCTTTGAAATACTTTGTATTGTCAAACTTGTGCATCAGTTTAGCCAATAAATCCAAGTGGTCTTTTACCACTACCAACGATTGGTCAATGTCTTCAAAATTATCTTCATCGCCTTTGTTGTATTTGGCAAGGGCAAGATTCATTTGTTTTTTGATACCAATGTAGTCCACCACCAAACCTTTGTTCTTGCCTTCAAACTTGCGGTTTACCCGTGAAATAGTCTGAATTAAATTATGTTGCTGGATCGGCTTGTCAATGTAAATGCTATCTAAGAACGGAACATCAAAACCTGTGAGCCACATATCCACCACAATGGCGATTTTGAAATTGGATTTCGGATTCTTGAATTGTCGGTCAAGTTCTTTTCGGTCATCAGAAGTGCCCAATAAATCCCAAAGTTCTTTTGGGTCGTCTTTGCCTCTTGTCATTACTAACTTAATGCGTTCAATCGGCTTAAGTTCCCGCTTGTCTTTGTCGGTTAATTCTGCACCTTCTTCCGCTTCTCTTATTTCGTTCCATTCTGGTCTAAGGGCAATGATGTTTTTGTAAAGTTCATACGCAATTTCACGGCTGCTGCTCACAAACATTGCTTTTCCTTTTACGGTGGCACCCTCTGAAATTCTGTTTTCGTAATGGGTTACAAAGTCACTGGCAACTTCTTTCAAGCGGTCAGGGTCGCCAAGTATGGCATACATATTTGCCGTTTCCTGTTTGCTTTTGTCAATCTGATATTCGTTGGCTCCCAACTCGGCTGCTTCTTCATAGTATTGCTCAATCTTTTCCAGTTCACCGTTTTTCAAAGCTACTTTTGCGGCTCTGCCTTCATACACAATCCTTACGGTGATTTCATCCTTCACCGATTCTGTCATGGTGTAGGCATCTACTACTTTACCAAACACATCAAGCGTTGCATCAATAGGTCTTCCTGTAAAACCTACATAGGTTGCGTTGGGTAACGAATCGTGCAGGTATTTGGCAAAGCCAAAAGATTTCTTAACTCCGCTTTCGGTTACTTTTATTTTTTGGTCAAGGTTTACCTGACTTCTGTGTGCTTCGTCCGAAATGCAAATCACATTTTCCCTTTCGGTAAGCAGTTGGGTATCTTCTGTAAACTTGTGAATGGTGGTCAGGAAAACGCCACCGNNGTCGGCTCGGCTTTCCACACTTTCCACGGTGTTGTCGCCAATAAATCCTTTGGCATTGATGAACTGTGTCGACAATTGGTCGTCTAAATCTGTTCGGTCGGTAATCAAAACTATAGTGGGACTTTCAAAGTATTCACTTTTCATCAATAACCTTGTCAGGTAAAGCATCGTGAAACTCTTTCCGCAACCTGTGGCACCAAAATAAGTTCCGCCTTTTCCGTCTCCTTCGGGTTTTTGGGCTTTTTTGATGTTTTCATACAAAGCTCTTGCAGCGTAATACTGCGGATAACGGCAAACGATTTTTTCTTCCTTTTTGCTGTTGTCGGGTATGTAAATGAAGTTGCGAATAATGTCACGCAAACGGTTTTTATTGAACATTCCCTGAACCAGCGTAAACATTGAATCTATGCCGTCAACGTCCTTGGCTAGCCCCGCCACTCTACGCCAGGCATAGAAAAATTCGTAAGGGGCAAAGAACGAACCTGCTTTGTTGTTTACGCCATCACTGATTACACAAAAAGCATTGTATTTGAAAAATTCGGGAATATCTCTGCGGTAACGAACCGTTAATTGTTTGAAAGCATCATAAATGGTGGCTTCTTCCCGAATGGCACTTTTGAACTCAAATACCACCAAAGGCAAACCATTGATGTAAATAATGCCGTCAGGGATTCGTTTTTCATTGCCAATGATTTCCAACTGATTCACAAACTTGTAAATATTCGTATCTGCTGGATATTGTTCTTCGGGTTCGGCTGCTATGGAAATTACTTCGTCTTCGTTGGGTTGGCGGTGTTTGTTGAGCCCTGCATAATTGAGAAGCTGAATGTAAATGTCTTTTTGGTTGCGGTCTTCTCGTTTCAGAATAAAACCGTCCGCAAGCATTCTCAAAAAGGTTTTGTTGCTTTCGTATAGGTCTGATGATGGAAGCGATTTGAGTTGAAGAATAATTGAATTGGTTTCATTGAGTGTAATACCCTGCGGTGCATATTGCATTAAAAGAAAATTTCTCAAATCGTCCTCAATCAATACTTCATCGGGCTTTCGGGCAATGGTAATGCCCAAATGGTGGGGAAATCCTTCTTGCCCCAACAACTCGGTAAACGCCTTTTCTAATTTTTCTTCGGTAAATCTCATTTTTTAGGCTTCTTCAATTTTTTTATGTCTTCTTCCAGTTCTTTCAGGCTTTGCTCTTTCTCTAACGCCTTTTGTACAAGTTGGTATTTTTCAAATTCTTCACCCGATTTTTCCAATGCCATTTCGTGGCTTATTTTTCCGGCATGGGTCAATAATTCCCTGCCGTTTAGTTGCAGAATAGTATCCAAACGCTCAATCCAATCTTTCATATACATAGGGATGCGTTGCTGTGCCATGGTTTCAGCAAAGGCAAGGTATTGTTCCACTAAAAGCCCAAGGAGTTTTATTTCATCTTCGTTCAGGTAGTTTTTAGCAATGCTTACGTCAGTTTTTTTTATAGAAACGGTTCCTTTTTTATCATACGACTGCATACCCATCAACGGCAGGGTAGCGCCTGCCCTACGATATACCAACTCGGCTGCNNTTCATCTTTTGGGTCGTAATCAATGCTGGTGGTGTAGATGTCTTTGATTTTCTGATAAAAAAAGCGTTCCGAAAGGCGTATTTCCCGAATGCGTTCCTGCAGTTCGTTGAAATAATTCATCGTATTGCCGCTCTTAAAGCGGTCGTCATTCAGGGTAAAACCTTTAATAATGTATTCTTTCAACCGTTGGGTAGCCCAAATGCGAAACTGTGTACCCTGGGGCGATTTTACCCGATAGCCAACGGAAATAATGACATCCAGATTGTAGTAAAACGGGGCTTTTTGCTGAAATTCGGAAATTCCGAATTTCTTCATTGTAGTGGTTTCTACCAGCTCGTTTTCCTCATAAATGTTTTTAATGTGCTCGTTGATGGTAGATTTTGCCTTACCAAACAAGGTTGCCATTTGGTCTTGGGTTAGCCAAACGGTTTCTTCTTCCAGCCGCACATCTATTTTGATGTTGCCTTCCTGGTTTTGGTATATGATGATTTCGCTGTTCATAATTGTTTATGGTTAATTATTAATGATAAATGTTTGATTTCTTTAACCATTAACCATTTATCATTAACCATTGTATTTGCCTTTTCTAATTTTTCTTCTGTGAATTTCATTGTCTAAACGTCATGGGAAAAATTATATAAATAATCCATCATTTCTCTTGCAAAACTCCTGATGTCTTCTTCATTGCTACTTGTGAAAATGTGATTATCACCATTTAATGTAGTTCGGAATTCATGAAATTTTGCTCTTACTACATCTTTATCTGAAAATATTTGATCTATCTTATCGCTAAGGTTTGAACAGGTAATTCCATTTTGCTCAAACTCTATCAATTTTCCTATATAAAAATGTGGGAAATATTGGCTTTCCAAAAAAGTCCTTAGATATGTCCTTATATCTTCTTCACTTTCCCTATTTATAAATCGATATATTTTTGAAACAACTCTTTCATAGGTCGTTTCGGTGAAGGTTTTACTTTCAATTCTTCTTAAAAAACTTGTCGAATCGTTTTGAGCAATCTCTATAAAAGAAATAGGGAAATCATCATTCATTGCCCTTTCAAGAAAATTTCTGATAAAGTGTGAATAATGAGTTAGTACAACAATTTGACTTACACTGCGCAGGGTTTCTTTGATTCTATTAATGGATTTTAAAATGCGATTATCATCAAAGCTTGTAACTGGGTCATCCAATACGATTATTGCTCTTTGTTTTTCATCTGGTGAAAGAAAATCCAATCTTGCCCAAAATAATGAAAGTGCCAAGGCACGCTTATCTGACTCACTAAATACCTTGGTAATATTAGAGTCATTAATTTCTACATTCTTGAATTTTACTTTTAGAAAATATACTGGTTGATGACCTCTATTGTCAGTACCCCTTTCAAGGGTAAAGTTTTCACTACCGAACTGCTTAAAGTGAAAATCAATTCGAGTATAGAATCTGTCAAGATATTGATTCTGATTGGCAGATAAAGCCTGTTCATTAGCAATTATTCTTGTCTCAATAACAGTGATTTCTCGTTGCTCCGCTTGATAAGAAACACAAGCATCATTTTGCTCAACTCTTGCAATTGCTCTTTTTTTAATCTCAATTTCTGTTTGAAGTTCAGAAATTTTTGTTCTTATCTGGGATAAGTCACGATATGGCTCTTTAAATAATTGAATTGCCTCTCTTATACTTTCAATGGTTTCCGCAATCGCTGATAAATTACTTTGGTAGCTAACATGACTTTCTAATAAGCCAGTAAAATCAATTGATTGAACAGGTTCATGTGGTTTTCTTTCTTTGATGTTAAAAGCTTGAATTACCTGTTGAGAATAGTGACTTGTAAGGTCATTAAGACCTGTTTCGTTTGCTGAATCTATTAACTCATTTAAACGAGTAACTAATGCAGTGAAATCCTCTGTATTTATTAACTGAGTATATTGTAACAATAAAGCCTGCTTTGCTATGACCAAATTTAATGAATTGTAGTTAAGTGCTCCCCACTGTCTTCTTAAGTTTTCAACTTTATTTTCAATATCGGAAATATACTCTCGGTATGCTTCATTAAAATATGAGTGGTAAGCATTAAGTAAATCAGTGGCGTTTTCTAAAGATTGACCACAGAATGAGCAATTATTAGAATCATTTTTTCGAGTGTCTAAACCCTCTTTAATCCATTGCGTGGCGTTTTCAGTTATTTCAAAATTATTTTCAATATGCTCTTGAAGTTTCGCAATTGCAGCAGAACTAATCTCGTTAAACTCACTCTCTAATAGAACATTTGTTTGGTTAGTTAAATCTTGGATATTATTTGTGGGAACAATAAACTGGGAAAAATCTTCAATTGATAATATTTCTGTAGGTCTCTGAAGTCTCTGCTGTTCTTGCCTTAATCTTTGTTCTAATTGAGATAATTGTTGCCTTTTATCTTCGATATTTATCGAGTTTGGGTCTGTAGTCAAAAATGGTGCATACTCTTGTTCTTGCTTTCCTCTTAAATACAATGGAAGCAAATTTGGAAGGTTGCTTTTTTTCTGTCTTAATACTCTTTTATCTTCTGCGATTTGGGTTGCAAGTTGAACTCCTTGTTGTCCAAGAATAAATCTTGTGAAATTTTCTTTATTCTGTCGTTCAATGGAAAGTCCTGTAAATAAATTTTTGTGAATAAAGTCTGAACCAAAAATATGTAGGTAATCATTTGAATGTACCTGTGTCCATGAAGTATTTGAAAAAATACATGGCACTTCATTAGTTGATTGATGTGGCCTGACTGATATTCGAACACCTTGATTTGAAGGAACATTAGGTATTGATTTTCGTGTTGTTATAAATGACGGGTCATTATCTTTGAGTGAAGTGAGTATGTCTGTTAAAGTTGATTTACCTCTTGTGTTAAGCCCGTATATAAAAGTGAGTTTCTCAAATTGAATTGAGCCACCATTATCAAATTCTCTGAAACTGCCAACATTGTTTATACTTATTATTCTCTTTATCATACGGCTAATTTTCAATGGTTTGCTTTTCCATCCTCTCCACCACACCCCGCATCAACACAGGGCAAAGCGGTTTGATGGTATTTTTCAATTGCTCATTGATTCGTTTGCGAGTTTCCAGTGTGTGGTAAATGGTTACGATGGCTTCCTGCACTTTGATGTCGGGAATAGGCAATTTTACATTGCACATATCAGCCCAATCAAAGGTTTCTCTTGCACTGCCCCAAGAATGAAATCTTGCGTATCGGTCAAATTCAGGACNNGTTACCCTGAACACCGTATAAATTGCAGAAACGATGCAAGGTTCACTAGTATTCATTGCTAGGGCAATTTTGTCTCCACGTCTTGAAGTGTCTGCTACATATACAAATTCGCCTGTCCGAACTACTTTGTAATTGTGAAAGCTAAGTCCATTGGTATTTGCTTTGGTTTCAATCAAAACTTTATTTGTTGATACACCTTGCAGAAAAGTTACTTGCAAATCCGTATTCCTTTCATCCGACTGCTGAATATATTCTCCTAGCGTTTTCGGTGCTTCGGTTTTTATCAGGTTTTCAATGTAGGTGTCGCATATCAACTGCAAATCTGCCAAGCTGTTTTCGTAGGTTTTTTGGTTGTTGAGCAAACCTTGATACAATGCCACATACTTGCGTTGTTCGTCAATGTCGGGAATGGGGATTTCAATATCGCAAAGGCGTTCCCAATCTAAACCACCTCTGACACTCGAATCGCAATAAGTCCAAGCCCTTCTGTCAAATTCAGGACGTTGAAATTGCATCATCAAATATTCGGGTAACAATTTGTTTTTGTCAATTACTTCAAATGTGATGTATGCAGGTGAAACAATTGCAGGTTCTTCATTAACAAACAATGCNNTCTCTATTAACGTGCATTAAGTTTGTGGCAAACTGACCTTTTTGTATAAGTTTGTATTTAGACAAATCAAGTCCTGATGCATTGGCAACTGAAGGCATAAAATTCTTGTAAATGTTTATGCCCATAAGATTTGTTGTAATCAAATCCTTGTTTCGATTATTCACAAGCCGTATATAATTGCCAATTCTTTTAAAGCTCATATCCCAATACCTTAAAAGCGTTTATCAATTGCTCCTGTGATGCTTTTTCTTCTTTCAGCAGTACTGCAAAATCCTTTTGGATGCGTTTCATTTCGGTGTTGAAGTCAATGCCGCTGTCACGGTCAACAAACTCAATGTATTTGCTCGGCACCAAAGAAAAGTCGTTGGCTTTAATCTGCTCAAAGTTGGCTGAGTAGCAAAATTCAGGAACGTTTTTATAGGTATTTTGCCAGTCGGTTTGTTGCCAGTTGTGGTAATTCTCGGCAACTCTTGCTATTTCATCATCCGTCAGTTCAATAAACTGCTTTTCAAACTCCACACCCCAACGCCTCAAATCCATAAATAAGATTTCCTGCTCACGGTCTCGGTAGTTTTTCATTTTGCCGTTTACTTCTACGCTTCGGGCTTTCTTGTTTTTATTGATAATCCAAAGCGTAACGCTGATGTCGGTGGTGTAAAACGTATCTCGTGGAATAATCACAATGGCTTCCACCAAATTATTTTCAATCAGCTTTCTGCGGATTTTATATTCTTCACCATTTCCACTCAATGCACCATTCGCCAATATGAAACCAGCCACTCCGTTTTCGCTGAGCTTGCTCACCATATTCAAAATCCAGCCATAGTTGGCGTTGCTTTTGGGTGGCACATCAAAACCTCTCCAACGTGGGTCGTCTAACAATTCATTTTCTGCCCGCCAGTCTTTTTGGTTAAAGGGTGGATTCGCCATTATAAAATCGGCTTTCAGGTCTTTGTGTTGGTCATTCAGAAATGTGTCAGCGTGTTTCTCACCAAGGTTTGCCGAAATTCCCCGAATGGCAAGATTCATCTTTGCCAGTTTAAACGTGGTAGGCGAAGACTCCTGTCCGTAAATGGAAACTTCTTTTTTATTTCCGTGGTGGCTCTCAATAAACTTGATACTTTGCACAAACATTCCACCACTACCACAAGCAGGGTCATAGATAATTCCCTTGTAGGGTTCTATCATTTCGGCAATCAGTTTTACGATGGTCTTTGGCGTGTAGAATTCTCCTTTCCCCTTGCCTTCGGCAATGGCAAACTTGCCAAGGAAATATNNAAAGTTTGGAGGTGTCCAAGCCCAAACGAGAATAGTAATTGTCGGGCAATGCACCTTTCAAAGCCTTGTTGTCTTTTTCAATGAGGTGCAAGGCGGTGTCAATCAAAAGCGGTAAACCTGCACCGGCTTGATTTTTCTTTTTGATGATGGTGCTCCACCGTGAATCTTCTTCTAAGAAAAACACATTGTCCTTCGCATAAAAGGCTTCCATTTCCAGATACTTCTCTTTGCCTTCGGCAATCAGTTTTTCTCTGTGTTCCTCAAATTTGTCGCTGGCAAACTTTAAGAAAATTAGCCCTAAAACAACGTGTTTATATTCGGCAGCATCCACACCACCACGCAGCTTGTTAGCTGCTTCCCAAAGGGTCAGTTCAATTGGTTTTTCTTTTGTTTCTTTCTTCTGTTTCGCCATTTTATGGTGTCAATATTTAAAATTTTTAATGTCTGCTAAGTTAAGTTTTATCGTTGCATTGTCGTCATAAGTGCGTTGGCAAAAAAATGGCTCTTTTGGTTTTGCGAAGCGTTGGCTTTTGTGTCGGGCAAAACCAAATGTGCCATTTGTGCGGTGGCAATAAAATTGAATTAAAAAAATGTGCGGTGGGGAAAATAAAAAATACAGAAGGGTAGGCAATGAGTGTCGGCTCAGTTGCTGTCCGTTTGAAATATGGTCTGTATGTTGGTCACCTGTCAAAATTAGCGTTTCAATTTATGTTTATTGTCGTCTGCTTGGTCGTTGCTGTGTCGTCTTTTATTCCGTCCGCCCCGGCTGACCGCTGCTGCGTAAAGATAAAAAAGATGATGATATGCACATAGCTAAATAGATAAGGTCAAGCTGGATATGCAGCCCAACAGAATTACAACAGTTGAAACACGGTTTCCGTCAGCCTGCATTTTGGCAATACCCATGTTGTATGTTCGCCCTTCGTCTTGATGACTTGAATTGAAAGACTGTGTCCACCGAAGTAGGGTGTGTCCCAGAAGCGTGGGAACAAGGCAGACTCTTTTGCAAGGTTGGCTTTTGTGTGTCGGCTTTGTGTGCCTTGCAAATGTGCCTGACTTGGTGTACTGGCTACTTGAAGAACCCATAGTTTTTGTCAATCAAAATTCTCCTGTCAAGAAACGAATTGAATTCTTCGCATGAAGTTTCGCTTATCAGCAAACACGAATAACAAGCTGCGTAATTAAGTCCTCCAACTCCTTGTCCATCGCTTTCATAGCAAATCGGGTCGCTGCTGCAATCTCTGGCTCTCAATAAGGCTGAAGAAAGAATCTTGGGAAAGTTTTCGCTGTCGGCTTGCTTAATCAGTCCGCCAAAACTTCCTTCACTTCCTGCAATGGTGTAAATCAAAAGTCCGTTCATTGCATCGCTGTCGCAATAAATTCTTTCCGATACAGAAGAAGAAGGATAGCCGCAAAGAAATTCCAACTCCTTAATGATTAAGTGAGAGAAGCTGTGAATGAGAAGAAACTTTGCCAAGTGAATTGTATTCGTGAACTTATCCTTGCTTATCATTTCGTTTTGATTCATTCGCTGATAAAGAGTGAGAATTTCAGATTTAGCTTTTTCATTCTTCATCAAGTCATCCACAAAAGATTTCATTCTTTCATCGTTCCACTTGATAAAAATTCCTTCTCCGAAATTTTCTACTCCTGTTAAATACTCCGTCTCGTTTGGTTTGTTGACTGTGAACTTTGCTTTCAACGGAATGTCTTTGTTGTCAAAGCGAATAAACTTGTCTCTGCTATTAGAAAAAGTATCTCTGTCCATAGGGCTTAACCTTGTGTAGCCAGTTTGAACAGATGTCAATTTTAGCCGTTTGATTTTTATGATTTTCTCAAAGCCAAAATTCTTTAGAGTATCGTTCAAAGGAATGTCTTCAAGAATCAAATCCTTTTCATCTGATGTGAAGTTTCCAGTTTTCAACAAATACTGATATTCATTCAGCAGATAGTGATATTCGTTTTTGCGAAACTCAGTTTCAGTTAAATAAACTCCTTCGCCTAAAACCTGCTGAATGTCTTTCAATGCAATCTTGGTAACTGCTGCAATTTGTTCGGGTGAGTTTCCTGTTGTGCTCAGTAATCTAATTGTGGCTTTCTGGTCGTGAGTAAGTTTTATTTCAGGTTGTGGGATGAACAAACTGTTCATTACGATTGGATAATAAATACTGTTGCTCGTTCTGATTAACGGTTTGAAAAAAACTGTATAAGTTTTTTGCTGACTGTCTGTAATGGTTCCCTTTCTTCTGCGAAGATTGAAGAAACCTGCAAGTGTTTTCTTTCGGTTGCAACTCTCACATTGAATTGTGATACCTGCTAAGTCAGAAAGTTTTGTTGAACGAATGTATTGAAGTGAAACATTATCACAGCAAGTATCTTGTCCTAAAAGGTATCTGCCGCTTTCAAGTCCTTCTGATTCTTCATCGGTGTTATTGGCTCCTATTCTTTGAGCTGTAATCCATTTCGTCCAGTCAATATCTCTAATCTCTCCGTCAGGCGAAACGAAAACAAAACGGACTTGCTCCAACTTGTGATATTTTCTTTTCGGAGTCCCTGTAAGCAAATTGTCTTTGTAACAACAATAGCAATTCGGTCTGCCTGAAAGTTTTGTATCGTAAACAAATCTATCTCTGATTCTGTCAGGGTCATTTATTCCCTCATCGTTTTTTAAAACATCTTGCCAACCATTCCACCATTCACCAATTGTTTTAAACCTTTCGCATGTCTCACAAAAAAACCATGTCGGAAAATATTCTGCTCTTCCAATCTGATTTTCCTTCGCTGGCATTAAACGGTTGTCCTCGTTCTGTGCATTTGGCGGAACTTGAATTATTCTTTGAAGGTTTTGAAAAATTCCTGTGCCCCTTAAACGATTCAGTAAACGAGGTTCTTTGATTTCAAAAATGTAATTGCCATCATCATCTGTCAGTAAATAATTGCTTTGATTGTTTGCATTAAAAAACCACCACTGATTTATGTCCATCACTTTGTAAGCACCAACTGGACTTTCAATTATTGCCTGAACTCCTGATGTAGCAGTAACTGCCTTTCGTGTCTGTGTATGTATGAAGCGTTTCACTGTTCGCTGTGATTTTCCCTTCTTAAAAATATTTGCCATAGTTAATTTGTCTGTAAATCGTTTATGCGGTAATAAGTTTCTGTGTCGATATCACGAAGTGAATTCATAGTCAGCCAAATTTCTTCAAAGGGGTTCACATCGGTAGATGTCTTTTTCAAAAGCGTTGCGTAAGTCAGATTGTTGATTCGCTTTTTCTTCGCTGCCCAACTCTTAATTAAGTCATCAAGCAAAGTGTTTAAGTAATCGCTGTTGCCGAATCTACCTGTGATGTAAGTTTTAAAAGCATCTGCCATTTCAGGTTCAAAGTGTTTTGCTTCGGAATTTTTTGTCAAGCCCGAAACACTGTTTCGCATAAAGGCAACAAACATTGTTGTCAGCATTTTGCGAATTGTATTTTCAGTAAAAGGAGTAACACTTAACGGCTCAACAAATTTGTAATATGCCTGATGAAACGAATTGAAATTTTCAAAGTAGGATTTATCTCTTGCCTGATTTGGATTGAACAAAGAGAAAACAATTCCGTCATGCTTTCTTCCTACACGNNATTCCGTTTACCAACATTACATTCAATCTGCTCACATCAATACCAACTGAAATCATGTTTGATGCAAGAACTAAATCCAAACCATCTTTCACATATTCATTTCCTTTCTCCGAAGTTTCAGTTGCGAATTCATCTTCCAACCTTTTCAAAGTCGCTTTGATGTTGTTGCTTTCAATTCGGCTTGTAAGCTCAAGTGAACGACTATCAAGGTCTCTTATCAAATAACGAAGTGCAGAATTATTTCCGAAGTGTCGGTAGAATAAAACATTGGTGTTGATTTGAATTTCATCATTGGTCTTGTTGTAAATCTTCCCTACATCTTTCAATGAGTTGTAGTAAGAAACAATTGTCCAATAAAGATTGAACGCTTTCAATTCATTCTCATTGAAAAGTTTTATTCGTGTGAAAAGCAAGTAGGGAAGAACCCAAAGTTGTGTATTGATTCCCGTTTTTCCTGTTGGCAAAAAACCAACATATTTTCTCTTGCTGATTGTTTCCTTCGCAAAGAAACTGTCGCTGTAAGAAATTCCTGATGGTGGAAAAATGTTTACTTGTTTTCCTGCATACAAGTCGCTAATTTGATGTGAAGTGTTTCGTGTTGTTGCAGTTGAAGAAATAATTTTCGGTTTGCGATTTCCCTTGCTACACAAATAATCAATCACACTTTCAAAGATTCCAACAATTGAACCCAATGGTCCACTAATCAAGTGCAACTCGTCTTGAATTATCAAGTCAGGTGGAAGTGAATCTGAAAACGAATTAAAAAACTTATGTGTCTCGCCTTCTTTTTGTGAAGCAAGAATTGCAAACTTGTCAACCGTGGCGAACAAAAGAGTTGGCGGTTGCTTGTAAAGCATTTCATCAACTACCTGTATAGGCAATCTGCTTGCATGAAATGCACACTTGTTATTCACACACTTGAAATAAAAATATCCCTGTGTGCCTGCCTGACAATCGTAACCGTGTGTCCAACCAGTTGCGGTTTTTGAAACCAACTTTGTTCCGCACCAGGGACAAGCCGTAAGTTGCAATCGGCTTGTGTACTGGTCTGCCTTTTCAAAATTCCCTGTGGCATCTTCCACAATTTTGTTTGCATCATCAGTTCTGTTTGGTGATGCACCTTCTCCAACCCAAAGCCCGATTGAAATTTTTTCCTTGTGCAACTCACTTTCAAAATTTCTTCTCAAAAACTCCAATGCTAAAATTAATCGTGATGCTCTTTCAAATTGTTGTGATGTGAGCAAACGCAAAGTGTAACGCATCAGAATACTTGTTCCCTTTGAAGTTTCTGCATTGTTGCTCAATCGTCTCCAAAGAATTGTAAACGCTGTTGCCGTCAAATATGCTTCTGTCTTTCCGCCTCCTGTTGGGAACCAAATCAAATCAACAATCTTGTTTCTGTCGTCTGAATTTTCATCAATGATTCCTTCAATGCACAAAAGCATAAAAGCCAACTGAAACGGTCTGTATCGTGGTGGCTCTGGTTTGTCGGGATTGATAAAAGTCCAGTCGTTGTAATCTTCAAAAAACTTTAGCGAACTGTATTCTGCTTTTTCAACTTCATCAGTCAAGTGGCGTTCCTTATTTCCAAATCGTCTGTCGTTGCTAATTATCATCTGAATAAACATCGCAGTGTTCGCCAACTGAAAACAATGAAATGCTTTTTCGCTATCGTCTTTTTCTAAAATTTCAATTCCTCGGATTAGCCGTTTGTGATTTGCTTCTTGTCGGCTGACAAGGTTGTTTGCAATCTTTTTTTCTTCTCCCTGAAAATTGTTTGCACTCGTTTGTTGTGTTGCAATCCATTTCTCGTAAAGCGAAACAAAAAGTTTTAAACTCTTTATGATTCCTTGTTTGTCGTCATTGAAATGTGAAAGCTGTTTTACTTCTAAACATTTATTCAAAGCATCAAAGTCATTCGGAAAATCTTCTTTGGAAAAATCATTCTTCATTCCATAAACAATTCTTTCAGGCATGAAAGCAGTTTGAATTACTGTTGGCGTTGGTGAATCATTCCATTGAACTGAACAGTTGTGTCCAACTCCGTAACTCTTGATGTCTCGGTAAATGAAATTGATTTCGTTTTGCTCCTCGTCAAACGGATGCAACTCTGATTGCGACTTGTAAGGTTTGAGAGAAATGTTTTCTACTGAAACATTCGTTTGAAACAAACACTTACGATTCAAGTTCTCATTTGAGTTGCTGTATTTATTTGAAGGGTGGCTTGAATTATTCAGCAAAAGAATTTTCACATAGTTGTTGCCTTTGTATTCGTAGGTCTTAACCATGTAGCAAACTGAAAGGACTTGACTGCCGTATTCCTTGTGAAATATTTCAACCGGCTCTTTTGTATTTGCAACTGGAATTTCTTTGTTGAGAATTTCAATCGCTTCTCGTTTCCAAATTCTACCCAAAAGTTTTTCAAGAATATGAATGTGCTTGTAAACTTCTTTGGTTCCAATGTTTTTGTAGTTCCTGAATTTGTCAAAGTCCAAATATTCTCCGCTTCTTTTTTCTCTACCGCCTCGGCTGCCGTTCAACTTTCTTGAAAGTTGCATGAAGCCATCGTTGTATGTGAGAATGTCTTTGAATGAAAGTTGTGTTTCAATTTCAGCATCAAAGAAACTTTCAAAACCTTCTTTGGAAATGGCAATTTTTATTTCGGGTTGAGGTGGTTCCAACTGGTCGTAAATGCCAAATGAAAAATTCACTCCGATAAATTTTTTCGGCTCAATGCAAAAGGTAAAACCTATGTGGGTAGGGAAGAAAGCGTTTTGAATTAACTGGTAATCTTGTGTATCAGAAGTTTGAGAATTGTCTTCTTCGTTGCCTTCTTCCTTTTCTTCGGCATCACCTGTCTCTTGCCTTTCTTCTGCATTGTCATAATCATTCTCGTCTGTTTCTGATTGGTTGTTGCTGCTCTCAATATCTTCTTCTGAAAGTGGATTGCCCGTTGAAGTTGGAAAATCCTTTTGCGGAAATAAAATTCCTGAATAGTATCTGTTCAAAGGATAATCAGAAATCAGTTCTTCGCTGTCGGGAACTCCAAAAATGTCAGAACCAGTTCCGACTAAACCTTTTTGTATTTCTGTATAGAATGAATCTCTGTAATTAGTCATCGTTATTTGTTGTAATTAATTCAATGTCTTTGATAGTTTTCATTGGTATTTGCGAAACGATATTTTCAATCTCTGCTGTTGTCAGCCACTCGGAAATAAATTCGTCTGCTTCACCTGTAGTAATGAAGTGATTTATGCTACTGCTGAACTTGAAGCCGTATTCAATTTCTTTCCCTCTGTATTCTTCAATCTTTGGTTTCATTGTGTTTTTCAAAAAGTCAAATGAAAGCCGTGGGTCGTTAATTGTTTTGGCAATAATGATTAAGTCAGAAAAACTTCTTGGGAACATTACTTCACCATCAAGATATTTTCTGAAAGTGTATTCGCTTACAGAAAAATGATTTCTCACTAACTGCAGATAAAGCGGTTCAGCCATTATGTTGTTTTGATAAACATCATTCAAACAAGTCCGCCAAAGAAGTGAATACTCGTCTGCCTTTTTCATCAGTTCAGGATTCTTCAACTCCATAATGTCCCTCAAAAGTTTTTTGTCGGGGTTTGCATAAATCAAAACTTTGTCGCCAATATTCAAATCTTCTACTAACACAAGATACTTTTCATTGCCTTGAATTTTCAGANNTGCTGCTGTCATTAAAAGTGATTCGGTAATTGTCGGTTTCTCGGTGGTCGTGTCTTGTTGAAGCAAGTGCTTCAATCAACTCATCGTAGCTTGAGAACTGATAATAGTTGTCGCTGAACTCAACTCCGCTAATCTGAAAACGGTCTTGCGAAATGTATTCCTTGTTTAAATCTGAAATGTAAGTTTCAATGTGGTGCTTCAATGCCCTTTCTTCAATGCTGTAAAGGAGAAGTTTGT
>JABAOH010008250.1_pt1 | contig 15695 bp, 16 predicted proteins | sample 7062181 | NCBI WGS metagenome assembly JABAOH01 (sample SAMN14538630, study PRJNA623070) | marine sediment metagenome | biome: marine biome [ENVO:00000428]; feature: marine pelagic biome [ENVO:01000023]; material: deep marine sediment [ENVO:00002113]; isolation source: pool of 5 deep marine...
GTGATCAAGTAGGCAGAGTCAGAGTTTAGTTTTGAATTTTTTCCGACTCAGAAAAAAATGATTGTGACTTCAGAGGCTATCCGGGAATCGGCTGTTGTTCATATAAGGAGTGAATATCAGAAGTTGGGGGAGGATCGGCTAGGGGGGTTCAATGACATTCTTGCTAGATCTTTATGACCTCAAAACTGACGGCAAATTTGCATCCCAAAAGCTTCCCGGTTCCTGCTGCTGACTCACGGAGGAATGCCTCAGGATCGAAAGAGCCGGAAAGACTCTCGAGGTATTTACGGTGTTCTTTAAGGGAGGCAATGCCCCTGTGGAGAAAAGCGGTCACGTCGACTGCGTGGGTTGGCCTGGGCGACCCGCTAAAACAAACCATCTTGACCCTGTTCCAGGGTTCTAAACCTTCCTCACCCAGTTCTGGGAAAATCCAGCGGTTCCCCGCGTCCCGTGCTGCATCCAGAACGGCCAGCCCGACCCATCTGTGATCAGCCATGTTGAGCAGAGCGCCATCCCACGTGAGACGATAGTTTAACGTCACGAGGATATCCGGGCGATACCTCCGAATCGCGCGAGTTATATCCCGGCGAAGGGGAAGTCCGTACTCGATGGTTCCATCTGTATGATTCAGGAATTCTACGGTTTCTACACCAACAATACTTGCGCTCTTTTTCTCCTCGGCATCTCGAAGAGGACCGGTCTCGTCAGGTGGCATGGAGTCGATTCCGGCCTCCCCCCGGGTTACGATGAGGTAGATGACATGCTTGCCCTGTGAAGTCCAACGAGCTACGGCGCTTGCTGCGCCGTACTCGAGGTCGTCCGGGTGGGCAGCCACCGCCAGAGCCTTGTCCCAGTCCTCGGGAAGTTCTTCGAGTCTGGTCTGATCGGCCATTATTGTGCCTCAAACTCGCAGCTGTGAAAGCGTTTCTGTTTGGACGTCAACCAAAGGGTACATAGGGGTATAGTTTTTGTTATCAGGCTTTCTGGGTAAGGGTTCCCGCAAAAGGGACTTTTCGATCTCTTTGTGTCCGTGGTAAGTAAACACCGACCAGGTTCAGACGACAAGGATCCGGGGTTCTGCTGAACTCACCACGTCACCCACTTGCCCCGCGGCGTCAATCCCGGCGTCCCTAAGCAATCCGGTCAACGTTTCAGCCTGAGGAGCGGCGACCGAAAGGAGGAGCCCTCCGGAAGTCTGCGGTTCGAAGAGGATCTCCTCTTCTTCTCGGGAGAGGTCTCGGTCGATCTGAAGGGACCCCTTAACCAGTTTTCTATTGGCCTCGTTGCTTCCGGTGGTCTCCCCTTTTCGGTACATTTCAAAAATGTTGGGATAGAACCTGAGCTTATCAAAATGTAGGTTTACCTGTAGACCGCTTCCCTTTGCTATTTCGAGGGCGTGCCCGGCGATACCGAATCCTGTCACATCTGTACACGCGTTCATATCGAAGTCGAGGGCTATCTCGATGGCCTTTCGGTTAAGGGCTGCCACCTGCGGGAGAATCGGTTCTAGTTCATGCCATGGCAGCTTTCTGGAACGACAGGCATTGAACAGGACCCCGGTTCCAAGGGGTTTGGTCAGAATCAACACATCACCTTCTTTGGCACCACAGTTGGTGATAATCTTTTCAGGATGAATAACGCCGGTAACGGCTAGGCCATACTTCGGCTCGTTGTCATCCACGGAGTGTCCGCCAGCCATGGCGGCTCCGGCCTCCATCACCTTGTCGTATCCACCTCGGAGAATCTCTTTCAAGAACACCATGTCGAGTTTTTTCGCAGGGAACATCACCAGATTCAATGCGGCCAGGGGCTTACCTCCCATGGCGTATATGTCGGAGAGCGAATTCGCAGCAGAAATCTGGCCAAACCAGTAGGGATCGTCAACAGGTGGTGTGATGAAGTCGACGGTACTGATAAGTGCGGTGTCTGCCGATACGCGATAGACTGCCGCGTCGTCACAGGTATCGAATCCAACCAACAGGTTTGGATCCTTCGAGGGTTGAAGGGTTGAAAGTATGTCCGACAGATCCGTCGGATTGATTTTGGCTGCTCACCCGCAGGTTCGGGCGAGGCTTGTCAGAGTTTTCTTTCTCCAAAAAAACATTCTCTTCTCCTCTACCGTGGCTTTCCGATCAAAGATCTATGAACCCAACTACCGTCTCAGCTGCGTACCACCACTTTNNTGGACCCGTCTTGACCATCTATCAGATTACTCCTCGATAGTAGGCGAGTTGCCCCGTGTGTGGACGAAATCGTTCTATAAGATCCTGCTGGACCTGAGCCGGAAGGGGCTCAGAATACTGTCCGGCTTTGACGAGGGTTCGAACGTGGTGAGGGGTCGAACAACCCACAATCGCCACCGTGATGTCCTGAGACAGGGCATAATGCGTTAGCAGCTCAGGTGTAGTGTCCAGTTCAGGAAGAATGTAGTGCGAAGCACCGAGAACCTTCATCCCGATAATCGCAATTCCCTTTTCCCGTGCCGCAGGGAGGGTAAGATCGAGAAAACCCCCCAGGGCCCCTTCGACCGGATTGACCGGCATCATCACAGAATCTACGGGCCATTCTCGCACCGCGGTGGTTAAGACATATGGATCGTGATGTCCGGTCACGCCGATGAAACGGGTTTTGCCGATTGCCTTGGCCTCCAAAAAGGCCTCCAGCGCACCGCCTGGACCTCCAATGATCTGAAGCTCTTCTTCAGTTCTGACATCATGAATCTGCCACAGATCGAGAGACTCTAGGCCCATGGTGGATAGGGTTTGGCCGAGGTCCGCTACTGCTCCGTCCCGGTCCCGGCTGGCAGATTTGCTTGCTTGAAACACGCTGGCTCTGGTCTCTGGATGGCTTGGCCAGATTGAACCGTAGTACCCTTCACTTCCGGCATAGGCTCGAGCCGAATCAAAATACGTTATCCCCTGATTTATGGCCTCCCATATCACAGCCTGAGCGCCTTCTATTTGTCCAAAAGTCCGCAGTACCCCTTCACCTCCAAGTCCAACCCGCGTAACCGTCTGGCCGGTTTTCCCAAAGATCCTGGTGCTAACTAGAGGGGTTTTCATGTGGCTTTTCCTATGGATTAATCGGACGACCCGTCAACCTTTATGTGCTTCAGACCAAGCAGGAGAAGACTTCTATCATAGTCTATCTAAAACCGCCCCGGATTTCAGCCTCTTTTCACCACGATTGAGGCAGCCCGCTCGATTTAGGGAAAACCTCTGTCCAGCTATTTGATAGGTAGAAGATCATCGATCTTCAGTTCGAACAACCGTCCTCCTTCGGTGCTGATAAGAAGCACCTCCTCATCAAAAGAAATGGCCTCGGCCTGCCAGATCTGGAACGGGAAAAACCGTTTCCTGCCGAGGAGATAGTTCATTGACACCGTGGGCCGTTCGAAAAGCCAAATGGCACTATAAGTCAAAACGGCGAGAAGACGCCCGTCGGGTGAGGTGTCGGCCCCGGTGACGGGGGACTTGAAATCGAAAGACGCGATTCGAATGAGGGGTACCTTCTTTCCAGGTGGTTTCGTATCGACTCGGTAAAGCTCTGTATTCTTTCCTCGTCGGGTCTTAGTGAGGAGATAGATGCTCCCTTCTGCCCAGAAGAGGGCCTCGCTGTCAAGAGCGTCACCGGAATGCTCTGGAAAGTAGATCGAGATCTTTTCGGCGGGGGCCGTTTTTCGATCCCTGAAAGGATCAGGTTCTTTCACTCGATAGAGTGCCAGCGTCTTTCGTTCTGAGATGTTGTTTCCAATGTCGCCGATAATGAGATACCCCTTGTCATCCAGTGCAATATCTTCCCAGTCCACGTTTTCGGCACCGGTGACTTCGATGCCAGAATCGTTTCCAGTGGCAGTCTGAACCTTTGACCCGTCCCCTCTAATGGAGAAGATTTGAGCGGAGCCCCCGGAGTCGTTATGGGTCCAGAATATATTTGGCAACTGCCTGCTTTTGACAAGGCCTGACGATTCGACGATCGATGGGTTTTCTATCTTTCCCCGCTTCTCGAGCCTCGTGGAGGGTTTCACTGGCACGGCCGAATCCTCCATCATTGCAGGGCTGAGGCTGCAAAAATAAAGCAAGAATGACAAAAGGAGGATAGGGAAATGAATAGGCTTTGGCATACGATTCGATTATCTTGATTTCAGATTTCATAACCATACTAGCACATGTCTCTGAGGGGGAACAGGAGAAATCCCACGAGAGCAGGCGGACGTATCCCGTGAATGGGGAACACCGTCATGCCCCAGACCAATCAGCAATGACCGTATCTCTTGGAGTGTGAATCAGATGAAAAAGGTCGTCTCTGATCGAATACCCAACCACGGGCTCGGACTGTCAGCGCGACTTCATTGCCATCATGGGTTCTCTTGCGTCTTAGAAGTCAACACGTGTGTCCGGGGCCGATGAGTCAGGTCGCGATGGCGGCGTTCAGGGCTTGCAGGACATATTGAATAGGATTGATGATTGTTGTGCTGTCAGATCCGGCGAAGAGCAGACCGATGACAAAGTCCTCCTCATCCAGCACAGCCGAGCCCGAGTCTCCACCAGCGCTCATGGCTCCTGCCACGTACTGATCCTCAAAAGTGGCTGTCCCTGCGCTTCCGTAGCTGACCCTAACGGTCGCATCAATCTGAGAAATCTCACTCGTGGTGAATCCAGTAGTACGGCCGCTTTTCTTAATACGGGTCCCCAGGCCTGCCTCGCGGGATCCTTTGGGAACTCCGATTTCCAGGATGCGTCGCTCAACGAGATCGCTCGACAAAGGGTGGGCGATTGCCGCATCGACCCGGTTTGGCTCATCCACCTGCCGGTAGCTTGCCAACCTGTGACTAGACCCCACAACCCTAGCCAGACCGTTCAGTACAGTGGCAACCGTTTTAGCCAGTCCACATGTCGGAGAGGCAGTGCCAAAGTTTATCGGGACGAACTCCTCGAGGACGGCGATGCGATCGTTGTTGGTACCGCCATCGTGCGATCCGGGCTGGAGGATGGCGTCCCCGGCCTGGCCTTGGTTCGAATCGGCGAGAACGTGGTTGTTACTGAGGATAAAGACGTCACTTCCTCGAGTTACCAAACAGCCCAGGGTCCCGGCGGTGATGTTAAAATGCCCGATCGACACCCCGCCCGGTGCCGGACGCCATTTCTCTGTAGGTGACTGAAAGGCCCGAATTGTCCCGGTTTCAACGACGTCGGTCCGGGCCGTGCCCACCGTTTGTGGGACGAGATCGGGGACCTCGAGTTGGTCCGGCGGTAGCTTCTTAATTACTGAAACGACCACGCAGGGCTCGTCAGAAACCTTACCTCCAGTCATCTTGGTGCCCACGCCACACGCCACAACGTTCTTTTTGTTCAAGATTGAATGGCAATGGGTTTTCTTTTCCCGCCGTGCTTCTTCGAGACTCATTGGTTCACCTCCAGGGCCCCTCCTTGGATAATGCTGCAGGGGCTGGGTTTAACCGAGTGCTTTGATTACGCCCACGGCTTTCACGTCCGTCGGTATGCCATCGATATGAGGAGAGATGCGGTCCTTGGGTTTGAGCTTTTTGGCAGGGACCTTTTTTTCGACCATGACGATCAGACTCAGCTGATCGGTCCGATGACCGCCTATCTCTTTGAATCCGATTCCAATTCCGACGACATTCCGTTTCTTGAGCAACGCTCCCTCATGTTTGCTCTTGATCGTCTTGATCTCAGCCAGAGTCGGTGACAAGTCATTCATGATCAGAGGTGATGGCAGATGCTTGGATTGGCAGAACTATGTGAGTTTTGTGAAATAGGTGTGATGGTTGCATCCAGCAGACTGAACCCTCCCACAAAATATTGTGCACTGTCAACCGAGTTTAGTATTGGATCTCTTCTCTCCGCGGACTGCACAGGTGGGGACGGGCTGTTACACGACCCCTTCGGACAAGGTGAGTGAAGCCTTTGCAAGGATATTTCGCCGGAAAGTGGAAAGGGAAGCTCTGAACCGAAAGTCGTTGCTCGTGGTCCGTTGTCCGTGGTTCGTTGCAAGAAGATTAGGAGTTACGCATCCACAGCTATTCAGGTAACGGGTCCGGGGAATTTCATTTTCAATCGAATGACGTAAATTGATAGTAACAACTGACAACCGACCGCTGATGAAAAGATTTCTGGCCAGCGGAGAGCGCTCCTTTACCGCTTTCGCCAGACAAAAACCGAGAAAGGTGATTGCGAAACAGCCTGGGCAGGTCCAACCCCTTGTCTCCGAATCAGTTGAGTCATGGGATCTTTGAGGTGGGCGGGATAGATATCTGACAGCTCCCGGATGTTCAGGGACACGGTTCTCAGGGGGCGTCATTGCGAGGAACGAGGGCCCTTTCCTTGCTTTTGCACCTCAAAGATGTTTAAATCCTCACCGATGAACCAGATTCGAAACGAGTTTTCCTGGTCGAAAACCAGAGATGACGTCTTCCAGACCTGTCCGAGGCAGTACTTCTTCAACTATTACGGCCATTGGGGCGGATGGGAAAAGAACGCACCCGAAAGGACAAGGCAGATCTACATCCTCAAGAATCTCAAAAACCGGTACATGTGGGCAGGAGAAAAGGTACATGAATGCATCAAGCATACGTTGCGCCATCTCCAACGGGGAATCCCGCTCCTCGATGTGGACCGGATCGTTTCCATTACGCTCAACCAGATGAGGGAGGAGTTCAGGTCTTCGAGGGACAAGCGGTATCTCACCCATCCAAAGACCTGCGCGCTGTTCGAGCACGAGTACACTGTCGAACTTGAGGATGGTGAGTGGAAAACTGTGGCAGATAACGTGGAGCAATGCCTCAGAAACTTCTACGGCTCAGACATATTCTCGATGTTGAAAAAGCTTCCTCGAGAGCTGTGGTTGGAGGTAGAGGACTTCTCGTCCTTCTATTTGGACGGGAAGAGAATCTGGGCGGTCATAGATTGCAGTTTCAAGACTGATGACGGAGCGACGATTATCGACTGGAAGACAGGGCGAGGGCCCGAGACGGATATCTCTCTTCAGCTTGCCTGCTATGGGATGTATGCTGTCGAAAAGTGGGGGTTTAAACCAGGAAAGGTCAAGTTGGTTGAGTACAATCTCCTCGCTGACCAGACGGCAGAGTTTTCTATTAATGCAGGTGAGATTGAGAATGCCAAGGCATATATCAGGGGGAGCATTGCCGACATGCAGTCTCTGCTGGTCGACGTGGAGAACAACGTGCCGAAAGCTGAGAGATTCTTTGAAAAGGTCAAAGATGAAAGGACTCGCGGCCGGTGTAACTTTAAGAAGGTTTGCGATTGAGAACTTAGATTCTTCAACTCCCCCACGTGGATGGAATTAATCGAGGACGCCATGGCACGAGTCGCGGTGATAACGGGAGGTTCCACACCCGAGCGCCAGGTCGCCCTGGCTGGTGCAGCTCAGGTCGTTGAGGCACTGCGAAAACGGGGATACACCGTCACGGTGGTGGACACCTGTACAGGAGCCTTATCAGAAGGGGCGGAGCGTCGCTTACTCGTATCTTCGGTCGGAGCAACTCCTCCAACCTCTGAGGAACTTCAGGCACTAGGAGCTCGGGAACGGCTCACAGGATTGATCGAGATCGATGCGGTTCAAAGCAGTGACATTCTGTTTCTTGTCCTTCATGGTCGCCAGGGAGAAGGCGGCGAACTGCAAGCATTGCTGGAATTGGCTGGTTTGGAGTTCGTCGGGAGTGGGTCACTGGGAAGTGCCCTGGCGATGGACAAGGATGTGTCGAAACGGCTGTTTCGTGACGCCCAGATTCCGACGGCCGAGTGGGTGACGTGGCCTGCCGATGAGACGCAGATCTCGTCGCTGGGTTACCCCCTGGTGGTCAAACCGTCAAAGGTGGGTTCAACCGTGGGGCTGACCGTTATCGAGTCCTTTTCGCACGTGGAGGCGGCCGTCCGTGAGTCACTGCAATTCGACGACGAAGTGATCCTGGAACGATTCACTGACGGGCGAGAATATACCGTGGGGATATTGGGCGATGAGCCGCTTGCTGTAGGCGAGATAATTCCACAGCACGCTGTCTTTGATTACGAATGCAAGTACACGCCGGGGATGGCACAGGAGGTGTTTCCTGCCAAAATTAGTCCGGCACTTGCCAGCGAACTCCAGTCACTGGCCCTTCGGGTTCACCGGGTGCTCAAATTACGGGATTTTTCCCGTGTGGACTTCAAAGCGAATAAGAGCGACGTCCCTTACTGCCTGGAAGCGAATACCCTGCCCGGACTGACAGCGACGAGCTTGTTGCCCCAGTCAGCAGCGGCCGTCGGTATCGATTTCGAAGAGCTTTGTCACCGAATCTGCAGGTTTGCCCTAGATCGGAAATCCGGACCCTAGCGCGATGCGCTTCCAAAAACCTCTTTAAGAAGATCAGTCACCCGTGCTGTCGGGTTTTGACGAATCTTCTTCTCCTCCTCGGCCACCATGAAAAAGAGGCCGTCTAACCCTTTGTTCGTCACGTAATCATCCAGATCGAAGGTGAACTTTTCCCCGAAGGGGATGGTGCGGGCTTTTTCGTCAATTTCCTGGTATGAACGGGTCACACCGACTTCGGACATTGCCGTGTCAACGATTGGCCTGAAAAGCTCGTAGAGTCGACCGCGTGTCTTGTCCTCGAAATACAGTGTGGCCTCATTCTCCCGCCCATCGAGAATCTTCCGTGCATCGGAAATAGTCATCTGTTTGATCGAGTCTATGAACAAGGATTTGGCCTCAGGAGCCGCCCGTTCCGCTGCCCGATTCATGCTTAGCTCGAAAGCGTCCACCTTTGGACCATATCCAACAGTCCGAAGGAACTTTTCAACCTTTTGGACATTCTCAGGCAGGGGGATGGCAATATCAGGATTCTTGAAATACCCATCCACCTGGGACACGTTTGTGACGGCGTTGCCCGTGCCTATACTGAGGGCCTCTCTGAGTCCGTCAATGATTTTGCTTTCAGAAAGTTCTTCTCCTTTAATCGTCTTCTGGATACCCTCAATTTCGCCCCCTTTGATGGTCTCCCCAATACCCTTAAGGATGTCCGAAATTTGACCATACGACCCTCCAGGCTGGAGGGTCATTAGGCCTGTCAGGAGAAAAACCGCGATAAGTCCCTTTGATCTCATGACATTAAGCCCCCCCTTCAAAGATTTCTTTTTTCATTGCCTTTTTTTTTGGCTCCAGTTCACTTCCTGTCAGAAAGTCCCACACCTCAGGAGACCAGAGGTCAAAAGGCCTCTCCTTTTATTCAAAACCAGAGCGGGACGAGACGTCAAGTGAAGATTTAGTTTTTCTCTAGACTCGCTCCGGTTTTTGATCGGCCCACCATTTGACTTTTTCTGAAAACTCACCTAAATATCTCTGTGTTCGATGGGGAGTCGAGAGAAAACCGAAAACAGTCCTTGTTAGGAGGCAGTTTGCTCGCTCAGAGAGCCTCAGTGTAATCTCTTGTCCGACTGGCTCCTGACAGAAGAAGGGCAGAACGAGGAGAATGACACCCATTCGAGGAGGCTCATGTGGCGAAGACCGGCAGAACAACAGATCAACTCCTCCAGGTACTGAAGGTGCTCCGTAGACGGGTCGCTGAATTGGAAAGGGCGAAAACCGAGGACGAGCGAGTGAATGAGGCACTGCGAGAAAGCGAAGCGAAATATCGGGAGCTTTTCGCCGCAGAATCTGATGGGATCATGATCCTTGACGTGGATTCAAACCAATTTACGGATGTCAATGATGCTGCCTTGCGTCTCTATGGTTACACCAGAGATGAGTTCTCGAAAATAAAGCCAACGGATCTCTCTGCAGAGCCGGAGAAATCAAGGGCCGCTATCGAGGGTGCAATTGCAGGGAAAATCGACAGGGTTCCGCTTCGGTACCATAAGAAGAAGGATGGAACCGTATTTCTTGTGGAGATATCTTTTAAAGTCTTTGCCTTAAAGAATCGGAAGATGATCTGCGCGTTGATGAGAGATATAACCGAGCGCGAGCGAAGAGAGCAGGCCTTAAGGGAATCTGAGGAGAAATTCAGAAATCTTGCAGAACAATCACCCAACATGATCTTTATTAACCAGAAGGGTCGGGTGGTTTACGCCAATGAGAAATGCGAAGAGATGATGGGGTACAGGAGGGATGAATTCTGTTCACCCGATTTTGACTTTCTCAGTTTGATAGCGCCAGAATCCATCGAACTGATAAAGTCGAATCTAGCAAAGCACCAAAGAGGTGAGGAGGTCGAGCCATATGAGTATTCCCTCATCACCAAAAATGGCAATAGAATTGAGGTAATTATTAATACAAAGCTGATCAACTGCGAGGGGGAGCTCTCTATCCTGGTGATCGTAACTGATATCACCGAAAACAAACGATTGGAAGCCCAGCTTCTGTGGTCTCAGAAGATGGAAACCGTTGGTAGGCTTGCGGGAGGGGTCGCTCACGACTTCAACAACATGCTCACCACAATCAGAGGCTGTGCCGAGATAGGGATGGCGAAACTCGATGACACCCACCCCCTTCACAATGATCTTCATGAAATTATTCGAGCCGCAGACCGGGCTGCTTCACTCACCCGTCGACTGCTGGCCTTTTCCCGTCGCCAGATGACAGAGCCGAAGGTAATCGATCTGAATCACGTTCTCTTGGATATGGATCCGATGTTGCGCCGTCTAATCGGCGAGGACATTGAACTTGTCACTCTCCCTGGAGAGGACTTGGGGAGAACCGAAATAGACCCGGGCCAGATCCAACAGGTCATTGTTAATCTTTCTGTAAATGCTCGGGATGCGATGCCCGACGGAGGAAAACTCACAATCGAGACCGGGAACGTCACCTTTGATCGTGAGTATGCGAAGCGGCACGTCGGAGCCACTCCGGGTGACTATGTGATGTTGGCCGTCGCTGACACGGGCATCGGTATGACCGAGGAGGTTCAGGCACACCTTTTCGAGCCGTTTTTTACCACAAAAGAGACGGGCAGGGGAACGGGCCTTGGCCTTGCGACCTGTTACGGAATCGTGAAACAGGTCGGCGGGAACATTTGGGTCGACAGTAAGCCCAACGTTGGGACAAGGTTTAAGATCTATCTCCCCCGGGTTGACGGGGAGCCCGAGGGTCCGCCCGAGCGACAGGCAGAGGGATCGGGTGAGCTTCCACGAGGGACCGAGACCATCCTACTTGTCGAGGACGAGTCGTCGGTTCGGCGGGTGACTGCCAGAACATTGCGTGAACTGGGATACTCGGTGCTCGAAACTGAAAACGGTGAAGAGGCCCTGCGGATTGCCCGGGAGTATGGCAAGAAGCTGATTCATCTCATGCTCACCGATATCGTCATGCCCCAAATGGGAGGCAAAGAATTGGCCGACCGCATGAAAACCAAACGCCCAGGCATCAAGGTACTTTTTTTCTCTGGATACACGGGCGAGGGTGTTGCCGACAGCACGGGGTTATTCAGCGGTATGAATCTTCTTCATAAGCCTTTCTCATCTGCCACACTGGCTTACAAAGTGCGGGATATTCTGGATAGGTAACCGCTGTCCTGAGCAAAAAACCGATTTGCATAAAGGTTCTCGTCTTCGACAGGGGTGTTGGGCTGTCATGGAACCTGGGAATCTGTATCCGACCGCACTCTACCCTTATGATCTCAATACCACTTATTGACATCCTGTTGGGTCATCTTCTCCCTATCAGGTTCAGAACGTTCATGAGGAGAGGATTCAGGAAGGGTCATGAGGATTGTCAAGACGAATCTAAGGTTTTCTTGACCTCTTCTGGGTTTCTCTTTCATAGCCGTGGTTTTACCTATCAAGGGCTCAATCGATGATTCTCGAGCCTTTGACACGTGTACAGAATTGGCCGCCCCGGCTGGGTAAAGGGCGATGAGTATAGAAATCATTCTTGGGGTTCTCATCATTCTCGGAGTCTCCCTTGTGGGTGCACGGAAGTCTTTCGTGCGGATGCGATTTCCCATCGTGACCGAGTATTTTTTCCTCACCGGAACAGAATTCATTCTTGTCGGCCTTTGTCTGGGCAGTAACTTTTTGAATCTCCTTGACGAAAGGACAATTTCGAGTCTCGCCCCGATCCTCAGTCTGGTTCTCGGATGGGTTGGTTTCCTATTTGGTATGCAGGTAGAGTTTCGAAAACTCCGCAGGTTTCCCCGATCCTTTTGGAAGGCCACCGTTTTTCAATCCCTCATGACCATGATCCTTGTGTTTATTGGCTTCTATGGATTCCTTCGCCGATTATTCCCGGGCGATCTCGCCAATGTTTTGGCAGCTTCTGTTGTCCTTTCTGTAACGGCCGGCACAACGGCGCAATCAGTTCTGGCATTGGTGACCGAGCAGGTCAAAGTAAGGAGGACGGAGCTCGTCAACCTCATCCGGTACATATCGAGTCTGGACGGCCTCGTTGGCCTGACCATTTTTGGGCTCCTCTTCTGCTATGTCCGGCCGGGCCTCCCAGCACAGATGGGTTCCCCCGCTTTCTGGCTCTTATTTGCGATTAATTTGGGACTCGGCCTGATCATGGGATTCCTCTTCAACTCATTGATGGTTCAAAGACTGTCCAATGAAGCGCTCCTTCTTGTTGTGATCGGCATGGTGACCTTCAGTGGAGGAATCGCGGCCTATCTTCACCTCTCCCCGCTCTTTGTGACGATGATCATGGGAGTTGTCGTCGTGAACGTATCTGGTGCCAAAGAGCGAGTATTCGAGACCCTCACGGTTGCAGAAAGACCGGTGTATCTTATCCTCCTTGTTCTGGCGGGGGCGATGTGGCGGGTAGGAGAACCTGCACTCTTCCTTATGGCTGGTGCCTATTGGTCTGTTCGCTTAATTGGCAAATTGGCGGGGGGTTATCTCGCGATTCATAGGCTAGCTCGCATTCCGTCTCCTCGGGCCGTCGGTCTCACACTCATCTCACAGGGGGGAATTGCCATTGCCATGGTCCTCAATTTTCAATTAGCCTACCATTCAGAAGTGACAGATACGGTCATTTCGATAATTCTTGTTGCCATCATTGTGAATGAACTGATCAGTCCATATCTGGCGAAAAGGGTTTTCGCCCATTATGAGGAAAAATGACACGGGGATTTACGTTTATTGCCATTGTGACCCTCATGGCACTCATTCATTTCCTGGATGCTGACGGATTCCTCGCCGGAGAAAGCGAGGTCACGATTGCCTTTGGGTTTCTTCTTCTGGTCGCCTACCTGATGGGGGAGATTTTCTCCGTCCTTTCCCTTCCCAAAATAAGCGGCTACATCTTCACCGGCGTCCTTTTCGGTCCACACGCGCTCGGTTTCGTCGAAATTGAGATGGTGCAGCGCCTGAAAATCATCGATGACCTCGCCCTCACGTTTATCGCGCTGGCAGCTGGGGGAGAATTACGGGTAGAAGACCTGAAGGGCAGGCTTCGAAGTATTCTCTACACGATTTTTTCGCTTACCGTGGTTGTGTGGATAAGCGTCAGTGTCTTCGTGCTTTTGGTACGGGAGTGGATTCCTTTTTTTCAGGGAATGAGTTTTTCGGTCATCCTCTCGGCGGCTCTGCTTTTCGGTGTCATATCGGTGGCGAGATCACCCTCCTCTGCCATTGCCATTATCAAGGAATGCCGGGCGAGAGGCCCATTTACCGAAGGCGTTCTCGGCGTCACCGTGGCTATGGATGTTTTGATCATCATCCTTTTCGCTGGGGCCTTGTCCATTGCCACGATTTCTGCCCAACCGGGACAGGCCTTCGATGTGGGATCACTTGTCGTCTTATCTGTCGAGATCTCTCTATCACTTGCCATTGGCTACCTGGTCGGTTCACTCATCGCCTTGTATATCAGACATATTCACGTTTATCTGACGATCTTTGTTCTGGCTATAACGTTTTCGATCGCAAGATTCTCTCCCCTTCTTGGCCTGACCATGGAACGGTCATTTCATGCGGCCATTCATCTTGAGCCGCTTCTCATTTGTTTGGCAGCGGGATTTGTCATACAAAACCGTTCTCCCCAGGGTGAAGGCCTCATGAACGCGATTGACCGGTCATCTCTTCCTGTTTACGTCATTTTCTTTGCCCTCACCGGCGCGGCCCTCGATCTGGAAGCGTTAAAGCAGACCTGGCATCTCGCCCTTATGCTCGCCGGTGTCAGGTTGATTGCGATCTGGTTTGGCGCGTTTTGGGGAGGGCGACTCAGTGGTGATCCTCCGGTCTTTTATCGGAACAGCTGGCTCGCCTTTATCACTCAGGCAGGGGTTTCTCTGGGCCTCACCGCAATTGTCGCCAAGCGCTTCCCAGAATGGGGTGCCTCTTTTGCTACCATCGTCGTTGCCGTTATTGCGATCAATCAGCTCCTGGGCCCCATCGCTTTTAGATCTGCCCTAATCCGGGTTGGAGAAGCACGGCTTGATAAATAGAAGGGGTCATTACTTTGAGGGACCAAGGTGGGAGAAGTAGTCGAGAGGGGCCGTAAAGAGGATACCAATGGTAGGTTCTTGAAACTGAAGACAGGTTTCTTCAATCAGGGCAATTGCCTCCTTCAGAATCTCCTCCTCTCGGATGACCGAAAAGACCGTTTTATTATGAGCCCGGCCACCTGTTGTCATCGATCGGAACCCGGCAAATATGGGGATATCCTGGCTGATCACCTGCAGCATACCCATGGTGTCTATAACCGTTGCGCCGGATACACCGATATCGAGAAGGCCCGTCAGGATCTCATCGAGAAGTTCTTCCTTGTTAAGCACAAAAACCAATAAATGCATCGACCGTCCTCAATGATGGGGAATCTGCCCTTCAACCTCTTTTACGATATTTAGAACCTCTCCCGAATGGGTAGCCGATTCAAGCCTCTCGAGGAGTGCTGTTTTATTAACCATTCTGGAGATCCCTGCAAGCGCCTTGAGGTTGAGATCGGTTCTCTGGTCATTCACGACGATCATAAAAATCACTTTCACAGGCTTTTGATCAAGGGACTGAAAGTCGAGTTCTTTGCTCAGAATGGCTACCGCGACTGCGATATCTTGCATTTCTCCTGAAGCGGCATGAGCCACGGCGAGACCCTTTCCAATCCCTGTGGACATCAGTTTCTCTCTTGCGATGACACTGTCATACAACTTCTTTTCGTCCTGAATGAGGCCGGCCTCCTTGAAGGCCTGGGTCAAACGGAGGAGAGCATCAGCCTTGCTTTTGGCTTCGAGCCCGGTGATGATCAGCTCTTTCCTAATGTGTTGGAATAGCCTCATGGTTCTATTTGCTGAATGCCTCGAGGAATTGAATGAAAAAGGCAACAGAGAGGACGGGTTCCAGGCAGATTTCGCGACTCCTTCACATTCGATAGGGATTAGCGAATTTCTAGCCACGCCAACCTTAGCAAATTGCATGACCTTTGACAAGAGCCTGCCCGTTGTCTTTCATGAGAGTTGTGAAGTTTCAATGAATTGTTTCCCTGTGGTTTGGGCTTTGTCCAAAACTCGGAGAGAGCGGACCCTCTTATCCCTTTACTCCCACTCCTGTCGCTCAGAGACAAGAGAATCCCCTCGGGTCAAGACAGTGCTCACAGATGGACTGGTTAACGGCCTGTTACCCGACCCCTTTGGGCAAGGTGAGTGAAGCCTTTGGAAGGTAATTTTGCCAGAAAGTGGAAAGGGAGACTCTGAACCAGAAGTCGGCGTTCGTGGTCCGTTGTCCGTCGCTCGTTGTATAAAGACTAAAATTTGC
>JABAOH010189249.1_pt2 | contig 15693 bp, 18 predicted proteins | sample 7062181 | NCBI WGS metagenome assembly JABAOH01 (sample SAMN14538630, study PRJNA623070) | marine sediment metagenome | biome: marine biome [ENVO:00000428]; feature: marine pelagic biome [ENVO:01000023]; material: deep marine sediment [ENVO:00002113]; isolation source: pool of 5 deep marine...
GGTTTACATGTCCCCCGCCGTTATTCCTAACAGCACCTCTAATATCCTCTGGAACTGAGCCCAAATCTTTAATTAACTCTTCTGTAGTCTTACTTTCTAGCTCAGGATGGTTACTCAAAGCTGCATTTAGGTTATTTACATAGGTCTGATGGTGCTTACTGTGGTGAATTTCCATGGTACGAGCATCAATATGAGGCTCCAGCGCGTTGTATTCATAAGGAAGGGCAGGTAGTTCGTGAGCCATTTTAATCCTCCAGAAGGTAGTTTGTTATACTTACTAAAAATATAATTTTTTAGACATGTTACATAACACTTAAGATAAAAAAGGAGTATATAAATCCCCCCTTAATTATCTGTTTAATTGTACCTTCAAAATGTGCTTGTGTCAAAGCAAATATAAGGCGTCCGAGGCAGTTGAATTGACAATTATTAATTATCTGGTAATTTTTACCATCTAGTAACTTGTATATCGTGGAGTCATAAAGTCTACAATATGCTGTTGCTTAACAAGCATTGAAATATAGGTAATAAAATCAGGGTAGAAAATGCAAGTAACTAAAACACTAGATTACGCAGTTAGATCCTTGACATATATGGGAGATAAGCCTGTGGGGAAGCATAGTATGAAAGAAATTTCCGAAGAACAGCACATCCCCCTCAGCTATCTCGCCAAAATAATGCGCAGGCTTGTTAAAAAGGGTCTGGTTAGATCCACTGTGGGCCCTGATGGGGGCTATACGCTGCGAAAATCTCCAAACGAGATAAATTTGCGCGACGTTTACGAGGCAATAGAGGGTGAGATAAGAATGGTCGACTGCATGGACAGTGAATCTGTTTGTGTTTTATATGAGAGCTGCCCTCAGCTGCCGGTTTGGGACAAAATTCAGCTATCGATGATAAAAATCCTTGAGGACACCACACTTGAGGACATGCTTAGAGACAGAAAAAATGAGACTGCTGATAAGGTTAATTAAGGAGGCTTTTTAATGAGTGTTGATTTAGAGAAATTAGCGGAACAGGAATATAAATACGGTTTCGTAACGGATGTGGAGCAGGAAATTGCCCCTGTGGGTCTCAACGAAGACGTAATTCGTATGATATCAGCCAAAAAGCAAGAGCCCGAGTGGCTGCTGGATTGGCGGCTGAAGGCCTATAAACACTGGCTTACAATGAAAGAACCCACATGGCCCAATGTGCATTATCCTCCTGTGGATTATCAAGCCATCAGTTACTACGCAGCCCCTAAGCAGATGCCAAAACTAGAGAGCCTAGATGATCTGGATCCTGAGATAAAGGAGACTTACGATAAGCTCGGTATACCGCTTGAAGAGCAAAAAATGCTTGCCGGCGTGGCAGTAGACGCTGTATTCGACAGTGTATCGGTTATCACTACTTTTAAAGAAAAACTGGCTGAGGCAGGAGTCATATTCTGCTCGATCTCAGAGGCGGTTGTTGAGCATCCTGAGCTGGTAAAAGAATATTTAGGTTTCGTAGTTCCTCATAACGACAACTTTTTTGCAGCCCTAAACAGTGCTGTATTTACCGATGGGTCTTTTGTGTATATTCCAAAAGGTGTACGCTGTCCTATGGAGCTCTCAACCTATTTTAGAATCAACGCTGAGAACACAGGTCAGTTTGAAAGGACATTGATTATTGCAGAAGAAGGGAGCTACGTTAGCTATCTTGAGGGATGCACTGCACCCAAACGTGATGAGAATCAGCTGCACGCGGCCGTTGTGGAGCTAATTGCTCATAAAGACGCAACAATTAAATATTCAACAATTCAGAACTGGTACCCCGGCGACAGCGAAGGCAAGGGCGGCATCTATAATTTTGTGACAAAACGAGGCAGATGCCTTGGGAATAATTCTCATATATCTTGGACACAGGTAGAAACGGGCTCGGCTATAACCTGGAAATACCCGAGCTGTGTCTTGGAAGGTGACAACTCTGTTGGAGAATTCTATTCTGTTGCGCTAACCAACAGGAGACAGCAGGCTGACACCGGGACCAAGATGATACACAAGGGGAAAAACACCTCCAGTACTATCATTTCTAAAGGAATATCTGCGGGCTTTGGACAAAATACCTATAGAGGTCTTGTAGCAATAGGTAAAGATGCAGTTGGAGCAAGAAACTATACACAGTGTGATTCAATGCTGATCGGAGATAAGTGCGGAGCTCATACTTTCCCATATATAGAAGTTAAAAATTCAACTGCTCAGATGGAGCATGAAGCATCCACTTCAAAAATCGGAGAAGATCAGATCTTTTACTGCCAGCAGAGGGGACTGTCGGCAGAAGATGCCGTATCACTTATCGTAAATGGTTTTTGCAAGGATGTATTCAAAGAGCTTCCGTTCGAGTTTGCTGTAGAGGCTGAGAAGCTCTTGAGCATCAGCCTAGAGGGTAGCGTCGGATAAGATTCCTGCTCATAAATATCAGATAAGATTAAAAGGAGAATTACCATGCTGGAAATCAAGAATCTGCATGTAAGTGTAGAGGATCAGGAAATACTGAAAGGAGTTAACCTAAAGATTAATGCCGGAGAAGTGCATTCAATAATGGGACCAAACGGGTCCGGTAAAAGCACATTGGCACAGGTTCTAGCGGGCCGTGACTCATATGAGGTAACCCAGGGGGAAATCCTCTATGAAGGAAAAGATCTGCTTGAATTGGAGCCTGAAGAGCGTGCTTGCGAGGGTATTTTCATGGCTTTTCAATACCCGGTTGAGATACCCGGCGTAGCAAATACATATCTACTGCGTGAGGCCCTTAATTCAATCCGTAAATACAGGGGCGAAGAACCCTTAAAGCACATTGAGTTTGCAAAATTCGCAAAAGAGAAAATGGAAGTAATGCATATAAGCGATAATTTGCTCAAGCGTGCTGTTAACGAAGGATTTTCCGGCGGTGAGAAAAAGAGAAATGAAATATTTCAGATGCAGATACTGGAACCTAAGCTAGCTATTTTAGATGAGACAGACTCCGGGTTGGATATTGATGCTCTTAAAGTAGTGGCTGACGGAGTAAATGCTCTCAGAAGTCCGGAGCGTGGGTTTTTAGTAATCACACACTACCAAAGACTGCTGGACTACATAGTTCCCGATTTTGTTCATGTGCTGTATGACGGCAAGATTGCAAAATCAGGCGGGAAAGAGCTTGCGCTTGAGCTTGAAGAAAAAGGCTATAGTTGGATTGAGGAAGAAAAAAAGGCTGCTAACAGTTAGGAGAGCATTTAATGAGCATTACATTATCAGATAAAGACAACGGATATATTAATGGGTTTTCAGAGTTTGAAAAAACTGTCCCGGGAAGTGATTTGGGCTGGTTGAAATCAATCCGTCACGACGCTATAAACAAATTCTCAGAGCTCGGATTTCCAACACTTAAGGACGAGGACTGGAGATTTACCAATTTGGCCCCCATCGCACGAAGCTCGTTTGATATTGCGGAAAACGGATTAGACCAAATATCTTCTCAAGACCTAGCCCCTTTTCAATTTGAAGACCCACAAATAACAGAGCTCGTATTTATTAACGGTCATTATTCAGAGAGACTATCAAAAACTACCAATTTGCCTGATGGAGTAATCGTAAAGAGCCTCGCAGAAGCCATAGAAACCGAGCAAGGATTACTTCAAGATCATCTTGCAAAATATGCAGAATTTAAAGATGAGGCCTTCACCGCACTTAATACCGCATTTATGTCAGACGGCGGGTTTGTCTATATTCCGAAAGGAACAATTTTAGAATCCTCTATTCACTTTCTCTACATATCTAGTGGAGGAGAGAATCCCTATATAACAAATCCCAGAAATCTTATTGTTGCTGAAGACAACACTCAGGCAAATATTGTCGAACACTACGCATCTTTAAGTGATGATGTTTATCTGTCCAATGTAGTGACCGAGATTGCTGTAGGTGAAAACAGCACCATAGGCCACTATCTCATAGAGCTTGAAAGCAAAAAGGCTTTCAATGTCTCTACACTCAGAGTACAGCAGGCAAGAAGCAGCAATATTAGATCTCATTCAGTACTGCTTGGAGGATCGCTGGTCAGAAACAATGTGCATCCGGTACTTGCAGGTGAGGGATGCGATTCTCTTATAAACGGTCTGTTTATGTCCTCTCACCGCCAGCATATGGATAATTACATGAAAGTTGAGCACGCTAGCCCTCATTGTGACAGCCGTCAGCTCTATAACGGTGTGCTCGATGGTCGCTCAAGAGGAGTTTTTCATGGACGTATTATCGTTCATGAAGACGCTCAGAAGACTGATGCGAAACAGACCAATAGAAATCTTCTGCTTTCTGATAATGCTCAAATCGATACAAAACCTCAGCTCGAGATATACGCAGATGATGTCAAATGCACACACGGTGCCACAATCGGACAGATCGATGAAAACGCACTGTTCTACCTTCGCTCAAGGGGTATTCCTGAAGAAGCCTCAAGGGATATAATCATGAATGCGTTTACTAATGAGACTCTCGATAGTATGGCGGTCGAATCAGTAAAAGATTATTGCGCCAATCTTGTATCCGAATGGTTCAAGCTCAGAAAACAGGAACAAGCCGCATAAAGTAGAATCTGGAACAGAAATGGCTGAATTTGAAAAAGTTGCGAAAGTCTCAGACATAAGCCCCGGGGAAGTTAAATCCTATGTTGTTGGTAATTTAGTAATAGCAATTTGTAACAGCGATGGAGAATTCTTCGCATTTATAGATGAATGCTCTCATGAAACCCTGCCCCTCTCAGACGGAACACTTGAGGGAAAAACAATTACTTGCTGCTATCACGGCGCAGAGTTCGATGTAGAGACAGGAGAAGCTCTATGCCTACCTGCTGTAGACCGGATAGAGACCTACGAACTAAAAGTTGACGGCGATGACATTTATGTGCTGATCGAAGATTAGACTACTTAGTCTACCAGCCTCCTAATCACATGGTCATAAAGTTAAAACGTATCTATGATAAGCCCGGCTCCTCAGACGGAGTCAGAGTATTAGTAGAGAGACTCTGGCCGCGCGGTATATCAAAGCAGAGGGCTAAAGTTGATATTTGGCTAAAAGACGCCGCCCCTTCAACTGAGCTTAGGAAGTGGTTTAATCATGACAAGGGAAAATGGGAAGAGTTTAAGAAGCGATACTATTTGGAATTGGATCAGAACCCGGACTCATTAAAACCGCTTCTCGATTTACCTCAGTCTTCTACAATCACATTTGTATACGCATCGAAAGAAGAGCAGTTTAACAGTGCCTCAGCACTTAGAGAATATATTTCTTAAACTGCGGGTCTTAGTTATCTGTGACTGCACCTTCTGAGGCAGAGGATACAAGTTTTGCGTATTTTGCAAGAACGCCTCTCTTTTCTTTTGGCGCAGGCTTCTTCCATGATGCGAGCCTTCTTTTTATTTCAGCTTTGGATATCTTCAAATTGATCTCGCGCTTCATTGCATCAATCGTTATTACATCGCCGTTTTTAACAATCGCAATCAACCCTCCGTCTACTGCCTCAGGGGTGATATGTCCAACAACAAACCCATGGGTCCCGCCTGAGAACCTGCCGTCTGTGATCAGCGCAACGTCATCACCGAGCCCCTTACCCATAATGGCAGATGTAGGAGCAAGCATCTCCCGCATTCCAGGCCCGCCTCTAGGTCCCTCGTAGCGTACAACTACTACATGACCTTTTTTCACCCTTCCTGCAAGTATCGCCTTTAGGCATTCCTCTTCAGAGTTAAAAACGATTGCTTTTCCCGTAAACTCATGCCCCTCATGACCGGATATCTTTGCCACCGCTCCTTCATGAGCAAGGTTGCCCCTGAGTATTACGATATGGCTGTTTTTCTTGATAGGCTTTTTGAGAGAATGAACTATATCCTGCCCTTTTGGATATGAACCCACTCCCCTTAAATTCTCTTTGACAGTTTTTCCCGTAACCGTGAGACAATCCCCGTGCAGCAGCCCCGCATTCAGAAGCGTCTTCATAAGAGGCAGTATTCCACCAATCTTACAGAAATCTGCCATCATGTATTTACCGCTGGGTTTTAGATCGGCCAGAACAGGTGTTCTCTTTCCTATCCTCGTAAAATCATCGATTTTAAGATTCACGTTCATAGCATTTGCCATTGCAAGCAGATGCAGTACTGCATTAGTAGAACCGCCTAGCGCTATGACAACGGTAATTGCATTCTCAAATGCTTTTTTTGTCATAATATCACTCGGGCGTATCCCCTTTTTGAGCAGATTAATCACTGCAGCGCCCGCATCGCGGCAGTCTTTAATTTTCTCCCTGGATATTGCCGCCTGTGCTGAGCTGTTTGGAAGACTCATTCCAAGCGCTTCAATCGCTGATGCCATTGTGTTGGCCGTATACATACCTCCGCAAGAACCAGGTCCAGGGATTGCCTTTGATTCAATCTGCTTAAGCTCTCTGTCTGAAATATCACGGTTAGCGTGAGCCCCTACCGCTTCAAATACAGAAACAACATCAATTGCTTTTCCCCTATAGATGCCGGGCATAATTGTGCCGCCGTATACAAACACCGAGGGACGGTTGAGCCTGGACATTGCAATTAAGCAACCGGGCATATTCTTATCGCATCCGCCTATGGCAACCACTCCGTCAAAGCCCTCACCGGCTGCAACTGTCTCGATTGAGTCGGCTATCACTTCGCGAGATACGAGTGAATATCTCATCCCGGGAGTACCCATAGAGATTCCGTCAGAGTTGGTAATCGTATTGAAGATGATTGATTTGCCGCCTGCCTTGTCGGCTCCCAAGCCTGCCTGCTCCGCAAGCTTGTCTATGTGCATATTACATGGTGTCACCATACTCCATGTTGAGGCTATTCCAACAATAGGTTTATTAAAATCCTTATCCTTGAACCCGACTGCTCTTAACATTGAGCGGTTTGGAGCTTTGTCGGCACCCTCGACCACTAGTGACGAAAACTTTTGCAATGTGACTGGTTTTTTTGTTGAATCTGTCTTTATTTTCAAATTACTTCTCCCTTTTTGACCTTATCAAGATCAAATAATTATCTACGAATAGCAATTCATGTCAATCTTCCGCTTGGCAAATAACACTTGAAAGAACCCCGCGGTACAGTTTATCATCTAAATATATAGAGCTTCATGACAGGTTTACGTCTTTAGAGGGATGTGGAGGACGGAAGTCGCAATACAGACTAACTAAGGAGGTGCCATCATATGAATGCTTTTATACTGACTGTTGTTGCTGGTATTGTAGGTACTGCGGGAATGAGCTTGGCAATGTGGCTGATCACAGCATCAGGAATAGCCAACGCCGCGATGATAAGGGCCATAGGCAGCTTGTTCACAAAATCCTATGACAACTCTTTTGAACCGGGAATCGTTATACATTTTATCTCGGGAATTCTTTTTGCTTTCCTCTATGTGATTCTAATAAGCATAATTGCACCTACCTCTGTTGCAGCTGCAATAGGCGCAGGTGCTATGATTGGTGTCTTCCACGGTGTCGCCTTTTCATTTCTTCTGGTCATCATGGTTGCCGAGCATCACCCGATAGAGCAGTTCAGAAACGCGGGTTTTGAGGTAGCAATTGCACACTTTGTGGGACATGTAATATACGGACTTCTGGTTGGTGTGGTAGTAGGTGTTACAGGCACAAGGCTCTTTTTACTCGCATAGACCAGAGTGCGACTATGAAATAGTTAGGCTAAAACTTTATCAATAGCCTCAAATAGTTTATTGATCTCGTCCTCTGTATTATAGAGATGAGGTGCAATCCTTAGTCCGCCTCCTCTATAGTTTACAACTATTTTCATCTCAAGAAGCCTCTCTGCCATCTCGCTTGGATCAAAGTCGCCGGAGAATGATACTATCCCCCCTCTCTCGGCTCTATCCTTTGGAGTTTTAATAAAAAATCCCCTCTTCTCGGCCCCATCTATAATTAAATCTCCTAGTTCATGAACTCGCTTCTCTATTTTATCTACGCCAATCTCTAAAAGCAGATCTACCGCCGCACCTAGAGCATAAATACCCATTGTATTAAAAGATCCCTCTTCAAACCTAAGAGCATTATCTTTTAGATCAAAGTCAATATTTTCAAAGTCATGGTCACTCCTGACGCTCTTCCATCCAATAAGATTCGGTTTAATCCTTGTGGCAAGCTCCTCTCGACAGTAAAAAATGCCTATACCCTCGGGAGCAAGCAGCCATTTATGCCCGTCCGCAGAAAGAAAATCAGCATTGCACTCCCTCACATCCATCGGTACTGCGCCCAGGCTCTGAATAGCATCAACAAAAAACAATATCCCTTTGCTCCTGCATAAATCACCCAGCTTGCTGAGGTCGATCATAAAACCGTTTACCGACTGCACGGAACTCATCGTAACGAGCCGCGTTCTGGAATCGATCAGATTTTCAATGTCTGAAAACAATATTCTCTCATCTCTTAGCGGAATGAACCGCACTTCTACCCCCAGCTCTTTTAGGTTCAGCCAAGGGTATATATTTGATGAGAATTCCTTCTCAAAAACAAGCACATTATCACCCTTTTGCCAATCAAGCCCTGAGGCAACAATAGAGATCCCATGAGAAGTGTTTTTTACGAATGCAACCTCTTGTGCTCCACAGCCGAGCAGTCTTGCGCAAGATATCCTTACTTCCTCGATCCTCTCGCCCCAGGAGCTGTAATCTAGGGGTGTTTTTCCAGCTGCATTTTGCATAAATTCACCGACAGCATCGCTAACCCTCAGAGAAACCGGCGAGACACCAGCATGATCCAGGTATATAAAATGATTCGTAATCGGGAATTCTCCCCTATATTTGTCCATTGAGAAGTTAGTCATAGCTAATGTCAATTTTAGAAATTTAGATATAACCCTATCGCAAACTCCTGCTCGGATCAAATATCTCAAAATATTTTCATCTATCCTCAATATATAAGAGATATATTGACAAATATGCTAAAAAGTGCGATATTAGCTTTTTAGTAGATTTCTAGGAGGATTTTATTTATATGCAGGGTACAGTTAAATGGTTTAACAGTTCCAAAGGATACGGATTTATCCAGTCAGAAGAGATTGATAAAGACGTATTCGTTCATTACAGCGTTATCGAAGGCGAAGGTTATAAGAGCCTAGCAGAAGGTGAAGCAGTAGAGTTTGAAATAACCGAAGGGCCTAAAGGGCCTCAAGCAACCAAGGTTGTTAAATCTGGTTCTGAGTAAACTTCTTTTATTTTGAATTAAGAAGTTTCCGCTTGGTATTTCATATCATTGATTCCCCACTTTGGCTATTAAGTAAATAGTGCGGGTTTTATTTACTTCTATGGCTTCCGAGTTTCTATATTTTCTTGACAGTTAGCCTGATTCCCATCAAAATTTTAATACATTGTTTAGAAGAAATTTTATACAAAAGACAGCGATATGCGCTTTGATGCTGCTAACACTTCCACTCTTGGGACTCTATGAAGGCTCACAGTTTCAATTCGCACAAATTATATACGAAGGCAACTGGGATCCGAGACCAAGAGCATACAAGAGGCTGATGAGCTCCCTTGAGCTTAGAACCAGCGTTAATAGCTCCAATCAAAGAAAGAGTATAAAGATCAGCGACCCCGATCTATTCAACTATCCTTTTCTCTACATGGCAGGAGACAACAGCTTTGAATCCTTTAGTCCTGAAGAGAGGAGGAAACTTAGAAAATACCTTAAACTTGGCGGAACCTTGATAATTGATGACGTCTCCGGCACAGACAGCTCAAGCTTTGATACTCAAATTCGCAGTGAGCTTGCAGATATCATACCCGAAGTACCCCTTACTCCGATATCTCACGAGCATGTTATATATAAATCGTTCTATATTTTAAACTCCCCAAGTGGAAGAAAAATCGTACAGCCGTACTTGGAGGGTATAACCTTTAGAGATGAAGACAGAACTTCTGTGATATATTCAAGAAACGATTTAGGAGGTGCATGGTCAGAGGATGAGTTCGGCAAATGGGAGTTTACAGTAATACCGGGGGGAGAGGTCCAAAGAGAAAGAGCCATCAGGTTAGGTATTAATATGATTCTATATGCCCTTACCGGAAACTACAAAAAGGACCAAGTTCATACTCCGTTTATAAAAAGAAGGCTAATGAACTGACCTAATATTCTCTGGCTATACAATAAAATGGATCAACAAGTCGACTGTCCGCTGTGCAAGCGCCCTCTTCCAGAAAAACCAAGTAAGCACCACCTCATTCCAAAAACATTTAAGGGCAAAGAAACTGTTCTTCTGCATAGAATCTGCCATAGACAGATCCATGCTACATTCTCAGAGCGTGAGCTGCTTAACTACTACAATACGATTGAGCGCATATTGGAAAACGACAACATCAAAAGGTTTGTTGAGTGGATTAAGAGTAAACCTCCGGATTTTCATGTGAGAACCAGAAATACAGCTAGAAAAAGGTCTCTATAAGCAATGTGATATTGAGGATAAATTCATGTGAGGTAAAGATAATGAAGGCAGAGCTTATCTGAGCCTGCCTTAGGAGAATTTATTATCATCAGTCTGGCTGCTTGATAAGCTTAATTATAGCAAAAACTGCACCTTGAGGATCTGCCAGAAAAGAGAACCTGCCCACATCCGGTATGTCAGTAGGAGGCACTACTACCTCGGCCCCTAAGGACTTAGCCTCTTCCACTCTCGAGTCGCAATCGTCAATAGCAAAATACACAGACCACGCAGGAGTCATATCTCCCGCATCGTCGCCGAAAGCCATCATTCCTGCAGCAGGTCTGTCTCCGTTCATAAAAACTGTGTATATTGATCCGCCGCCCATATCCATTTCATCCTTACCCCATCCGAATAGCTCAGTATAAAATTCCCCGGCTTTTTCTGTATCATTAGTTGTAAGCTCATTCCAGCAAAGTGCGCCGTGCTCATTGACAATCTCAGCACCGATATGCTTCATCGGCTGCCACAATGAAAACATTGCACCCGTCGGATCAATTATCGCAGCCATGCGCCCTGCATCAAACACATCCATAGGCTGCATAATAATAACCGCACCTAACGAGTCTGCTTTCTCCACCGTTTCATCAACATTGGCAACAGACACATAACTAGCCCAATGGGTGGGAATGCCCTGTTCTAACTGCTCACCCCACATCTGATAGAGGCCGCCGGCTTCTTTCCCGCCAATATTTGCCATTGAATAGACCATGTCATCACCCATAGGATTGTCTCTTATATCCCAGCCAAAAAGCTTAGAGTAAAACTCTTTAGCCTTATCCACATCAGAGGCAACTAATTCAGGCCAGCAAAAAGTGCCGGGCCTATATTCTGTCATCTCACTCATTTTGTTTCTCCTCTTAATGCAATAGTTATTTAATAACTGCTACCAAGACTAACACAAAAGGGTCAAGATATGATGAAATATTTGCTGTTAAGCAGCATAAAAAAGGCTGAGGGTGATTTTTCAATCACCCTCAGTAGCAAGAGGGACCCAAGATATGGGAGTGTTACGGATCGGATAAGAGGTGGCATTTCTATTACAACACTCACTAATGAAGATGGTATTCAGGAATAGTTAAAAGCATGTTAATGTTTCTTTGCGGACTGGGGATAATTCCTAAACTCAAAAGGAGAAAAATATGGCAGACAGATGGTTTATTGTAATATTGCTTGCGATAGTATGTTTTTCTTTAGGAAGTTTCTTTGGTAAATTGGCTTCACTAAAAGACATACCATACAGGGTTTATTTNNTGGGGAATTGGAACAGTTCTGTTTATCATTGCTCTAAAATATGCAAAGCTTTCGATAGTAGCCCCGTTGTCAGCAGCTTATCCGGCCCTGACTGTAGTGCTTGCTTTGGTATTCTTGGGAGAGAAATTAGATATAAGAGAAATGGCTGGAATCGGTTTTGCTATTGTATCGGTAGCTCTATTAGCAAGGTAAATGTGTCTATATAATATCCGGCTTATTTGTGACAATACCGCATACGCCTTTTTCCTTCAGGCTATGGGCATTTAGGGTCTCATCCACAGTCCAAGTGAAGGTATGTAAGCCACTTTGTCTTGCACGCTCGACTAATTCTTTGGTGATAAACCATCTATACGGCGCTACAAAATCAGCACCGCACTTATCGGCTAGTCCAACAGGATTAAAGGATGCAAATATAATAAGACCTGTCCTCACTTTGGGCTCCAGCTCTTTTATCATCTTAAGCCTTTTGGGTTTAAACGAAACAACAAATACATCATCTAAAAGGCCGTTTGTATTTAGGATTGAGGCGACCTTGTCCTCAATTCCATCCTCCTTTATCTCAAGAACAAACTTTGCCCTATCTTTGCCTAGCTCGAGAACTTCCTGAACAGTAGGTATTTGCTCCCCTTTTCCTGCATCAAGCTCCTTAAGCTCACTTAATGTTTTTAAAGCAACCAGTCCTGTACCGCTTGTTGTTCTATCTACCGTTTTATCATGAAAAACTACAAGATGCCCGTCAATAGTCTGTCTCACATCGAACTCTATCATGTCAGATCCCAGCTCTATCGCTCTCTCGAAAGACCTGATGGTATTCTCAGGTTCATAGGCGCTTGCTCCGCGGTGGGCTATTTTAATGAATGTTTTTTCCAAATCAAGCATGATCTATTAACATCCTCTAGCGAAATAGGTCTTCCTCCGGGTCCCTGATAAGCTCTTTTGCCCCAACTCCTTCGGTATCGTATTCATAACCCCTTATCATAATCACCGGAACGGAGTCAGCTTTCCCCATAAGGAGTCCCGCTGCAGAAGCTATCTCATCAGCTACAGCCATGACAGTAGCGTTTAATTCAAAGCCTTTAGAATCGCTCTCGCCCCTGTAGTCTTTGAGCGCTCTTATGCCTGAGCACCCTATTGCTATGTCCACTAGTCCATCGCGCCATGGCCTTCCGACAGTATCGGTAATAATAACAGCCATATCGAATCCCAGGCTTTGATTAAATCCCTTTGCCAATCTGTCAGCCGATTCATCAGAGTCAATCGGGAGGAGAGTTACCATATCACCTCCAGACACATTCGAAGCATCCACACCGGCATTGGCGGAAATCACACCTCCCCTTGTCTCAACAATCAGCCTTCCTTTTTCAGGCTTTCTTTGATCCATCTTAATTATCTTTGTGGTCTCGCTCAATATGACTTCAATTAACCGCGGGTCCTTGCTTACTTCCTTGGACAGTGTATGCGCATAGGCAGAAGGTTGAACCTTGCCTAAATCGATGATTCTGTCCTCTGCTTTGGATACGATCTTTTGGGCGAATACGAGAATATCCCCCTTCTCAATACTAAGGGCGCTTTCCGATATAGCATTCAAAACTAAACCCACAAGATCATCGCCGGGCTTTATCTCTGGGATTCCCTCTATAGGTATTAGTGATATAGATTTCTTTGTATCTGCCATAGTCTCTCTGATAACTTAACTTAATACTCCGCAATGATAATAGTCTACTATTGCGCTATTTCAAGAATATCTGGATATAATTTAGTGGAAATTTACATCCCTTCTATTTTTATAACTCTTTTTAGACTATCCTTTTCATAGGATATGCTCAGTGAAAGCTACTAAACTAATAGATGCTATTGAGAAGCTTGTAAAATTGGCTGATAAGGAATTTTACTATAACGATCACAACTTACAGCTGCGGTTTGCTTCTCAAGATTCAACATATGTAATAGGAACAAAAGAAAACGGAACCATTTACCTATCAGTCTATTTCGGCATGGAGATGGATTTTAAATTTTATCTGCAAAGAGACGGCACAGTGCTTATGGATGAGGGCAGCAGTGCAAATCTGGTGGAATACTACGGCCCGGAGTATGTAGTTAGCCTTGTGAACAATGCCGGCGAGGCACTCTTAATTTTTGGTAAAGGTGCAATTGAGGCTGGAAATTACGAGTTTAAAACCATGGAGCAAGTAATTGAGGAGTTTAAAACATTAAGACAGCCGGCAAAACAAGAACCTGAAAAACACTAATCTTCGGTTTCTCTATTTCCACTTAATATTACAACCTATACTAGGGATCTGGTCTTCACTTACCGGCTCGTCTGCTAATATCTTATCCAAAGCCTCTCTTAAGTGCTCACCTGTAACGGGCTTTCCGTTGCCGGGCCGCGAGTGATCCATCTGTCCTCTGTAAACACAAAGCAGCTCTTTATCAAATATGTAGAAATCTGGAGTACATGCCGCATCATAAGCCCTGGCTACTTCTTGGGTTTCATCAAAGAGGTATGGGAAAGGATAACCGAGCCTGAGGGCATCTTCCTTCATTCTATCCGGATGATCATCAGGGTAATTCTCTATGTCATTTGAGTTTATAGCCACAAATGAGATCCCGTGGATTATATAGTCATTTGCTAGCTCGACTATGCCAATCTGCACATGCTTTACATACGGACAGTGATTGCATATGAACATTATCACTGTTGCTTTATCGGATTTTAGATCATTTAGATGATAGTGTCTCTCATTAACAACGCACCAGAGCTTAAACTCAGGCGCTCTTGTCCCCAATGGAAGCATAGTTGATGGTGTTAGAGCCATTTTTAAATTCTCCTAATATTGTTGATTTATATTATTCGTCTGAAAAATTTATCCTCTTATGCGATCCGTCACAAAAGGGCTTATTCTCCGATGCCCCGCATCTGCATAGATAGTAAGGATCATCGTTTGAAAGACCCATTTCGTCATTGATGTTAAGCTGTATGTCACCAGATACTTCGTATGGGCCGTTTGTATGCACCTTTATCGCCCTTCTTCCCTCCTGCTTTTCTTGATCGCTTTCTGATTTTTCAATTTTGCTCTCAAATCCGATTTTTTTATGCGATCCGTCACAAAAAGGTTTGTTCTCCGACGCCCCGCATCTGCACAGCGCAATTCTGCTCTTTATATCAAGCTCCTCTCCTGAAGCGTTAGTCAATGACTCTAGCTCTTCCACTCCCAATGGACCGTCATCAAATACGTTTATGCAGCACTTATCGCTCATAGCAACCTCCTTCACAATGTTCAGTCATCGTAGTTAAGTCTACATAGCCTCTCCAAATTTTAAAAATCCACTGGGAAATTTGTCAGAAAAGTTTAAACTTTGATTTTAGATCTAACCATATTTTCGGAGGGGAAATTAGATGAGCGATAATCAATTTGATGAAGCCAAATCAGATAAGTTTGCTGACAAGCTTGTTACAATGCTAAACCATGGAGCTGTCAATTTAATGATCTCTATAGGCCACCGTACAGCTCTATTTGATGTCATGAGCGGGCTTCCACCGTCTACCAGTCATGAGATTGCAGAGGCCTCAAATTTAAATGAACGCTACGTAAGGGAGTGGCTTGGAGCAATGGTTACAGGAGAAATCATTGACTATAACCCCGAGAGCAAAACCTATTTTCTTCCCAAAGAACATGCAGCTTGGGTTACTAGAGACGCCACACCTAACAATATTGCTGTAACTGCTCAGTGGATTGCCGTGCTGGGCTCGGTCGAAGACAAGATTGTGGACTGTTTTAGCGAAGGCGGCGGGGTTCCTTATGAAGCTTTTGAACGCTTCCATGAAGTGATGTCCGATGAGAGTCATCAAACAGTAATTGTTCCTCTTCTAGACCAAACACTACCATTGATACCGGGATTGAAAGAGAGGCTTGATGAGGGAATAGCGGTTATGGACGTGGGGT
>JABAOH010115623.1_pt2 | contig 15688 bp, 21 predicted proteins | sample 7062181 | NCBI WGS metagenome assembly JABAOH01 (sample SAMN14538630, study PRJNA623070) | marine sediment metagenome | biome: marine biome [ENVO:00000428]; feature: marine pelagic biome [ENVO:01000023]; material: deep marine sediment [ENVO:00002113]; isolation source: pool of 5 deep marine...
TAAACATCCATTGTGCCAGTGACAGTTAATTGTCCACTTTCATAGTTGTAAGACGTTACAGTCAAGTTCTGAATGAATGGATAACGCGCCATAATAATTGCAGGAATCACTGCTAAAAGCAATCTTGATACCATTTTCGCGTTCATTGATCATTCCCCTTGGCGTACATATACTGATAACTCAAATTAAGAGTTGTTATGAAAATAATATAGAAAATTATTCTGGAAATAATTTCTACAAAGGGATCACGATATTTATTGCATTTGAAAAACAAAAAAAAACTCAAGCTTCCATAGTTTTCGATCTCGCGAAGAAAAACCAATCCAAAGGGGCAAAACGCGCTGCTAAGAGCACTAAACAGCTGAGAGAACGAAAACTGCTTCGCGAATTTTCCCAAACGCAAAAACTATTAGACTCTTCAGGCCAAAATGAACAGTGAAGAGAATCCAGCCCCAAGAAATGACGGAGAACACGAGACGTGGAAGTAGACATAGATCGAATCCGACCAAGCCCATATCAGCCAAGGTTAATCTTCGAAAGAGATAATCTCAAAACAGAAATAGAGAAAGACGGACTCCTCAACGCTCTAGTTGTTCGCAAAAGAGGCAATTTTTACGAACTTATTGACGGCGAAAGAAGATTGAGAACCCTCAAAGAACTTGGATGGAAAACCGTTCCCGTCCGAGTAGTCGACGCAGACGACACAATGGCAAGACTATCAGTCTACAAGTTAAACAAAATCCGAGAAAACTACACAGTTGAAGAAGAAGCAAGATACTTCAAAAAACTCAGAGATAGAGGCATGGCACCCACGAAGATAAGCAAACAACTAAATGTCGACTTCCGCTGGGTTCTGGCGCATCTCAACGTATTCAAGTTTCCCGAAGATGTGCAAAAAGCCGTATGGGCCAAACAGATCAGCATATCACACATGATAGCCTTAGAAAACGTGATAAACCGAAACATCAAAGAAGCCGTGCTCACCGCAAATCAAATCCTTGAGAGGAAACTAACAGTATCTGAAACTAGAAAAATCACCAAGAAACGGGCTTTGGAGCTAAAGGCAAAAATCGGCGAAAAACGCATCAAGGCGGCTGAAAAAGTCTTGCCTGCAATCGCGCCAAACATTCCCAAACTAGAAACCCCAGAACAATTCGAAAAGGCCGCCGAGGCTCTCAAACAAAAAGCCCTGGAAATGCGAAAGGGAGTCATAACCCCCGAAGAGATCAAAGAGAGGGCGGGACGCCTTGAAAAAACAGTTCCTGCAGACGCCGAAGAAGTATCAATACAGGGCATAAAGAGCTTGCGAGAGCAAATTGAAGCACTAGAAAAAGAGAAAGAAAATCTCTTAGCAAAGAAGGGCTTTCTCACAGAGGCATTAAGCTTCAATTGCCCCCACTGTAAAAATCCCTGCATTGTCTACCGTGAAGGCGAAAATTACTGGGTAGAGTAACATGCTATGACTACACAAACCTTACACGCACTCAAAGATACAGAGGATAAGTTTATGGAACTATTGAGAAATCTGCGGAAAAAAATCGAAACATTAGAGAAAGAAAAAGCAGATCTCTTAGCAGAGATAGAGAGCCTCAAAGAAAAGGCTAGAGAGAAGGCTCGCGAATTAGAAAATGAAGTGACCACGCTTAGGAAAGAAGTGAAAGCACTTGAAAAACTTTTGAACGTCAAGGAAAGACCACAAAACAAAGAGAACCAAGATGAGGATCTTCCTTAAGACAAGAAGTTGTTTGTGGGAGTGACGTTTTTGAGACAAACTTATTTTCTTCGCTCGCGATCCGCGCACATCGTATAGCTTGCTATTTCCGATATATTATTTTACTCGAACGAAAATATATTATTAATTAAGTCATCAGGTTATTCAAGGAAACAACATTGAAAACCAGAGCATCATCTAAGAACGTGCAAAAACGCGTGAAGAAACTGGAGAAGATGGCAACAAGAATTGAAGGAAGAATGGAAGAACTAGAGAAAATAGTAAGTAACTTAGCCAAAAATCTTTAGAAACCCGCGTCAAACAAGCATTGACATGAAATGTCAACACTCAATGGGTGTAGACATAGCTCGCTGGTACTACCGTTGCATTGCAAAAAGGACAAATATCAATCTTCAGTGGCTGGGCAACACTGCGTCCACAAGAGGTGCACTGATATAACGAAGCCCCAGGAGGACCCTGCAAATCCTCATTCTCCTTCTCCACCCTTTTAACCATTCGAGTCACCAAGACCGGTTCTTTCAGTTTCTTCCAGAAGAAATAAGTTATATTCATCAGGGCAGCAACAATTATTAACCCTAGTAGAACCATACTTACCCTTAAAAACATCCAATAGGGATTAGCCCAATCGTAACTAAATTGAAGACCAAACTCGTAAAGCACCTGGTTAACAATATTATCTATAGTTACCCACAAATAAACCAACGAAACCGCGGCGATCAGCACAAAAAGCGAAAGAAGCAACCCAATCATTTTCAAATCCCAGTTAGGAACCAGACTCTTGCTCTTCCCTAGAGAAATCTGCATCTCTCTCCAGTCTCTTTCGTAAACTGTTTTTCAGTATCGCTCCCTTACCCATTTTCCTTTCTTCTTTCTCCGATATTTCCGATTCCATCGAACTACGCAGTGACGTGGCCAACTCGTAAATTCTCTTTATCTCTCCGCACTGTTGACACTCATAGATTTCCTCGATTTCGCATTTTCCATTTAATTCATTATCAATCATGACATGGTCTGTCTTTCTCCCACATTCTCTACATCTAAGGAAAACATAGGGTCTATATATAGGAATAAAAGTCACTACTACTCCTCTTCTGCTTTTTACTGAGTTACTCTTCTAAATGAATTAAAAACATTATGAACCCTGAATATTATTTTCAAAATAAGACATCAATAAACTACGCGCACACCATGAAAAGAAAAGCAAAATACATCACTAGGTTCTATTTGACCCGAAGCTGAGACTTCTCGGCTTCTTCCCGGGTAAGATGCCCTTTAGAGACCGCGCGCGCAAACTCCAAACAACTCCAAAACCGCCTTAAACACTACTGCTAGACCTAAGCAATCGTTGTCGGTAAAAAACTCCGCGCGCGCGAGAAATGTGAAGCATAGAAATATGGGCGCATAGGTTGCCGCTAAAGAATAGAACTAGAGGAGGAAAGTTAAAACACAACTGCAAACGGCTGCAAAAAAAGTCCAACAAAATGTAACTTCTTTTAGTTTCACACAACTTCTGCGCGCGCTTTTATGCATGCGGTCCGCAACGTTGATATATTATAGTGAGTCTAAAGATATCAGAAGCCTACAATAAAAGTTGGGTGGCAAAGCTTGAAATTGAAGCCAACTAAGTTGGGCAAGAGTATGGAATTGAGGTACATTCCATTTTCAGAGCTGGCTGTTCCATGGAATGTTTGCCTCGCTTCCAGTAAGCATAAAGAGGGTGGAGGTGAAATCAGGCAGCCCGTTGTTCACACTTATGGAGCAGTGAGAGGCAAGGGTTCGAAGGCGTCTAGGATTCTCAAGCGTGGAGATTTGGACGCCTTAAAACGCTCAATTGGGCAGTTTGGTTTGCTGAAGCCTTTTGAAGTGGCGGAACTGCCCGAACGGTTGGATTTCTTCTATGGAGGTAAGGGCAGGTACATAATAATTGACGGGCAGCGAAGGTATTTTGCAATCAGAGAGCTATTGAAGCTGCCTTCAGAACAAGATGAGATAAGGCAGATAGATAATTTGCGGTCAGATTCTAGGCTTGATCAGGTAGAGAAGGTGGAGTTGCAGGCGCAAGAACAATTTGACAGTTTAAGTGTTCGAGATTTTGTCTTGGTTCCATGTTTGGTTTATCCGTACACGACTTTTTTACAGATGGTGAGGCACAGCAACGAGAGCAAAAGGTTTTACCTAAAGCCTTCCAAAGACGATCTTGCGCTTGCTGAGGAAATGCGACGGCAGGGTTTTCAAGACTTGAATCCCGAGGATTTGACTATGCTGTGGGAGACACGACGAAGAATCGAGGAGGAAAGGCAAGCCATAGAGAAGACGCTTCAAGAGGTCAGAAATAGAGTAAGCTGAGGGGAATTAGAGAAAGTCACCTGAGACTCGGGTGGAGTAGATATGTGCGTCTGCGGATGAGGTAGAAGGTTTCTTTGCTTATTTACTTTGGATACATATTAGCTTTTCACAAAGCTTTTCACCGAACGTAGAGCAATTGTCTACTTGTTGGAATAAACATTGATCCTCATTTTAGAAATTGTGGTTGCATCTGTTGCTGTTGTTTTAATCCTGTTGAGTGCGAAGACTATGCAGTCGATTAAGCATTTACGCATAAGCAGATCGTTTTGGATCCCTATGGCCGCTGCGGGCTTCCTCTTCTTTCTTGGGTCTACAATCGCGATTCTCTTTGAGCTGAATTTCTCATTGACTATGTATACTGATGAGGTGGTTCAGATTAGTCGGCTTCTTGCTCTCAGCACCCTCGTGATCGGCGTCTACAGTTATGCAAGAACGGTCAACAAGAACCTAGGTCGAACATTAAGAAAAAGGATGGCCGAGAAAATCGAGGTCGAGACTGTGACACCTTCAACCGCTCCCGTTACCGCAATTCCGCCCAGACCAGCGGATACTCCTATTCAGGAGAGATTAGCCATAGTAGAAGAGAACTTGAGAAGAGAAGCATCTCAAAAATGCAAGCATCAATTGGGTTATCTGCGAACCCTTCCAAAGCATGCCTCAATTCCTGATGAATGTCTGAGCTGCAACAAAATAATAGAATGCAAGCACTCCTTAGTAAAGAAAGAAGTGAGTCAAGCGAGCCCGCTTTCTGAAGCTTGAACATCCTGTTTTTGCGCGCGCACAGTATCGCACGCGCAGCTGGTGTAGATGGTTTTAGTAGTTCTCGCACCAAACTTCAAAGTAGCTTCTTGCGTGGTCACAGACAGGGCATCTGACGGGGGCTTCAATTCCCTCATGGACGTACCCACAGTTTCTGCACTTCCACTTGACAGGTTTATCTTTTCTGAAAACTATACCTTGCTCCACGTTGGCCAACAGTTTCCGGTAACGCCGCTCATGATAATTCTCTACTTTTGCAATCATGCGGAAAGTTATGGCTGCGTCTTTGAACCCCTCTTCCTCTGCCACTTCAGCAAAGTTAGGGTAGAGTGTTCCCCACTCCAGTTTTTCACCTTCTGCCGCTTCCTTCAGGTTTTCCGCTGTTGTTCCAATAACTCCTGCAGGGTAAGAGGCCGTTATCTCAACCATTCCGCCCTTCAGCAGCTTAAAAAACAGTTCAGCATGCTCTTTTTCGTTATCAGCTGTCTCTTGAAAAACGGAAGATATTTGCTCGTACCCTTCCTTCTTGGCCACGCTAGCGAAAAAAGTGTATCTAGTCCTAGCTTGAGATTCACCAGCAAATGCTGCTAACAGATGCTTCTCAGTTCGACTTCCCTTCAATCCCATTTCTCCTACTTCCATTCAACTGAAATCTCGTCTTCTTCAAGCCAACTATTAAATGTATCTAAGGAATAACGGACGCGCTGGTCTTCTCCTGACCAGTTAAAGAGGCTTGGAAATCCGCGTGCGCACAAAAAAAGGGTGGATGTGAGCCAACTAGATCGCAGTTTCTCAGGTCATGTCGACAGTTTGGGCCTTAGGGGCATTGGTCCTAACCGATTCAATTCCATTTTCGCAACTGACTTTTGTCTCGTAAGCTTCGCTCACTGCGATTATCTCGTTATTCGCGGCTCTTAGTCTAAATCTGAACTTTCCAGCAGAGTCAGTGTAGACCTCAAATTTAGGTTCAGGCATTGCAAACACCTCTTCTTTATCAAGGTTTGTCTTAGACATACTTTTAAGTCTTTTTGACTGGGATGTTTACTGAAACAGACGCGCCCGCATTGGGAGACACATACGTGATCAATGAAAATCTTAGAAGGATTACTCTAGAATTTCAGAAGAAGGAAATTACGGAACATGAAGTCTATAGAAAGTTGGCCAAGAAATCAAGAGGTAAGAACGCTGAGGTTTTGAATAAGATATCTGCTGATGAGCTTCGTCACTACAACAATTTGAAAAAGGTCACACAAGAAGAAGTTCAACCAGACAAATTGGCAGTTCTGAAGTATTTGATACTTTCAGCAATCTTTGGATTAACATTTGTGATGAAGATAATGGAGGGCAGTGAGGAGAAAGCCCAGGAAGCCTATAACCGAATTTCAAGCGAAATGCCGAAGGCCCGGCAGCACGTTCTAGACGAATACAAACATGAAAACCTTTTGATAGAAATGATAGATGAGAAGAGACTGGATTATGTTAGTTCTATGGTGCAAGGTCTTAATGACGCCCTAATTGAGTTATCGGGAGAGCTGGCTGGTTTTACCTTTGCCTTGCAAAATCCTCGACTTATAGGGTTTGCGGGGCTAATAGCTGGAATCGCCCAGTTCTTGTCAAGCTCTGCTTCAGAGTTGGAAATTTATCTCTCACGTAAAACTGAACAGAACAAACAAGCCTTCAAAGCGTCATTTTACGAAGGAATCGTATACATGCTTACTGTGCTGCTTCTGATAATTCCATATTTCATATCAACCAGCTATTATATCCCATTGATAATTACAGTAGTGAGTGCATTCCTAGTAATCCTGTTTTTCACATATTATGTTTCGGTTGTAAAGAACCTATCACTTAGAAGAATGTTCTTCATCATAGCCACTATAACTTTGGGGGTTGGAGGAGTCGCATTTTGCATAGGCTGGGTCGCCAAAATAGTCCTTAATCTGTAAAATTGCGCGCGCCCAAATTTAGCAAGCGCACACTAATTTCCATCCCCATACAAATGGCATGAGCTGAGGCTCTGCAAAGTGTAAGCAATGATCTATAGGCATCAAGGAAAAAAGGCGGATGCGAGCCCAGTAGATTAGGTTTCTGCGCGCCCAAATCTGTGACTGTTAGATACAGTCAGATAGGTATTTAAGTTACGACATTTATTCATTCCCAATGTTGATGAAGATGCCCGAAGCTAGATATCAAATATATAGAGACGTGAGTGACAAACACCGATTTCGATTGCGAGCACCAAACAATAAAATTGTGGCAGTGGGAGAAGCCTACGAAGCAAGAGATGGCTGTCTTAACGGTGTACACGCCATAAAGAAGTATTGCACCGCTGAAATAGAAGATATCACTGTAGGCGGAGCCGAAATGGCGAATCCTAAATTTCAGGTATACAAGGATGCAGCGGAGAAATTCCGATTCCGTTTGTGGGCTCCTAACAACGAGATAGTTGCAGCTGGCGAAGCCTACGAGACAAAAGTCGGATGCATGAATGGCGTTCAAGCCGTAAAAAAATACTGCGACGCAAAAATAGAAGACCTCACAACAGGCCAAATTCTGGAAGAACCCGCCAAAATGGCAGAAGTAATGGCGGGTGGAGAAGCCAAACTCATCCTAGATCCACCTCCTAGCGCAGCTCCCAAAGGTTCAACTGTTGCCTTTACCGGAAAACTGATGAGTGGAAATAAGGGTGTAGCTGGAGCTAAAGTTGAAGTCTACGAGAGTGATCGAAGCTTTATGAGAGACGACCTTATGGGCTTAGGAACCACTAATGACCAAGGAAACTTCAAAATAAACTGGACAGCTAAGGAAATGGACTGGTGGGACAACACCGTAGAGGCATACGCAAAGTTCGCGGGAAACGCTTCATACAAGCGATCTATCAGCAAGAAATACATTATCAAAATATCTTAAAGCTGCAAGAAAGACTCAACAAACATCGGTGAATCTTCACCAAAACTCCATCTTTTTGCGCGCGCGCAACGGACCTTTGGGTTACAGCCTGAACGCTGACATCAACGGCGACGGCGCTGTTGACATATTCGATATAGGCATCACGAGCTCCCACTGGGGACAAACCTGGTAACCTCAATCTCACATCCGCGCGCGCGCGCCTGTTTCTAAATGGTAAACCTTAGGAACTGGGAATCCCAATTCATACAGTTTAGCCATTACTTTGAACTCTTTTGTTGATTTTTCCTTTGCGTCATCACCTGGATAGATTCTTAGAATCAAGTCATCAGAGTATTGTTTGCTATTACTCTCATATCCTAACCTAAAAGAAAAAACGTCAGTCTCCCATCCGTCGGTGATTTTGACCAAATCCAACGCCTTGATGTGCTTTTTAGCTGGATATTGTCCTTCAAAATACTCCACCAAGTTTTCTTGAAGTTCTCTTTCTGACATTGCCATTGATATCGCCCTGAGAGCTGACTATTTGAACCATATTAGTTTTACGTATCCGTTATATCGCGTATTACAGGGTGCTTCAACAAGCGTTGGTATTTCGTGTAAAACGGGTTCGCGCGAACATAATGTTAAATATCTGAGACATCCGCATTATATGCAGTGATTTTATGGATAAGTTTGAGCAGGTTATGCAGCAAATGGCGCAGATGACCAAAGAAGATATGATGAAGATGGTTGAATCCAAGAAGAAGCTTTGTACTTGTGCTGAATGCCCAACATATAATGAATGCGCGAGGGAAAATGAGGAATTGCTGTACTGTGCTTTGGGCAAGAGTCAAAATTGTATCACTGAAGAAAGCGGTTGCATCTGTCCAAGCTGTCCGCTCACTGAACAGATGGGACTCAACCATCAGTTTTTCTGCACACGAGGCTCGGAAAAGGAACAAAGGGAAATGTAACCTACGTACCTATCTTCTATTTCATGCACGCGCCTTAACTCACAATTACTTTTTTTGGATAGGCATAAAGATTAAAAGGCGCGCGCGATTAAGAGAAAGACCTGGTGGAGAGGTGTATCATTGCCTTACTGTCGGAAATGTGGTGCCGAACTCAAAGAGGACGCAAACTTTTGCCCCAAATGCGGAACCGCAGTGAGCGCTGAAAGAAGAGCTAGACCAACACACGCCAGGGAGAGAGAAGCATGCTTTGGCCCACCAGGGTCTGGCGGAGGCATGTGGGGAGCCATGTCTCTTGGCGTTTTCCTTATCGGCCTTGCGATATTATGGATCTTCGACATCTTCTGGCCTGGAATCCTAATCCTGATAGCATTAATGATCATCATAGGCGGCATGGTAGCGGTTTCACGTAGATGAGGTGAAAGAGCTAGGCATCCAGCAAACCATTCGAGCAGCTTGACTCAGATCCGCGCGCGCGGTTACTTGCACCCGCGTAGGAAGAACTTTTATGAACACAATCACGCATTGTCTATGCCCACAGATCCAAGTGGTGAAAAATGAAAACAGTGAAAATACCCGGCGAAAACAACAAACATAAAGTCTTGATGTACACAATAAGCACCTGTGCTTGGTGCAAGAAAACAAGAAACTTCCTAAAAGACCACAACATCGAGTACACATACGTCGACGTTGACCTCGCCGATCAAGAAGACCGCGAAAGAATCAGAAGAACCATTCTTAGAAGAGGAGGCAGGCTCAGCTATCCAACCATAATTATCGACGACAAAACACTACTAACGGGCTTCCACAAGGACAAGATCAAGGAGAACTTAGAGATTTGACGACCTTGAAAAAGGTGCGCCAAAGGGCAGAAGAGGATGCAAATGCCCATAGCTACCGTCTGAACTCCGACCCGGATTTTCTCCACGCCCTGCTCCAGGGCCTCCAGAAGAATGAAGAGCGCTACGGATATCCCTCATGTCCCTGCAGAGTAGCATCCGGAGAGTTAGAGTTCGACAGAGACATAATATGTCCATGCGACTACAGAGATCCCGACATAGCCGAGTATGGAGCCTGCTACTGCACACTTTACCTACGCAAGGAAATGACTGGCAAAACCATTCCCCAAATTCCAGAGCGTAGACCCCTCGAAAGACAAGTCTTGGCCTACGAAACGAGACCGGAAATTCAAGAAAATCGCGACCCCACACTCGCCAGAAATCTTAAAGAACACCCCGCAACTACCCGAAAACTATGGTGTTGCAGACAGTGCGGGTACATCTGCTTTAGGGAGAACCCACCATACACTTGTCCCATATGCAAGGCAAAAAGAAAGATGTTTGCTGAATTACATGCGCGAACATTCCTAGAGCCATTCTTGAAATAGGGAGAGGACAGAATTCAGCGAAATTACTATACCCCTTATAACTTTAGGCGTCTCTTTAGCAGCTCTCTCTTACACATCACGTTACGTCATAAGATTCATAGAGGACATTATTGGAATCACTGGTCTTGGCGAAACCTCAATCGGATTCGCCCTCCTCTCGGTTATTACTTCAATTCCTGAACTTACAATAACCGTTTTTGCGATATTCAACGGTCAGGCATCCTTGTCAGTAGGCGCTCTTTTAGGCTCAAACGTCTTCAATATCGGCATCGTGGTTGGAACATTGATGTTAACAGCTGGTTTTCTAAAGGAATGCCCCGAAGGTTTTGATGAGCTAGCTGAAATCCTCCTTGTATCCTCGATTGTTCCTTTAATATTAGTTGTGTTCCAGGTTCCCGCCCTCGTATTAGGCGTGGGACTCCTCTCAGTCTTTGTTCTAATTGTATATAAAGAAACTAGGACAAAAACACTGGGACCTTTGCCAGATCTAGGAGAAGATAGAAAACAGGGTCGAATCTTTCCAATTCTACTAAAGGTGTTAGCGGGAACGGCCATTGTTGTTCTATCTGCAAGATTCGTTGTATCCTCTGCCTTGGAAATCGTCCTCAGCCTGAATGTTGATGCCATCGCCGTGGGCGCTTCAATTGTCGCCTTCGGCACCTCCCTACCTGAGTTGAGTTTAAGCCTTACAGCAGTCAAGCGAGGCCGCATGCGTCTTGCAAGTGCAAACGCTATTGGTTCTAATCTCACAAACCTAACACTAATCTTAGCTGTAGTACTTCTCTCTTCACTTCTTCGTCCATTTACGCTCGACGCAGCGATCTTCTCAGAAATTATCTCATTTATCCTGATAACATCTTTGATCATTTGGTATCACATGACGAAGGGAGCTGATTGCCGAGTTGTTGGAATAACTCTGATTTTGACCTACTTAGTGTTTCAACTTAACATAATATTCCGTTAACACTCAAACTTTGCTTCCTGGGACGTCTACGGCTCTCCATAGTTAAAATCAGAATCTGAAATCACCTTCTGAGTAAAAGCTTTATATCGTTTACAGATAAACAGTCTTGGTGCAATGTATGGTTAAAGTAAGCAGCTTGAATGGAAAGAAGGTGATTACAAAAGACGCTTTCACGGTTGGCGCGGTAAGTGGAGCTGAGGTCAACACCGGAAATTGGCAGATAACGCACTTACACATAAGTCTAGCCAAAGAAGCAACAGAAGAGTTAGGGTTTAAGAAACCTCTGCTCGGTCATATAACCATATGTCTTCCAATAAATCATATTGAAGCATTTGGGGATGTAATCACACTCCGACCTGCAATAAATGAGCTCAAAAACACTCCCGAATGCAAACACGGATAAACTCCCTCTTTTTACGTGTTTCGCGCGCGCAGAGTGGAGTGCCTCACCAGGAAAGATACTTGACTTATACCACAAATAATCCACGCGCGAGCCTTAGGTAAGCCATAGTTTTCGAATTAATAATTCTACACGATGATTCCAAAAGCATCAGGTTTGCTGTTATTAGCCTTTCCTTGTCCACAAGGTATAAAAGGAGTTTAAATCTGAGGTTGAATCAGGGATTGTGCACAAGCCGAAAATTCCTCCATTATCCCCTGAAGAAGGCTGAACATAGCCTCGGCACGTGCACTCTCCCAAATGCTACATTTTCAAGAAGCTGCGGAAGTATTTAAAATCTAATGGTGATATCTTCTACACCTAAATCTACTTCCACGCAAAGTGAGCTAGGCAGAAACGCCGCGTACAGCAGGGCTATGCCAGACACGACTCGCTCGCGCGCGCGCCGCGTTCATATGAAAATCTTAATAGTCAATTGAGCATTCCCTAAGTCAATTGGTGGAAGGCGATTGATCATTGAAAAGCTCTTTCTGATCCACGCTGGCATTTTAGGAGTTATCAGCTTCGTCACGCTAATCCTGGGAAGCGTTTTAGGAACCTATTGGAGGAAACAGAAAAGGTTTGGAAGGCGGAACCGAAAGATTCACGGCTACTTTTCGTTGGCAGCCTACATACTTACCTTGGCTCACGTGGGACAAGGTATGACCGCATACGTAGATCTACAGGGAGAGTTTGTGGGATTGGCGTTGGTTTTGCACTGGATTCACATCTTCTTGGCAATAGGGTTTCTTGCATTCTTTACCAAGGTCTTGGTCGATGGATACAGAGGAACAATGAAATGTCGAAACGGCTACATAGCATTACTTCTGAACGCCATTCTTATCATCACAGGATACGTCATTAGAAATGTTGCTTTTGGAGAGATCTTCTATCCATTCCTCTAATGCGTATGCGCTTAGTAGCACACGTGGCATTCTAGTCTGAAGGTTTTGAAAGACATGCCCCTGCTGATGAAGTCAAAGGTCGCGAACAGGACAGAAGGCATACGAGAATTTATCCGTCTCGCCCAGTCTTTCAAGATAAAGCAATATCAAATGGTAAAACGCATCCTTACTGTCAAATTCGCCGTCTGGCTCGCGTGTGCCCCTGCCACTGGAACGCTTACTCTTGCACATGCGAACAACTTCTCATTATTATATTATCCGTCAAACACTTAAAATGCGATGAAAGTCGGCGAGCGTTTTTCTAGAAGAAAAAGTATGGACGCGCAGCCGAAGCGATGATTCCTTCTTCCCGCAAGTGTTCTGGCAGAGGATATCTCCTATCTAACTCTGGGAAGCTGGTCTCCCCGCGCACCTGAGAACACACTCAAGCGGAAGCATGGCCTTCAGCCGCGCGACTGTTCATACTTATACATGTTAACCAATTAAGAGTCTTGTGAATCTAGCGTCTAGAAAATCTTAGAGAGAAAATGCTTGAATTCGCAGAGTTTTTCATGCAAAGCTCACTTTCTGATTGATCGCGCTGTTCGTCTAACAGCTCCTCTGCTGTCATATCGAGGTTTCCAACCCTTAGCCTTTAGTCTGGCGACATCCAGCAGCATGTTTTTTACATCACCTACCCAGCCTCTTCCACCGTTAACACCTCCCGTAAACCGAAAACGCACATTCTTCAACCCCATCTCTTCAACCACAATCCTTGCTATCTCACGCACACCAACCTGATCCTCAGACCCCACGTTCAACACCTCAACACCTTTACCTAACGACTCAAAAGCAACTAAAACAGCGCTCACACAATCATCAACATAGAGATATGACTTTGTCTGAGTACCATCACCCAAAATCTCAAGCTCCCTCGGGTTCTCCTGCAATTTCCCAGCAAAATCAAAAATGACCCCATGCTCACTCCTAGGACCCACAACGTTGGCAAACCGCAGAATTAAAGCATCAAGTCCATAACAATGCGCATAAGCCGTAACCAAAGCCTCAGAAGCCAGCTTTGAGGCGCCATAAACTGAAATCGGCTCCAAAGGTCCATAATCCTCTGGTGTGGGAACAACCTTTGCATCGCCATAAACTGTTGAAGTAGAGGCAAAGACAATCTTCTTAACACCACTCTTTCTTATCTGCTCCAAAACTAAATACGTAGCGTAAACATTTTGACGAAAACAGGTTTCAGGATCGCTTAACTCTAAACGCACTTCAGGATTAGCCGCAAAATGAAAAACCACATCTATACCATTAAAAGCCTCAGCCAAATCTTTAACCTTCGCGCAGTCGCCCGCAAAAAGACTAACTCTGTCAGAACGTTCATCCAACAAACGTTGAATATTCTCTCTATGTCCGGAAGAAAAATTATCCAAAATTGAAACCTCCCAACCACGCCTCGCCAGCTCCTCGCAAAGATAGCTACCGATGAAGCCAGCGCCACCTGTCACCAGCACACGCATTACTATCATCCGACCCAATAACCAACTAAAGCCTATATCTATTTAAAACCACACCACATGGTGCGAGTGAAACCATCAACCTGGAGATATGCGCTTGGTGCAACGATGAAAAGTCTTTTATTCTAACGTAGTTATTCATAGAGTTTCGAGAGTGATAGTTTGGGTAGCTTATGGCTTGGAGCGTTCATTGGCTTTGTAGTCACTGTTGTTCTCGGGTGGGCGCTTCCAATAATTGGTCATCTGATTGGCGGTCTGGTGGCAGGGTTGATAGCTGGAGGCGGAATGGGCAGAGGTGCACTAGCTGGCTTCCTCGCTGGAATACTTGGTGGAATAATAGTTACAATACTCGTAGTCATCGGACTAGTAGCTGTGGGAGGAGTCTTAGGCGGTGGTGTGGGCGGATTGGTAGGTGGTTTGGTTGGTTTAGTCTTTGGAATTGTGGCGATCATACTCGGCTTCTTCGGAGCAATCGTGGCAGCCATAGGTGGACTAATCGGCGGAGCAATAGCAAAATAGGCGCGCATCGCCTACAGAGAGAAAGCGGAAATAGCTAAGACTAAAACCCTCAACTTCTGGGCGACTTAGAAACGAACTTATTCCCTTTAACAAAAAACCTTAGTTCTCTAGCTAGGTCCTTTCGCACTCCAACTCTATGAGAAGAGGAAACCTCAGATTCCCTCTCTTCTCTTTCTATCACAGTCAAATCGCTTCTTCTATTGGTCACATCGACTCCATTCAATTCCTTTGTTATGCCCAGGGCTTTTGTTAATTTTCCCGGACCATTGGTCAAGTTGCGAAGATTCTCTACCTCCCTTTTTTCCCTCATGACCTCGATTCCTCTAACAGGCTCTATCGCTCTTATCAAGACAGCTCCCACATCTCCCTTCAAATGAGCAACTATGTTCAGAAGCCAATTGCCATGAACCATATAAATGAAGGTTCTTCCCGGCTCAGCGTACATCAACTCGTTAAACTTCTTTCTTCCTTTATAAGCCCTAGAAGCAGGGTCTTCTTCTCCGTAGTAAGCCTCAGTTTCAACGATCTTCCCAGACAAAATTTCGGAATCAAGCTTCCTTAACACGATCTTTCCCAGCAAGTTCTTCGCAACCACTGCAGGATCTCTTTCATAAAATCTCCGTTGCAGAACTTTCAAAGCCTTACTCATCAGATGTCTTCCTCGCAAACAAACCTTTTACAGTGAAATCGAAATCTGATCCTTTCCTCTTCGTCATCCAGCGATATAAAATCAACCCATTATCAAAAAACACCAGCTGCCTGGATTAGTAGCTTTGATTATGTTACTGCTCTTAACTCACGATGAACCTTTAATAAAATATTTATAAGGGCTTACTGTTATGCTAACGAGGAACCATAATGAAAAAGAAACTTCTACTTAGCACAGAAGGAGAGAAACAAAAAGGCAAGGAGATCACTGTCTATAAGGACCCGCACAAACTGAAGATGGTTTTGAACAATCTGAGTTGGAAGATTCTTAGCATGCTTGCTGAAGAGGAGATGTATCCCATGAATATCGCTAAGAAGCTGGGGGTGCATGAACAGAAGGTGTATTATCATATCCGCAAGCTTGTGAAGGCTGGTGCCTTAACGGTTGCAAGAGAAGAAAAAAAGAAAGGTGCCACGGCCAAGTATTACCGTGCTGTATCTTCTGCTTTCGGGATAGAATTGCCTTTTGGATATAGAAACATCAGAACAGCCTCCTATACATATATGGACAAACGGTTGCAGCAGTTTTTTAATCCGTTTATAAAAGGAGATGGGAGCTTTGAG
>JABAOH010029756.1_pt1 | contig 15680 bp, 13 predicted proteins | sample 7062181 | NCBI WGS metagenome assembly JABAOH01 (sample SAMN14538630, study PRJNA623070) | marine sediment metagenome | biome: marine biome [ENVO:00000428]; feature: marine pelagic biome [ENVO:01000023]; material: deep marine sediment [ENVO:00002113]; isolation source: pool of 5 deep marine...
GGGATGAGTTTCGTCCTCACCGATTTTATCTATCAATTCATCTATTAATCTTTTCCGCGTGATTACATGCATGCCCAAATATATCTCAAAACGAGATAAAAGTCAAGCGAAAAAATGAAATTATTTGCCGTACCTCATTTTCTCTTGAATAGACAGGGATTAAAGGATATAATATGTCAGTGTCTAAAAAAGGAGATCCTATGAATAAAAAACAATTTGGTATTATCCTGGTTTGTACGATTATTTTTGCATTTTTAGGTGGGATATTATCCCAGGGACTCATTTCAGGTTCATCTGCGGCGGCCCAGGCCAAAGGCAAAGAAAAACAGCCGGAAGGCATTGATGCGTACTTGATGAAAGAAAACCTGTTTATTGGTGTGGTGGAAAAAGGAAAATTTTATGTGTTGGCCCCCGGGCAGCGGTTACCTTTTTCCATTCGGTTAACCGGAATCCAAATGCAGGAAGCTCGGCCGCCGGAGACACAGGAAATCAATCTTAAAGAGTATGAAGGCAAGGCCATTGTGGTTAATGGTCACGATGGCGGTGGTTGGATTTACCGCGCTGCCGTGGTAGACAGCGGCGGACTCCTTGTTACACTACTGGTAAAGCAGGTATTCGGCACCACCAAACCGGAAGGGAAATCGGATTCTTAACCAATTTGCCTACCATGAAAAAAACCACAGATTACACAGATTTACACAGATTATAAAAAAAATATAAAAAAATCTGCGTAATCTGTGTAATCTGTGGTTTCCACTGGTTAATCCAGTCGTCCGGTCCCCGGGAGATACATTCCGAAGCACTGCAAATCTCCTGGACGCCCGGCGCCTTCAACCAGTCTGGGCGCTTCGCAGTCTTTTTAGGGAAGTACCCAATAAATATTGGATTCATATCAGTCTTCATATTCATATTCATATTCAACTACTTGCCTGTCCCCATTTTTCCATTTTTCAAAGGGTGTCCACGCTGTGGACTTGCCGCCAGAGGGGAAAATAGGAGGTGGATTTAGGGTATGGGATAACCAGGTGAAATTTCCTGCAGGTGAAAATAGCCCTTTATGCAATTCGGATTTCTTATACACAACTGGATATGATTTTTTTCTCTAAAACCTGCTGAAGGATACAACTCTTTACCTTCAACAAAAACACCTCGTACAGAATCAAATAACCTCTCCTTTTTCTTTCTCTTCAACGAATGAAGAGTCTCTATAACAGCGCAGTCAAGATTTCTTTTCAGGAAATATCCTGAATCATCTGGATATTCGTTTACAGGAAGTTCATAACCGGAGATCTTCATTAACTCATATGTCTTTTTAAGTTCTTTGAGAAACAAAGAATCCAAAAGATTAAGACAGTGTCCGAGATCAATAACAGCACAAATGACAAAAGGCTCTGTTATCTTACCTTTTGTTAAACGTTTATTTATAACTCCATCCCGGGCAAATTCCAAAGCCCTCTCGGGATTATTCTCCCAGAAATAAATCCCATTCCCCAACCAATCATAGTCATTATAACTTTTTTCAAGATGCAATGTGCCATTTGAATGCAATATTTTTAGAGCGACCGATCGGTCACACCCGTGAAAACCCAATACAAGATTTGAAATACGGGAATACATAACAGATTATTATTTGTACCTGTCAGTGAGTGTGCCATCAGGATTGACTATCCCGGCATCTCTCATTATCTGCCGGGCTTCTTCGGGAGTGCAATTTTTAACATACTCTTCAATTCTTTTTATTTCCTCAAGTACCTCTTGCTCACTCATAATTTCTTTCCTCCAAAGCTTCCTACGGTAATTATATTAACAGTAGTGAAAATTCACAAGTAACACACATCAATATTATAAATTAAGATCCGCGAATTGTCAACAAAATCAATTTATAGAAGAAAGGCAGACTTTCCTTGTCACGCAAATTATTTCGGCTTCCCATGCAGGTGCCCCACCGGGGATTTGAAAAACGGGGCAGGCCAATTTTTACTTTCCTACTTATCCGTCCTATCCTTAAAGAAGGATAGGTCTGAGACATCCTGGAAATAGGGTTCTATAAAATCCGCATAAACTTTCTCTCCTACCTGGTAAGCTGCAAAGAAAACTTTATCTCCATCAGTGATATGGTGGTGGGCGGTATATTTTTCCAGGAGGGCATACCGGTTGGCCCCGTAAATGATTACCGGCGGCGCGGTGTTGGAGGCTTTCGTCCGTACCTGGCCGGAAAAGGTCCCGGTATTGTTCATTTGCAGTAATTTTTTATTGGTACCGAGGGGAAGGTCAAGGGCCTGGAAGCGATCCTTATATTTTATAAATGGCTGCTCTTGCATCAAGCGGCGGCCTTTTTCCATGAGGCGAGCGACTTCGGTTTCATGGTTCAAGGTATGATAGATGAGAACCAGGTGACGAAGGGTTTCCAGGTCATTGTCCTGAACGGAAATGGCTTTTTCTAAAAAGCGGAGGGCCGCACGGTACTGCCGGCGCGAAGTAAAAATAGAGCACAGTTCCATGAGGGTCGGGAGGTTTAAGGGGTTTATACGGTAACTTTCTTTAATGTACTTATAATAGAGTTGTTTTTTCTCCCTCCAGGCGGGTAATTCGCGTCTTTTCTCATCTGCCGCCCATTGTTTGTACAATAAAGCGAATTCCGTGCAGCCATGAATATTATCCGGCTCTATTGCCAATAATTCCTTTAGAATATTCTCTGCTTCTTGATAGCGTTTCTGCCTTTGATATATCTTACTTAATTCCGTACGGGATTGGAGATTAGCTTTATCGATCTGCAATATTTCCACCAATACCCGCTCCGCTTCGTCATAGCGTTTCTGCCGTTGATATATCTTACTTAACTCCGTGCGAGCCTGGAGATTGTCTTTATCTAACTGCAATATTTCCACCAATACCCGCTCCGCTTCGTCATAGCGTTTCTGCCGTTGATATATCTTACTTAACTCCGTGCGCGGATGCAAGCCGTTCGGGTCAAGTGCAATATATTCTTTCAGGTACTTAATCGCTTCATCCCATTTCTTTTGGTATTGATATATCTTACTTAACTCCGTGCGGGAATTCAGATCGTTTTCATTGATTCTTAAACAGTCAAGAAGAACTTTCTCCGCTTCGTCATATCGTTTCTGCCGTTGATATATCTTACTTAACTCCGTGCGCGGATGCAAACCGTTCGGGTCAAGTGCAATATATTCTTTCAAGTACTTAATTGCTTTATCCCATTTCTTTTGGTATTGGTATATCTTACTTAACTCCGTGCGGGAATTCAGATCGTTTTCATTGATCTTTAAACAGTCAAGAAGAACTTTCTCCGCTTTGTCATAGCGTTTCTGCCGTTGATATATCTTACTTAACTCCGTGCGGGAATTCAGATCGTTTTCATCGATCTTTAAACAGCCAAGAAGGACTTTTTCCGCTTTTTCATAGCGTTTCTGCCGTTGATATATCTTACTTAACTCCGTGCGTGCGTGGAGGTCTCGTCTATCCCTTTGGAGTATGTTTTCAAATACTTGTTTTGCCCCATCATATTCCTTTTGCTCAAAATAGATTTTCCCCAATTCCGTATAGGCCGGTAAAAACCCGGGGAATTTTTCCACCACCGCTGCCAGGGTCTCTTTTGCCTGGTCAAGCCTGCGGCCGTCGATATCCAACCAGGCTTTCATCATCATCACATTCCTATAATAAGGATGATCCTCTTCAAATCGCCGGGCAAAAGCCCCCACTCTTTTTTGCTTCACCCCGGCCAGGTATTCCCGGACGATTTTTTTATGAAGAATAAGCCCGCTGAAAATACTCTTTTCATCCTCTTCTTCCGGGTCGATCCTTTCCAGGATCATCCACAACCAGGGCGCGATCTTATCGTGCTTTTTTTCTTTTACAAAAAGGCTGGCGATGGATTCATGCCTCGTACGCAGCTTTCCCACTTCAAGGATCAGGGGAAAATTTTCAAATGCCGAACTCCTTTCGATCATTTCCGCGAATTCCAGGTAGTCTTGCTCCCCACTCACTTTTAATCCCAAAAGCCTCTTCAGTAACGATACCGGCAGGGGAAAACCAAACTTATAGACCATGGCTGTCCACATATAGGCGTGTCGAAAGCTTTCCAACTTTTTACGATCCAGGTATTTTTCCAGGTCCTGCCAATCGAAATCGAATTGACGTTGATTTTCCGCCGGATACCTTTTATAGAAATCCAACAGGACTTCGGCAATGGCAATATTTTCGTGCTTTTGGGAAGTTTCCTTAAGCAGGTTATACCGGAACTCATCCAAATCCATGATCTCCGCGAAAACCTCCCTGGTCTTGGCCCGGAAACGTTTGTATGCGCTGTCTTTGTTATAGATAATCACCCGGGTATCCCTGTCCAACACCTTTAACGGTAACGAGGCATCATCGGCGTCTTGATACCGGGACTCACGCTCGAAAATGATGAAAATGAAGCGAAAGGTTTCCTCGTATTTACCGAAATGGGTTAAAAATCCATGCAGGTAAACCATGGCTGCATGGGGATTATCAATGAAAACCAGGATGGGTTTAGCGCGGCCCGGTTCTTCCCCGGCGTTATGAAGGGCATGTATCTTTTTAAAGAAGATTTCATAATTCGCGTGGGGCAGGCTTATATCCACAGCCAGGGTATCCATAACCAGGACCGGGTATGCTTTTAAGGCATAATCCACGGCAAGGCGGTACATCAGGGTGGTCTTGCCGCACCCTTCGGAACCCAATACGGCAATAGAGGAATTGACATGGGCCGGGTTCTCGATTTCCCGGCAGATCCGTTCTTCAATCTCCGGGCTGCGCACCACCTCATCCCGGCATACCAGGGGAAACGCCGTGGAAAAATAGGAATCCAATTGGAAATAGGCTTTTTTGAGAGCCAGCCAATCATGTTTGCTGCTCTTCTCCGCATAGACCGTATAGGGGGTAATCCGCCTGACACCTGGTAATATCCCCCGGGAAACAGCGGTTTCATGGTATTCGCCGTAGGCATCTCGCAGTGACATTTGTAATTTATCAAGGATGTCGGCTAAAGGATATTGGGGCGGGGTATCCCTGGTATCCACCGGGACATCCTCTTTAAAAACGGCGTAAATTTCCGGGAAATGCTTGAATAGATCGAGATAAATACCGGCGGCATCTTTTTCTGTTTCGACCCGTGACCAATCGACCAAAGCAAAGGGGTATTCCCGGCGATAACGTTGTAAGCTTTCCTTGAATTCATTGGTTAAATAGCGCAGGGGCGAGAACAGGATCCAGTAATCGGGGCAGAACCTGGAGAGAAATAATTGTTCGGGTTTACCCGCGAATTCTTCCAGAGCCAGCGGACCGATTTTGGCGGCGCCTTTGCATTCGATAAAGAAGCGCACGGTAACATCGGCGCTGCTGGGCCGTGCTTCCAGGCGCAGGTCAAAACCAAACTGACCTCCTCCTCTCTGGGATTCCGGCTCCCCAATAACCTCGAAACCTAACTGCGGGAAAATTTCTTTAAATAAGCGTTTTGAAGCCAGTTCAAACCTTTTGCCGGTATTATCGGGTTTGGTCATGGGGATAGTATAACCGATCTTATTGTAAAAATCCAGCCAAAAGAATTTGTCTGCAATAATGATTCTCTGCATGTCCCTTTTTTCTCTTTTTTCTTTTTCCATCCTTCGTACCAACGACATCCCCCTTCCTGAACAAAGGGGGATCCCGTTGGTACTATGTTTTTTCTCTTTTTTTACAGGGCTTCCTCCTTGGTTAAATTTAATGAGGTGCAGCCGGAGCAGCACCTCACGTGTAAATGGTTCGAGATTCTAAAACGATTCCATCATAAAGCTCCTTCCTTATCTATGTGGCATCAATTATGGTTGAGGTTGAGGCTGAGGCGGCACATGACACATGACGCCGACCTCAACCTTAACCTTAACCTCAACCTCAACTATCAAGAGGGTACGGGAATGCCCATTTTTTCCAGCAATTGCGGACGATCCTCAAGAGAAATACGCGCCGCAGTATAAAAAGGAGACAGCCACTCTTGCAGGTCTTTTAAAGCCGCATCCCGTGCTTCGGTAATATCTTGCGCTTCACCTTTCAGGCTTTCCTGGAGTTGATCCGCAGTATTGGCCTCCTCTACCAACAGGAGGCCCGCTTGCAACTTTTCCACTGTGATGTTGTATAGTGCAAACTGTGCAAGAATCCCGGGATGCTCCAATGCATTTTTGTAGAAATAAACAGCCTGCTCATACCATTCGTTAAATTTGCTTTTGCGCTTGCCTCTTAAGTCCAGCAAATCGTATTCTTCACTTCCTCGCTCAAACAATATCCGGGCAATTTTGACATACCGCATGAGGGGAATTTTTGCTTTTTTAAGGGCTGCATTAAATGCATTGGTGGCACCGATCTGCTTACCCTCGGCCACTTCCTGCTGCCGGTCCAGCTCTTCTACCTGGACCAACTTGTCTTTTCCTACCTGAACACGGGCAACATCGTACCCATATTCTGCCAAAAAAGTTTGCAGAATAGTTTCTTTAAGAAAGTTTTCAATGGCTAAACGAGCTCTTGCCAGTATAGCCGTAATCGATTTGTGTAATCTTTTCATTTGTAGCTCCTAAAATTTTTAATTTTTGTCTCACTATCTTTCCTCTCATTTGCCTTCGTTGTGGTAAAAAGTGCTTGCCCCATGGTAAAAAATGGTTGCCCCGCGGTAAAAAACCTTTGCCCCATGGTAAAAAATGGTTGCCCCATGGCAATAAACCTTTGCCCCATGGTAATAAACCTTTGCCCCATGGTAAAAAATGGGTGCTCCATGGTAAAAAACCTTTGCCCCGTAGTAAAAAATGGCTGCCCCCTGGTAAAAAATGATTGATCCGCAGTATTGAATAATTGGTCAATGGTAGTATACGATGTTTCCAGGGTAAATTGCGATTCATCTCCCGGCCGCAGCGGGGGATGGATGAAAAAAACGTGCCGCCCACTTTTACACCGGGAGAAAGGACGGTCGTTTACATCAGCAAACGGTTCGGCTTCAATACCAATTATGTTCATTCGCCTTAAATTCATGGGGCCATTATAACAAGTATTTTCATTTTGTCAATACTTTGATCATTTTTTTTAATAATTAAATTTTAACTAATACCAGGAATGTGACTTTTATAAAAAACGTTATATAATCTTTGTTTATAAGGAATTAAGTTTTTTATGTTAATTTATTACACAAAAAATTGGATCTTTAAACCGTTTTATATAAAGTGTTTTTAAGAAATAGGGATAAGTTACATAATTAGTCATAATCATGTATTTAAATGGATTAATCATTGAAAAAACTGTTTTGTTCGCCAAAAATTATGTCGTACTTGATGAACTGCACACGAAGGAAAATGTGAAAATAGTGAGCGAATGTACGAACAAAACAGCGGGTGAGGATTCGTCATAATGATTGCCGGGCACTTTTTTCCTTTTTTCCGAAGTTACCTTTATAGGCTGCGGCTGCCAGCCGCCTTTGTGTCCCTTCGTGCCAAATACCGCATTGTAAATGCCTTCGGGGTAAAAAAATTAGAATTGTTAAGTTTATGATTGACATAATGGCGGCAAAATGGTAAATTGTAACTATGATTGGAAAGATTTTAGGTAACTGTCGGATTTTGAAAAAACTGGGTGAAGGCGGCATGGGTTCGGTGTACCTGGCCCGCGACCTCACCCTGGAACGGGAAGTGGCATTAAAGGTCATCGCAGCGGAATTGGCACGGCGTCCCGGGTTAATGGCCCGGTTCCGGGTAGAAGCCATTGCCCAGGCCAAGTTGAGCCACTCCCATATCGTCACCATCCATTCCTTTGACCAGGAAAAAGATATTTACTATATTGTCATGGAATATGTGGATGGAAAAACCCTTAAAGCAGTTATAAAAGAGAAAGGCAGCCTGCCGGCGGCACATGCACTGCCAATCTTCTTACAGGTACTGGACGGCATTGCTTATGCTCATTCCAAAGGAGTGGTGCACCGGGACATTAAACCCTCTAATATTTTCCAGGATAAACATCAAACCGTTAAAATCGGTGATTTTGGCATTGCCAAAGTCGAGGGAATCGAAGGATTAACCAGGGTGGGAACCACCCTGGGTTCACCGGTTTACTCGTCCCCGGAACAACTGCTGGGAAAAAAAGTCGATGAGCGCACCGACGTCTATTCCCTGGGTATTACCCTCTACGAGATGTTGACCGGCGCACCTCCCTTTAAAGCCCCCGAAGGGAGCGATTACGAATTGATGAAACAAACCATGGAAGCCGCTCCCCAAAAACCTTCCGCTGTTAATCCTGCGATTCCCGGTCCTGTTGATGCGGTGGTGATGAAAAGTATTGCCAAAGACCCGGATCAGCGGTTCCAACGTGTGAAAGAATTTAAAACAGCGGTTCAACAATTAATGGCATCGTTAACCCCGGTGCCAACACCATCGGTTCCATTGGTTCAAGCAACTCCAGGAGAAAAAAGATGGAAGGCGATTAGTACTAAATTAAATTGGCCTGCCAATAAAAAGTACCTGGCACTTGCTGCAGCTCTTGGCGTCATTATAATTGCTGCGGCTGCTTTTTTAATAAGTACCGGCACCAGGACGCCCCATGTGCAAACCGGGTCTGGGGGCAGCACTCAACAGGTTAACCGGCTTCCTGAAGGAAAACCCGCACAAGCCATGCCCAGGATTGTGCAACCGGACGCTCCCAAAAAAGGTACTCAGCCCAGGAGTACTGAACCAGAACCTCATAAGAGCAGCGAGTTCCCGAAAATAACAGGGTTAGACAGTGCTAATGAAATCTTGAAAAAGATGGATTGGTTCATCAATAACGGGTATTACCAGAAAGCCCTCGGTGTGGGACAAAAGGCCCTAAACGATGGAACCGTATCCGGTGATATTTACTTTAAGATTGCGCATGCTTATTATTGCGATGGCAATAAAGATAAGGCACGATTGTATTACCTGAAAACATTGGAACTGGGACAATATATCCGCTTCAGCGTGGGTTACCAATATAGAAAAAAGAGTATCATAAATGGAACATTGACAATCACCGGTAAAAGCGTTTCTTTTACACCTAACAAAGAAAGCCTAAAAGGTTATCGATTCTCTGTGCCAATGTCACAAATCAAACGGGTTTCCCTGGATAAGTTATCAGATATTAAAGGCTTATTTAAGAAAAAGAAAAAAAGGGATAACCCCAGGTTGATTATCAGGGATCGAAAGAAAAACAAATACACCATTGAGATGAAAACCAGGGAGACCAAAAAAAATAAGATGAGGAGTTTTATCAAGGACATCATTTATACCTTGAAGCAGGGGTAGGAATAGAAATTATAGATTACAAAAATCGCATTAATACTTGACATTCTTTCCTGGTGGTGGTAAATTTCGTCTATGAAGATAGAATTTATTATTTTTCCGGGAGTCTATTATGGAGATATGTTCCAATTGTCTTAAAAAAAAGCCCAAAGAATATCCCTTCTGTCCTTTTTGTGGATTCTCTGCCGTCAAGATTGGTCTTAAAAAATGCAGCGAAGGGCATATTATGTATGAAACCTGGAAAACCTGTCCCTTTTGTGCCCAGATTGAGAACCTGGGGAAATCGTTGATTGACCCGAAAACCCAGGTCCTGGGCGGGACGACTACGGAAGTCCTGGATGCAGCGGACCCGGACGCAGTGAAAAGAGCAGGGGTTCCTGACGACAGAACGGTCTTAGAAAGCGATATAGACGATAAAACCAGGCTCGAAACCATGAGCATGCCGGGTATGACCTTAGACAAAACCGTATTGGAGAGTGAAGCGGAAAAAACCATTGTTGATGAGGGTATAATGGAACCACCTCCGCTTCAGCCTTTTTTTGCCTGGTTGGTTCTTTTGGGCGAAGATGGCAAACCGGTTCATGATGTTCGCCTCACCCGGCAGAAGAATGTGATAGGCAAAGGTATGGATGCCGACATCCGTTTGAATGATGATTTTGCTTCCAAACTTCATGCAGTGATTCATTTTGAAGAGGAACGGTTTTTTATTTCCGACCTGGGCTCCACCAATCATACCTGGTTAAATGAGAAGAAAATCATTAAAGAAGAATTGCAGGATGGGGATTTTATTCGCATTGGTCACCAGGAAATGGTTTTCAAGCATGTGAGGAGGAAGCTGTGATGGCCGGGAATATTAATGACCAGACCGTCTTGGAAGATGAGAGAGAATTAAGCGGCTGGCTGGTGGTTTTAAGCGGCCAGTGGAGAGGCAAAGACTATCGGTTATTTGCCGGCAAAACTGTAATAGGGTCCAGTCATTATACTGATATTTATCTACCAGACGCAAATATCGAGCCTTTTCATTTCAGCATTCGCATTGAAAATGGGGAGGTATGGCTAACCGACCTGGACAGCGATTCGGGTTTATACCTGGGCGAAAAGCGGATCCGGAGAGAAAAAATAGTGGATGAGACACTATTTAAAGCTTCGGATATTGAATTCCTGGTAAAAACATTGGAGTTGTAAGTACAATTACGAACGAACATGGAACTGTTTTATTCGGGTTTATCAGATGTTGGAAATCTCAGGGAAAACAATGAAGATTATTACTTTGCCGGTAAATTAGGAGAGGATGAATATCTCTTTATCGTAGCTGACGGCATGGGCGGTCATAAAGCCGGTGAAGTGGCCAGTCGCAAGGCAGTGTCTTTTTTTGTCCGGGAGCTGGAAAAAGGGATAGGAGATAATATTTCCGAGGATTTAAGACGCATTATTTTGGCTGCGAATGAATTCCTTATGCATGAAGGGAGCCGCTCTGCTGTAAAAAACGGTATGGGTACCACACTTTCGGTGTTTTATGTCCAGGGAAACCTGGGATATATTGTCCATGTGGGAGACAGTCGTATATACCGGTTTACAAATCCGGATGAGAAAAAAGGTAATCAATTTGTTTTAGAGCAATTAACCGAAGACCATTCCTTTGTGGGGAAACTGTTAAAAGAAGGGTTTATCACGGAAGAAGAAGCCCGCCGCCATCCCAGGCGGAACGTGTTGTATCAATCCATTGGATTAAAAAAGGATATCAACGTCCAGGTGTTAAAACCGATACCCATTCAAAAGGGCCAGAAGTATCTTCTTTGTACTGATGGGCTTTACGGTGTGGTGCCGGAGAGTGAGATAGCAGAATGTCTAAAAGAAAAATCTACCGCCTATATCGTTCGGGTCCTGGTTCAAAAAGCCAAAGCCAATGGCGGGCCGGATAATATTTCCACTATCGTTGTTTCTACCGAAAAAGATAAAATATTCGGTGAAGATACAGTCCTGGAGGATACCATAAGAATAGTTTTACGCTCTAAAACCAAAAAAAGAAAAAAACGGAAACGTTCTTTTTTCATATTATTGGGATTACTGGTATTGCTGTTGGTTGTTATTATTTATTGGTTATTGACCACCATTAGTACCAGTCAACATCCTTTACCTGGTTCGGGTTCGGGGGGAGAAAGCGTAACTGAGACCATGGAAAAGTAAAATGGAAGGAAAGACGCTGGGTAATTATCGTATTATTAAGAGAGTTGGCGAAGGGGGGATGGGTTCGGTTTACCTGGCTCGTGATCTCAGTTTACAGCGTGAAGTGGCATTAAAAGTGATTGCGCCGGAGTTGGCTCGCAGTCCTCAATTAATGGCCCGGTTTCGAGTAGAAGCCATAGCCCAGGCCCGGCTCAATCATACGTATATTGTCACCATTCACTCCTTTGATCACCAGGATGATATCTATTATATCGTGATGGAGTATGTGAAAGGCAAGACCCTCAAAGGCATTATTAAAGAAACCGGGAAAATCCCCGTGCACCAGTCATTATCAATTGTATCTTGCATCCTGGAAGGGTTAGACTATGCTCACAGCAAGGGTGTATTGCACCGGGATATCAAACCTGCCAATGTATTTATTACTGCGGACAATACCGTTAAAATCGGTGATTTTGGCATTGCCAAGGTTGAAGGCATCGACGGGTTAACCCGTGCCGGGTCTACCCTGGGTACTCCCCTTTATTCTTCTCCCGAACAAATCCGGGGAGAGAAAATGGGATCTGCCACAGACATCTATTCCCTTGGGGTTACTCTGTATGAAATGGTAACCGGTACGCTGCCTTTTGGCAGCCCCACAGGTTCAAATTTTGAAATACAAAAGGGTCACCTGGAAAAAATCCCCCCAAAACCCTCCAGCATTAATAGTGTTGTATCTCCTGCCGTGGATGCCCTTATTATGAAAAGTCTTGCCAAGATGCCGGAGGAGCGGTTTCACCTTGCAGCTGAGTTTAAAAAGGCAGTGGATAACATTTTGGCTGAAAGTGTCAGCAGCAAGGAAAGAGTCAAACTTCCCAAATTAACGTTACCTAAAATAAAATTTCCGGCAGTGAAGGTTTCTTCAATAAAAGATAAATTCAAATCTTCGGGTAATCGTTTCCAGCAAATGTTAAAGCCCTTTAAGGATGTTCTGAAGTCTGCATCGCCAACCCGTACCCGTGCCGGTGGAAATTTTGACAAACGAACGCTGCTGATTATTTTAATCCCGCTGTTGATTCTTTTGCTTATTGTTGTTATTGCTTTTGCGGACACCCAGGATGGAAAAGATCATTTTATAAAAATAGATGACCACCTGGGCACAAAGAGACAAAATAAAAATGAATTTTTCAAAAAAACTTCGTGTTTCTTCGTGTCCTTCGTGGCTAAAAACAAACAGGAGGAATAAATGAAAGCAAAGAAGTTGGCTTTTTTATTAGTTGCGATCGTTTTTATAAGTGCTGCTTGTTCTTCCCCTTCGGGAGAAAAGCTGACCGAAGAGCAAATGACCGCTTACCGGACGCGTCCTGCAGTGGTACTGGTATACAGTGGCATGTTTGTAACCATTACTCTAAGAAGTGGGCAGCAGTTTAACGTACCCAATTATGGTTCTGGCAGCGGTTTTTTTATCAACCCTGACGGTTACCTGGTGACCAATGGTCATGTGGTGGATACGTATGTGAAGTATATGGAAGATAAGGATGGGTATGCCCAGAAGGTGCTCACCAATTTTATTATCAACAAAATCATTATGGAATTTAAGCAGGGCAGGGGCCGGGAGCCCACGCAGCAAGAGATCAATGCCGAATATATGAGATTTATGAGGGAGCAGCAGCCCCGGATTACCAATCATGGGGCCATTAATTATGTGGTGCTTTCCAACTCTGACACCTTGAGATTCGAAGTTAAGAAATTCAGTCCTTCCATCCCGGATGGGGGCAAGGACATTGCTGTATTGAAAATTGAACGGGAGAATTGCCCGGTGATCATGTTGGGTGATTCGTCAAAGCTGGTTTTACAGCAAATGATCTTTACTATTGGTTTCCCTGCTGTGGTAGACCCGCAGCGTTTCCCTTTGTTAGGCAAAGAAAACACATTAAAGTCATCGATCACACGGGGGTCCATTTCAGCCCTTAAGACCGATTACAAGGGCATGTCTGTGATCCAGCACGATTCTGCCACATCTCCCGGGAATTCCGGTGGTCCTACTGTTGATTCCAAAGGGCGGGTCATAGGTGTTCATTCTTATGCGGCTACTGAATACGACGGTTTTAAGTTCTGTGTGCCCATTAATGCGGCAAAGGAGTTTATCCGTGATGCGGGTGTTGAATTCAATAAGACATCTGAATTTACAGAAGTATTCAATAAATTAATGAATTCCGTATGGGAAGGTCAATGGTTTGATGCCCAGACCGAGGTAAGCACGGCATTGGCTTATATGAAAAATGAGCCTGACCTTGAAAAGCTTCAGCAGTTGATATTAACGCGAATCAACGAGATGGGTTTTCTCGACAAGATGTGGCAGCAGAATAAAGCGGTTGTGATTATCGTAATCATATTGATTTTGGTGATTTTAGTCGTAGTATTCTTAGCTTTCAGACCGTCTCCTGCTGCGGAAGCAGAACCGCGGAAAGAGCCGGAAGCTGCTGTGGCAGGAGAACCGGCAGTGGATAAAACCAAATTGGCCGAGGAAGCGGGAACCGTCCTGGAAACCGATATCAACGGTACTCTTACCGTATTGGTCAAAGGTGAGGAAGTTGGGACCTTTAATATCACCTCTACGCCGTTAATTGTGGGACGGGATCCCAAAGCTGCCGCAGTGGTTGTGGACAGTGAAATCGTATCCAAGACCCATTTGAAGATTATTCCCAAAGGTGACCAGTTTTACATTGTTGACCTGGATTCTACCAACGGCACCTATGTCAATGGTGAGAAAATCACGGAAACCCTTATAAAACCGGAGGATAATGTCCAACTGGGTAAACGCGGTGATGTCAAATTGATATTTAAAAAATAGCCCCTGGGCGAGGGGGGCCAAAGCAGGCCCTTCGGGCCATCGGGAAGGCTTCCCTCCCCACCCCAAGCAGTCAGTTGATTTCCGGGAATACTTACATTATGTTTTTAAAAAAATCTTTAATACGAACGAATGGGGGAAGCCTTCAACTTAACTTCTACTTATGAAAAGCTTTTGCGGGGGGGCAAGGGCACTTGACAGTGCGGTAATTAAGAATGTCCGGGGAGGCGATACAATGCTTCGTGCGTCGTATCTTGGATTTGTTCTACAATTAAAAGTTTTTGGAAGTCCAGAAACCTTTTTTCAAAAAGGTTTCTGGCCGCCGGAGGCAAAACTAAAAAATCTTTGCGAAGCGGAGTTCGCACAGGGCGAGGGGGTAGGTGAGGTTGAAGTTATTCAATACCTGGGGGTGTAATTCTCCTACCCGGGCCCACAGGCCGTTATCGATATCTACCTGGGCGCACCGTCCCTCGATAAACGTCGGATGCTCAACCGGCCGGTACTGGCCTTTGAGACCCAATTCCCGGAGAATGGAATCCAGCACGGCACGGGCTTCCGCATATCCCGCATCCGGACCGATGATCCCGAAAACCAGGTGCCGGTATTCATTGACACCGGTTTCAGTATCAGGATTCAAAAGGCTTACCGGACCGATTTCAAACATGTGCTGGGGGACGCTTTTTTTGCGGTTTTTTTCAAAGGTTTCCATAAGCCCGGTCATGAGGTGACTTCTCAGCACTCGTTGATTAATGGTTTTGGGGTTTTCAACGCGCACATAGGATTCGTCAGGTTCCATTCCGAATTTTTGAAAATGGCTCTCTTCGGATTGCAAGTTGAGGCTCATGATTTCGGTAAAACCAAGTCCGGTCATGATGCTGCGAACCGTATTGGCGGTACGTTCTTCGGGCCGTTCTTGTCCCACCGTCATCGAGGGCACCAGTTTCATCTCAACCCGGTCAACGCCATAGCCCACCAGGACATCCTCGAAAATATCCACCTCGTGGCGAATATCGCTGCGGTATGCTCCGTATGCGATGATATATTTATCCGTATCTTTTGCTTTATCCTTATCTTNNGTCCACACCCAGCCAATGGCAGGCATCTTTAAAACTTACCTCGATTTCCCGGGGAGTAAGATCAGGAGTGGTGACTGAACGATCCGGGTAAATAATTTTCACGGTTTGTATTTTTCCGCCCAATTCGTTAAGGGCGCAAACCAGGATATTCAAGGAATCTGTGGGGGCTTGCTCTGCCGTGCCGGTGACATCGATAAAAAGCCGTGACGTGCCGATGCGGCATTTGGTCTCGTCGCTGTTGATGATTGGGGGCATGGATAACGTCAAGCCCCTGGAATCGATAAG
>JABAOH010003057.1_pt2 | contig 15669 bp, 16 predicted proteins | sample 7062181 | NCBI WGS metagenome assembly JABAOH01 (sample SAMN14538630, study PRJNA623070) | marine sediment metagenome | biome: marine biome [ENVO:00000428]; feature: marine pelagic biome [ENVO:01000023]; material: deep marine sediment [ENVO:00002113]; isolation source: pool of 5 deep marine...
TGTTGGATCCAATAGTCAAGCGTGTCTCCCTTGGAGTCTGTAAATCTTATGTCACCGAAATCTCTGCGACACTTAAAGTGGAGATAAACGTCTTCATTAAAGTCAATTCCGTGGTCGTAGTGTACATTAATGAAGATTGGATAGTTGACCTGCGCGCCCGCTGTGGAGCCTGTTATGTTGTGTGCTTTGCGATACTGCCAACCTTCAAGCCATTGCCCGCCAGGAGCACGAATCAGCTCAGGGAGGACGCCTTCAAGGATGTTCATGCTCGAAGCTATGCTGTAGGCTGAAACCGTAAGAGCACAGACAATCAACGTAAACAAGACCCGAAACAATCTCTTTTCCATTATAATACCTCCCGGTTAATGATTGACCCCCACTCTAGGGGGTGATCTGTAGTCAACTAAAAGACATTTAATTCTGTTTGTCATTCTCGAATATGCCCGCATATTAATGTAGCGTGCGCATGATTATTGAATCAAGATTTCACTGCGGACGCGCGCGCGAAATTGAATCTCACTTGAAGTCCGAAGTCCAGTGGGACTACACTAAAGGAATCTGGGTTTTCGCAAATTATTATTTTTATTATTTGAGGACTGAAAAAGGGGACAAAAAGGGAAAATATCTCCATGGTAACACTGGCTCAGAACCAGTGAAACGCGTATCCATGGAGTATCGAATTTTTCTTTGGAAAATTTCTTATATATTTTTTATATAAGAAAAAATCCGAAGAAAAGACCTCAAGCCCCTAGTTCTGCAAGCCTAGTCCACGCGTAGCGGCGGTACTCATCAAGAGAGATCGTTGGAGTGCTGAATCTACCAACATCTTTTGTTAGTTTGGAAGATGCACTGAACAAGAAATCATCGAACGACACGCTGAAGTATATGATTCTTGTCTCCATCAGTCTCGCTATGCCTTCAATGATTTCACACCTTGTGTACGGTTCATCTTTCAGATCAGCCAAGATTTGTGACGAGAAAGCGGCGCCGTGTTTTCCAATAGATCTCATGATCTTCCATTCGAGGTCCATGTATTTTTCAACATTCAAACGTCTCACCTCCACCTTATTCATTGGATTCAAGTGACATTCCACCTCGTTTCGCAATGATTCTAACACCGTAGTGTTCAAGAACATCTCTGTATTGCGTAGCCTTTTCCAATACACGTTTGGTATGGCGTGGAATCACTTGACTGGGAGATACTGCTTTCCTTTCCTGGGTGTAGCGAATTATTCTGGCAACAATTGGTAGGTCTTTAACATCAACGCTTGCTTCATCAAGCCAGAGCTTGGCAATCCATAAGCCATCACGATGTAGTCCTCCTTTCCAGAATGGACTCACGAGATGTGGTTTTGAGACTGGTGCATCCTGCTTCAACAAGACATTGACCTCATGCTTTTGCATGCCGAGTGTAAAGACGACACTTCTTTCCTTGCCTTCCGGATCCTTGACTCTTCCAATGGAATTTATCAGCTCTGATTTAGTGTCATCCAGTCGGAGAAGTCGAGAAATCGCTAAAGTCCGTCCATCGTCATCTAACCGTTCTAAGTCTCGGGCAAAGGCCTCTATTCTGAAAGACTTTGCGGAAGCATCATATGCTCTTCGTGGGATGTAAGGGCCTCCGACGCAAACCATGACTCGTCTGTCTTCAACTGACACCCCTCTCATCAAATCGCTTCTGAACCAAGTGATTCTTGCATCTTTCAATGATTTCCATTGGCTGACGACACCAGTCATCCTCTTGTTCGTTGCTACTATCAGAAGTTGGCTAGATGGAAATGCTTCCTGAAATGACTTGACAAATGATTCAACTCTATCCTGCAGCTTTTTGTCTTTCAGAAAGTCACGTGCTCCCCAATGAGCAGTGTCGCAAACAATCAGCTGAGCTCTATTAGTGTGTAGAGGGTCTCCCTCCTCACCCCAAAGTTCATGCCGTACTTTCTGTCCAAATAGACGTTCAAAGTCTATGGAAGGTTGATGAGAATCGACGGTAACGACAAGCTTTTGCTCACCAATACGATGACAAAAATCAGTCATGTAGCCCAGAGCATCTTCAATTCGTGGTGTGACTTTTGTCGAACCATTTTCACAATTTACAACTATTTCTCTACCGAATAGAGCGAGGAAGATTTCCTGCAGCTCAGCAGTGTTCTTACCCATCTCTGTAAGTCTAGTTATAGTTCGCCAACCGCGGTAGAACAGAGACTTTCTTTCATCCTCTGACAGATGGGCAATCGCACGGTTTTGGTAGACGCCACTTCTTTCAACACTCTCGAATTGAATGAGAAAATTCATGACAGCTGTCCAAAACTCAGACAAAAAGCTGTCTAGATGTTGAAGAAGTTCAGGGAATGCAGCCCGAAGACGTTCACTCATTCTGAATCTTTTTCGTTGGCTGTCTTCCTTGCTGATAGTCACAACTTCAATCGTCGGTACATCTCGGATGACCGCTCGCGTGAACTCGTCTAGAACAATCACATCGCAACCAAGAAGTTTGTTCATGAGTTTCTCCGACTCGGGTGAGGAACTTGCTAGCAAAGCCTGAAGTTTGTCGTAGGTCAGACAGTAGATGTCGAAATCCTCCAAAATCAGGTTTTGAAAAACACACTCTCTCGGTTGATCAACGTACTCACAGAAAGTGCAGTCCTTCTTCAGTTGAAACTTCAGTTCAAGCTTGGGATCACACTTTCTACAAAGTTCTGAGTTTGGCCAAATTATTGCAATCCTAGGTTGTTGGTCAGGCAACAACTCGGGTATTTTTGTCTGAATTTCTCTGGCGATTCTTTTGGTCGGATAAATGACAACGACTTTCTTGCCTAACTCGAGACTCACTTTTGTTAGCGAGAGGCTACATCCTGCTCGAGTTGCTTTGCAAACGATGACAACGCCTTTCTTCCTAAGAAGATCTATGGCTATCCGTTCTTGAACAGAGAAGATTGACATACGCCGTTATTGTCGTGGGTGATTGCCCAGGTCGAATGCGCAAACGCGCATGATAATCAGTAGCTATGATATTTCACCTCTTATGCATGCATGCAATCACATGGCATCTCCTTCTGTGATATTTCTAATCCCGTAATGTTCACTTCACCGGCAGATGACTTTCGATCGAATCAGTATTTATAGTTCGCGCCAATGGTTGAAAGCACATGCCAAATTCGCACATATGCAAATAGAAGAAGCGAAGTACGTCACAATGCATGCATGCCATTTTGGGGACTTCATGGATCAATTTCGGTTTTTCGAATTGCGTTGGACAGTTTTATGTGTGTGAAAGCCAAATGTTACTGTAGGCTGTCTTGATTGAGAAGAAAACTTGAAATAGAGTTTGCCGTTGATGATTTGAAAGCGTTCAAAATCGCAGAGAGGTTACTTGATCAATTCTACAACCGTAAACATTTCTTTGAAGACTATTCGATGCCCGAGTATATTCTGCCTAGAAACTTAAAAGAGGGAACCCGAGAACATGCACTCTTTTTGACTTATGTTATTTCGATGGACTATATGACTGATGCAGAGAAATTGTGGAAAAAGTCGAGAGGTGCTTACGAGTTGTATCCAGAAAGATTCACTCCACAGAAGATCCTAGAGTTCAGTCCAAGAACCGTTGAGAACATCGTCAAAGGTCTAGGAGCGAGATTCTACTCAAATGCAGCGAAAACATGGTTTAAGATATCCAGACTGCTGGTTGAAAAGTACGGGGGCGACCCGAGAAACATAACAAGAGAACCTCTAGGAATTGCTGACATAAAAAAGCGACTACAGGAATTTCCCTATCTGCGCGGTAACAAACTTTCAAACTTCTACTTGAGAGCCATGGGTGAAACAGGACTTTTCAAAATTAAGAACCTCAACGAGCTTGACATTCCAGTTGACAAACAAGTGGCCAGATTCACTATGTACACCGGAGTTGTCAAACTGTTGAGTGAGCAGTTTCAAGGATGTGTACACGAACCTCCATTAAGAGGACTTATTGAAGAAGCTTGGAGAGATGCTGCCAAGAAATTGGGTACTCCTCCTTGGAAACTCGATGAGCCTATATGGACGATAGGATCGAAGCTTTGCAGCGGAAGAAAATGTGGAAAATGTCCTGTCAAGCATTTGTGTGACAAAACTAAAGGAATAACGTTCAAAGAAAATACTGCTATATGGAGGACGCAAAACTAAGGGGAGATATGCGATCTAATCGATCGTAAAGGTGCTCTAAAGTGAGTATGGAAAAGGAATTTGTCAAGCTATATCGAATCGCAGAAGAAGTTCTTGCAGGATCTATTCCCCACTTGGACAAGAATGAGATCGCCAAGTTCATATCGCAAAACAACTGGCTGATAATTCCAGCGGAGTACGAAAGAGACCGAAAAGACTCCATCATCAGATCAGATCCAAACATGTTTTTCAATCTTAACAGGGAAGGAAAGATAACCGTCGGTCTCTTCTGCAACACTCTGGAGAGTGTCAAGAGAATCAGGAATCTTCTTCACGGATTCCATACAGCTGAAAAAGAAGATTTCATTCACGAACTCCGAAAGCTGGGCAAGGAATTTAGCACACGTGTTCAAAGGAAAATCAAAGAGCATCACTTTGCACAAACTCCTGAATATGTAACTCAGTTTGAATTTCCAACAAATACTATTGACGAAACTCTTCTGTCAGCAGCCTTCGAACAAATCGACAGAATACTAGAAGAAAGCAATGAATTGATGAGAATCGAAAGGAAGAGTTGGCGCACTCTTTCCCCAGTAATAGACATCGCTCACATAACAATTGAAAGAAATGAAAACAAGCTCAGAGAAATGCTCAGGCAACTAAAACCAGTGTATCAGATTGCCCTTGGCATAAAAACAGAAAAAGAGATAAAAGAAGAAATCACAAAAAGCGAGGAAAGAAAAAAAGAAGAAAAACAACAGAAGTTCAGAGAATTCGTCGAAGGTCTGAAGAGAGACAGAATAAGTGGAGAGAAGTACAGAGAAGCAGTCAAAAGATGGAACCGAGAGAACGCATAAACCGACTCGTAGCTACAACCCTAGTGGAGACAAGTCCATTTGAAGACTCTAGGTCTGATCTCATGCACAAAGTTCAAACAAAGCTATCCTTGTGAAGCTTCTGATATGTATTCAGTTTCAGACTTGTTCAGAAAAGCGTACTCCTACGCTCCCAAGAATTATGATTTCGTCGCCATCCTCAGTGCAAAGTATGGCTTGCTATTTCCAGACGATAAGATAGAGCCATACGACTTGACGTTGAATGATATGAAATCTCAACAAAAAAAGGAATGGGCGGAAAGAGTGTTCAATCAGATGAAAAATAGGTTGAAGCTCGAAGATGTAGACAAGGTCTTTTTTCACACCGGCAAGAAGTACAGAGAACATCTTGTTCCAAAACTGGAGAACATCGGCGTTCAGTGCGAAACTCCGTTAAGACATTTGGCAATTGGCGAACAGAAAGCTTGGTACAAAGAACATGACTGTTGAGAGGTAACCAAAAAAAGAGGAAGTGGTTGTTGTCTCTATGGTCTCTTTCTGAACAGTGCGATTGTTGCTAGACATACGGCTATGAACGATACTGCCACTGTGAGACCGTTCACAAGGAACTGTAATTCTCCTGCGCGCGCGCCTTGTGCTTCAGTCATATCAACAACATCAAATGTTGCAGTTGCCCAATTGCCAATTTGGTCAGTTGCGTTAACTGTATGGGTTCCTGGAGTGTTCTGATTGGGAACGCTGATTATAGCGGTAAAGTTTCCATTTGCGTCTGTGAACAGAGAACATGGAACAGTAGGTATTACAGTCTCATCCCAGGTTATTGATACTCTGGAGTTGTCGGAAAACCGAGAACCAACAACAGTTGCAGCTGCAAAACCAGTGGAGGGCGTTAGAACTATTGTGGGTGGACTGTAAACGCGCGCGTAATTGTATATTTTCACTTCATCTATGGTACCATTGAAATGGTGGCTCCATGGCTCTGGAGGCCAATCTCCTAAAAAGTGAGAGCCTATTCCAAGAGAGTCTATTCCTTGTGCAAAGAGATCTCCTGATTGAGCTTGACTATTTTCAAGCTTTCCGTTCACGTATATTTTTAGGTAGTTTCCATCATAAGTTCCAGCAATATGATACCAAGTGTTTGCATTCCATCTGTTGGTCGTAGTCCGAACGACTTTCCAATTGGTTTCGCTAGGTTGGAGAGCTATTGCAAATGACATCTGGCCTCCATATATGAGCTTCCCTTGGTCGTCGTGTTCAAATTGAATAACATATTCCAATCCTTTACCAACAAAATTGATAGGGTGACTATCGCCATCTAACGTAATAGCAGGGTACATCCAAAACTCAATGGAGATTCCATGGCCTGAAATGGTAAGGCTTTCTGAGTCGGGTACTTGAACGAAATCATCTATACCATCGAAGTACAAGGCGCTACCATACTTACCTTCAACCCATTGTGGTCCGTTTAGTAAGGTCCCAGTATTTCCATAACCACTGCTGTCACTGGCAATTGATCCTAGTCCTTCATCGAATTCCCAATGTCCAACAGGAGGCGGACTTGCAGCTTTTGTTTGTTGTGAAAATACTAAGATCATTGAGAAACATAGAAGACAAATGGCTATCAATGATGTTATCTTCTTCATCTTCCTCAGATCCTTTCTTCTTTTTTGCATGCTTTTTCTTAGGCCTGTTGAAAGGTATAATGATTCTTACTATTGATTCTGTTGAGAAAGATGTTGAAAAGGCACTTTGCCACCAAAGCTAACTTATACCAACTCTATTGAGACTATTGAGTGGAGATTACATGGCGCATCATGATTTGACGAAAGATCAAATGGAGATCTTGAACAGGGCTTTAGATTCGGACACTAAATCAATCAAAATACGTTTGCGGAAGGGTGAGTACCAATTCGACCTTGCCAAAGAGATTGCTTCGCTAGAATTACAATTGAAATTCCCAAATGCAAAAGACCTTGTGAGGAGACTATATGGACAAGCGAAAGAACAGGACAATAGATTCGTGAGCAAGATTCAGACGATCCTGAAGAAAATGGAAAAGAGTGATGTATTGCAGATTCTGCCAAAGAATAACCCCTGGGAACTACAGAGGTATGCTTTGCTTTCATTCAAGTTTCAGGATGCTGAAAAGAATCTGATAACTCTCGCAACAGATGATCAGATAAAGCAAACTCGAAATCTACTACAATCTAGGCCCGCTATGCAGGACATGACCTCAACGGAACAGAACTATATCAGAATCAAAATTCTTACGCTGGTTCTCGTAGCAATCTTATCTTACTCGACAATCATGTGGACACTAACGCAACCCATCGTCAACGAGATAATTCTCATACTAGCTTTCTGTGCAGCCTCATTATGCTCACTCTTGCTGGGATTATTACTAGCCAAAAGGTGAAGCGCGCGCATTGAACAGGACTACGCGCGCGCACGCCAGCTTAGCACCTGGAGCCCAGCTTTATCGAATATTCTCTTCAGTCTTTCTAGTCCTTTTCCAGTATAGTGTTTCGCCAAGACATTTCTCGGCGCCCTTCCTTGAAACACATCCACAAATCTGTCCGGAATCATCAGTTCACCCAGCATTGTTGAATGCCACTTACGCAAGACTTGCGGAGTAATCTTGAATCCTGCTGCCTTGCTTGCTTTCTTCCATATTTTAAGGAATTGTCTCCAACCTATTCTAAACAGTTTGTTGCTATCGTCCTTTCTTGAAGCAAGATACTTCATCAGATAGCCTTCGCATTCACTGTTGTAGAAAGTCACCCCAGCTCTCTTAGTTCTAGTGTCATGCTTGGATTTCACACATCTCGTTTCGAAATTGACATCATCCTTTTTCAAGTTCCAGACTTCTGAACGTCTTAAACCAGTTGTTGCAAAGAACAGGTAGATTGCTCTTTCTTTGTCAGTATCTAATCCTTCGAATCCTTTCCTCAGCTGTTCTTTACTTGGCAGATGTCGTTCAAAATTGCACGGAACGTGAGAGTGCTTGAAACCATTCATCAGCTCGGGCTTCTGCAAGTATCTCTTCATGAAAGCTCTCAACGCATCGACTATGTTGTTGTAAGTTTTCGGAGCCTTTTCCAGATATGGTCTAAGAAAGTCTCTGATTGTTTCTCTAGACAATTCACCATCGCAAGATGCTAAGAGTCGTTTGGCTACGTTCTTGTAGTCTCCAGAAACTTTGTCTGACAGTCTCTCCTCAATCTTGCAGTATTGCCAAAAATCAGAAACAGCCCAATCTATGTCTCTTATGACCAAAGAAGCGCAATTCTGGCTTATTTGGGCTCTGGACCCGCTGACGGGAGTTCGAATCTCCCCCGGGCTACCAAAAACAACACTAGATTCACAAGCATTTGTTGTGTTGATGTTTCCAAACTGGTTAATCAACTGTTTCAAGTGGTTCTCAAACGTTTTCGAAAGATTAAAGCCTAATTCACGCGTTTTCCTGACCAATTCAGTGTCCAGATACAGTACGACATTTCGTTTCTTAGTCATTTTGTCTTCGCAACCCCTTGCGCCCGAGCGCATGCACCCTTTTGACATTTAAAGTTTGTGTAATCTGACATCTTGCCGCGCGCACAAAGAATAAACATTTAGCCAACAGCTGCCTCATTTCATAAATACTTGAAAATCTGGGGGTTCAAATGGACGCCATCTCAAAATTTGAGAATTTCGTAAAAGAATCCAAGGCATTGCGGTTTTCTGATGTTGAAAGGTTCCAACATTTCTTGGAAGAAGCCAAGAAGATACAACAATCACCAAGGCAAGAATTTTTCCTTTTCCTGACGAAGGCTAAAGAAATTAAGAAATTTGATTTGAAGCCTTTCAACATCCTGAAAACATTGGGAGTGTGGAGAAGAGAAATTTCTCATACACATGTCATCTCTTGGCTCTTGAATCCTGAAGAATCTCACGGTCTTAAGGGTCTCTTCCTCAAAAGGTTTTTTGAGACAATTGGACTGGGACGATTAGGTCTGAGAAACGTTAGGGTGAAGCGTTTCCAAAGATCAGAAGAAGGTTTTGAAGTCGATTTAACTCTAGAGAATGAGAGTTTCTATGCAATAGTTGAAAATAAGATAACTCATAAGGCACAAAAAGGACAATTGGCTACGGAATTTGAAAATTTCAATCCGCAAGATGGTAGGGAATTTCTACCAATTTATCTAACACCTTTTGAAAATGACAAACCGCACAAAGATTTCAGAGTAATCACGTATCATAATATCGAGAACATACTAAAAGGTCTCGCGCAAAATTGTACGAATGAAGATGTAAAGATTTTTCTAAGGCATTACGCAGATACAATAGAGGAGATAGTCTTGAGCAAGTTCAAGGGTTTCAGTGAGAAATCGAAATTATATTCAAAATACTATGAGGTTATATCGGAGTTTGAACGGGAGTTTAAATCAGATTTAAGAAAACTGTTCAGTGCGATAGACGATGAAATTAGACAACAAGAATGGTTTACCCGAGACTGGCGGGTATTTGTTGCAGGAGCTTTCATCCAAATTTTCAAAGACAATTGGAGGAACGAAAAGCACAATGGTATCCACTTTGAAATTTACTGCGGAAAGTACGAGATCAGAGAAAACCTCATGTACGTAATTTTACACATTGAGGGTAATATGAAAAACAAAGAACAGTTTGCAAAGAAGTTGTATGAACTTGGACAGGAGGACCTCAAGAAATTGACGGACTATAAAATACGTGGGAAGGGCGTAACCTTTCTCACCAAGGAAGTGGAAATGGACGAAAAGACAATAGTAGACAAAATCACCAAAGAAATTAACCGAATAGTCTTTCTTGAAAAGCATATCGATAAACTTTTGAAAATGCCCCAATTTTCTTAATACGCGTTCTTACGCGCGCGCGAGCGTCCTGTTCTCACCTATCTTTAGTTTCTTTTTGGCACATCGATTGCAGTAGAATTTGTCCTCGTTTTTCATCAGAAGACCTTTGCCCTCTTTTATTTTGTCTCTTGTCCAGTTAGTGATCTTCGTTTCACTATCCCATGTTGTCACGTTCTTTTGATAAATATCAAGGATGTTACAAGATACGCAACGGTAGATATCTTTGGCTCTTAAGACATCATCACGTATTTCAATCATTGTTCTGCATGACGGTGCCTCAAGAACTAGGCTTGGGTTTTCGTCTTCAATCTTGATTAGCCCAATGCCCAAGTGTTTTGCGATTTTGATGTCTACGTCATTGAATACTTCTACATTCTCAATCCACTTTTTTGAGGCAAAATACATTTTGTCACAGAATACAGAGTAACCCTTCGCTTGACCGAAATCAGTAGATGCCGCTTTCTTCGAGAATTTGACCTCAACACCAACAGTCTCAATTTCGAATGTTTCCGGGTTCTTATAACGTGCCCCAAAAACATCCACATATCCAATACCCTGTCTTCCAGCCTCAGTAGTAACACATGGATATTTGCAGGTATATCTGATGAAGGTCTTAATTAGGGCGTATAGGTCTGATTCCTGCATTAGGTAATTCCTCACTCGCGTGCGCATTACTAACGAACAACGGCAAAGGATAAAAGAATTGACTCTTATGACCTACACGCAGGCATCTTTTGAATTTAACACCCATATTCTAACCCGAGCGAAGCGTCTCTCTCAAGCCTCCCTGTTAGCTTCTGTGTTGATATTTTGCTCAGCACTGTCTACAATCTTTGTCAAGGTGAGAACGAATATGCCGCAGTCGAATTTGAATAACTGTATCCAGAGTTCGCTATAATTTTCGTGTAGTCTCTTTCGTCGTCTACAATTTTTCAAATCATCACATTTTGGTGATTTGAAATGAAACCAGATAAGGTTGAGATAAAGAGAAGAAGAGTTGTAAACATTGTTGAAATTGGTGATGACGGACTAGTCTATATCCGACTTGACGATGGCAAGAAATACCTGTTGAAAGGTGATGGTTGCTGGAGGTGTGGCAGTACTGCCGATTGCTTTGGAAATATGGATGACAGTGAACTTGAAGTTATTTGTGAGTTTGACTTCTTCGATGAAGTGAAGAGTCTATTTTCTGAATTCCCCTCTTTTCTTCGTATTGAGATGTTCATAGCTAGTTTTCAATCAATACTATCATGCGCGCGCGCATCCTGCGGGGTTTGCATAGCAGTAGACGCAGCCATTGGGGCAAAGCATGGAATACCAGCCGATATCTATGCTGCGGGTGCATCTGCACAGTTCCCTCTGTCCGCTCGCCTTCTCTTCATTGTAGGGTTCTCTGGTTGGATGTAGTCTCTGCAACTCTTCTCCGTCAATGCAGCCTGCGTTCTTTATTCCCATTTCCGCGAACTTCGGGTCGACGCAGCACCCTCTCAACTCTATACCATACTCTTCAGCGTTATTCACGAGGTATCTGGCTTGTGCCTCTAGGGCAAAGTCGGTTATTCCTATCCCACGCTTATCCAATCTCTCTTTGACTTTCGGGTAGTAGGTCGCCCAGCTAACCCTGATGGTCTTTATCCCCGTAGAAGCTACGAGTTCAATCACCTCCGGAAACCGGTCTAAGTTGGTGAACTTCTGGCCATCGACCAACAGGTTGAGTATTGGGTCGAATCTGACATGAATTTTCTCTGGGTTGCCCCCTAAGAATTCATCGATGATTCTTGGCAGGTACGTTGACACCTCGATGGGTTTTGGGATGTTTGGTTCAAGGAAAGTTCCTCCCAACCCCGTCACCGTACATAGAATGAAGAGGTTGAATTGATTCAAAACGCTTCTGACTGGTTCGTTGAAGATCAGCTGCGGCGTCTTCGTCCATAACACAATGGTGTGAACTCTTTCAGGAGGATACCGCCTTGCCAGAGTCTTCACTAGGTGATCTGGAAAGCGGAGTATTTCCGTTCTCCTGCTAGCTGACAGTACCACTTTAGCCAATTTCTCAAATCCGCCTCTAAATTTCTGTACAGGTTCGTGATGATCCAGAAGATGTTTTCGGCGCGTTAGAAGAGTCTATTTCCTTGCAAACGCAGGGGGCTCCCGGTAGGTGCTCGCTAAATGCTTTCCACTTCGTATTTGTGGTCAAGAACAGCTTCGCATTGAAGATAGGTTGTTTTGCCTTCCTTAATGAGCTGCGTGTCTGGGCGACCACACTCTTTGCATCGAACGAATCGGTCGACATACTCGTCAACAATCCTCTGCAGGTGCTCCTTTGTGTGCTCACCCCGGATTGTTAACATGTTGCCTTTGACATATCCGCTGGTTCCTAATTTCTTTAACAGGAATTTTCAGAAATGCTTTGGACTTCTCCTCAATTCCTTAGATATTTTGACGAAGTTGCGTAACAATGTCTTTTCCTTGAAATGATATATGAGGGAAATGATTCCGCCGTTTATGGTTATGCCCCTTTCCTGCTCTTCCTCACTATCGTCAAGAATTCTCTCTCTTTTTCCATACATTCCTTCCAAGAGACTGTCAGTCATCGTCGTTTTACCATGGTCAGAATGGGCAATAATACCGATATTCCTGACTCTTTCTCTATCTTCCTGGAGTTCTTGTATTTCTTTAACTTTCTTCTTTAATCTGGTCATTCCTTCACCTCCTCTTGATTGCCCATTCAACCCAACGTTTCAGTCATCGACCCATAAGGAATTTTCTGTGGGCCTCCTTAAACGTTGCTTCACGCGCGCGCAGGATCCGCTGGCGGTTCCATTCAACATGCCTTGCATGCTGGTCTTGCTCATTGGTTTGCGGAGTAGGCGGGAATTGAACCCGCATCGCATGATGGACAGGCATGCATCGTCGCCGTTGGACCACTACTCCGCCGGGTGACGCGGACGCTTCCTGTTTTCTCTATCCAGACGGTTTTCTTTGGTTCGCGCGCGATTACGGTGACTGCTATTTCTTTGCTCAGGGTTGGATGTATCTGCGTGGTCCAGTCCACTTGAAGCGACACCTAATGCATTGATAGTTTACTGTGAATTGATCAAAGACCGAGGTCCAGATGTCAAGTGAATGGCATTTCGGACAGGTTTCGTATTGTAGTTCTGGAATTTCAGCTGCAAAATGATCCGTCAAGATTCGCTTGAACAGATCAACGACATTTGATGTGGACTCCAAGATTTCCTTGGCTAACGTTTCGTCTACGAGCTGGATCTGCACTTCATGTCTTGATATGTATCTTTGAGCTATCCTGCTGTGGCTTATGCGTGTGATATTGTGGATGGCCCTTTCAAACTCAGCTTTTTCTTCTCCTTTGAATCTTACGGACAACATTCTCAGCGGTTCTTCTTGTCCAGGGCCTAGGTCCGGCTTTCCTCCGTAACAATGTATCAAGGCGCGTGCCATGTTTTCCACGGCTGTGGAAGCGGTTTCGACAGCCAACCTATGATTCTTGGATTCGAGATGTCCCTTAGCAGCCTTAAGGTTCCTATCCGCCAATTTGATTAAGCCCATTATGGAGTTGCGCCAGTTCCTTACAAGGGTTTTTCCATCTTCTTTCATTATTCTCCGCATTGACGAAAGTTGCCGCAGTCTTTTGATCTCCCTCATTCTCCGAATCATTCGGTATCTTCTTGCAAGTTCTCGATGATATCCTATAGGATGAATTCTCGTTGATTGATCTGGATTGGGTGTGTGCTCCCGCGGTTCTCTTCTGCGTCTTAAATAGTTGAAGACTGCTATTGCTGCGCCGAGACAAAACCCTGCGATTAAGAGGAATGTTTCTGACCATTGTGCGGACGGAGTATCTGGGTGTGTTTCCTGCCTGCGTTCTGTTTGAGATGATTTCTCCATATGTTCATATTTACGTTCAGTGTGCTCTATGCCAACTACTATACCCAGGATCGCGTATTCTGGAACTGTCCAACCATCAGGGTCAGGGCAGTTGTCTCCCTTCGTTCTGAAATGCCATGTGTCACCTTCTTTAAACTTCTCAATGACTCGGTGCCCAATCCACATATATCCTGTGTATACCCCAACAGTCCAGGAGTGGTAGACTATTATGTCATCTATATCAACTGAATCTCCATTTGTATAGAACTGAACTCTGACACTGTCTCCATCTATTATTGTTGGGTACATGCTGTCTCCACGGCAGGGCATATACGTGTACTCAGTGGTTGCTGTGTCTACAGAAGTGAGTGCTTCATAGATCGGAATTGCGATGTTGTCTCCCTCCGTTGCGCTTGCCGGAAAGATGGACACTGATAGACCTAGGACTATGAAAACGATGGTTGTCGCAACGATTTCTTTATTTTGTCGTAGTTTCATCAGTTTCGACTTCCTCATGTGTGATTTGGCGCCGCCCGTAGGACTCGAACCTACACCTCCCGGTCCAACACACCGGCACACTACCCTTATGCTAGAGCGGCATGGCGGAGCAGGAAGGAATTGAACCTTCACCATTCCCGGTATTCAGTAGGGAGGACTTCCGGTGTTCTGCTCCAAAACTTGTTTCATGGCGCTGAGGGCAGGATTCGAACCTGCGTGAGACGAGCTCACCAATGTTCTGCGGCTTTGGGTTTCCCCTCGATTGAGGCCTCAAGTCGCCTTAGCACATTGGCGCAATGAGCCGAGCTCTGCCACCTCAGCACATTTAGAAATCAGTTGTTCATCACAAAGTCATGCAAGCGTATTGTGGATTGGGACTGAGCCTGTACCTAGCCCGCCACGCCTAGTGTCTTATGCCAAGGTCTACAATCGGCACTGTTACTGCCGCGTAGTGAGAACATTTTAGACCCTTGCATGAAACACATTTTTGAACCACGCAAACTACACGGGTAACAGATTCAGCTATTTAAATCTTACGACCCAGCTTACAGCGCGCGCGCCTTCTGTAGACTTCATATCATTTCCAAGCTTTGGTTGACAGACTTTCTTGAAATTCCTGTTCATAACGTTCGGTGATGATTCTCTTGAACAGTTCTACAACCTCTAATGCTCTTTCAAGTAACTGGCTGGTTCTTGCCTCCTCAAGGAGCTGAGTTTGCATGTTGTATTTTGAAAGGAATTTCTGGACCATTCTGTTATGGCTTATGCAAGCAACATCTCTCACCGCCTTTTCGAACTCGATTCTTTCAGCGCCTCCAAATCTATGAGATAACATTCTCAATGGTTCTTCTTGGCCCGGCTCTAGATCCGGCTTGCCACCACAACAATGTATCAAGGCCCTTACAATATTCTCTACACCTGTAGATGCCTTTTTCAAAGCCTCCTCATTCTTACTGTTCCCTAGTTGTTCACGAGCGCGCGCGAGTCTTTGAGTGTCATAAATGATGCGGGCGGGCGCAGCTTAGACTTTCGGAATGGCGATCCAAACGGACTATAGATGATTTGGACAAAAGCATACAACGCGCGATAGATGTTGACAAAGAAATCCTCGAGATAACTAGAAAGCGTGAACTCGCTAGAGTTGAGAAACCTTTTGTCTGGACCTTTGCTACAGTTGCTATTATTCTATTGATAATCTCGCTTGCTTTGCGATTTTGGCGAGGTTCTTGATCAAGATTTTGATTTTGCGCGCGCATAGTAGCGTATCAAATTTTAGCAATCTTTTGTCTACCGTTGTGTTGACTTTATCCACAATGGCCTCACTGCATGCATGCTTGATATTCGTATACATCAGATGCTCATACGCGCGCGCGAAATGTATTCTGACTATCTCAGCCTTTTACGGGTAAGATGAAACCCACGTTTTTCAAGTTGTT
>JABAOH010008217.1_pt2 | contig 15669 bp, 12 predicted proteins | sample 7062181 | NCBI WGS metagenome assembly JABAOH01 (sample SAMN14538630, study PRJNA623070) | marine sediment metagenome | biome: marine biome [ENVO:00000428]; feature: marine pelagic biome [ENVO:01000023]; material: deep marine sediment [ENVO:00002113]; isolation source: pool of 5 deep marine...
GATTTCCGAGAGCCATACCAAACAGTTTTCCCTTTAATGCCTGAGCTGTTGTTGCAAGTTCAGGGAGCGACGTTCCAAGACCGATAATAGTAGCTCCTATGATCGAAGGGGGCAGACCTACGAAGTCGGCAATCTCAACGGAGCTATCTACTATGAGCTTTGAAAACAGGATTATCAATACGACAGAGACAGCGAACTTGAGCCAAATCGTGCCTGAAGCTTCTTTTTCAATCGCTTCATCTTGCTCGGCTTCTTTAGTCCTGCGCGATACAGCCAAGCCAAAGTAAACAAACAATATTAGTAGAACGATACCCAGTACAGGACCCAAGCTGCCCCTTTGAACGATGAACAGGGGAATAACTGAAGAAATAAAGAGGAACTGTACGAGTTCTTTGGTGGATTCAGCCGCAACTGAGATCGCTGTTTTGCTGAGGAGAACCGCTAACCCGATTATTATTGTCAGGTTTGCAACATTGGATCCTAGGACGTTGCCTACGGATAGTCCTCCTTCACCCATGGACGCAGCAATGGTTGAAACTGAAAGCTCTGGGAGAGATGTCGTCACTGATAACAGGATGAAGCCAGCTGCCATTTGCGACAAACCAAGAACTTTGGACAAGACTATGACATACCTTATGACCCTTTCACTGAGCAGAGTAATCAACAATAGCGATACGGCCAACAAAGGCACAGTGTACCATTCCATGCGACTCACTACCAAGTATCCTGTTAGTGAGAAAAGGCTTTCTACAGCTCAATTTATTTTATTTTCCTAGGAAGCCACGCATACATCATAAGGATGCCTGGGAAAACTCTTGCCCAAGGCACACTCGATGAAGTGGCTTTTCCAAATATCATGTGGATCGCAATCCCGACAGCTAGACTCGGATCCCCGATAACAGATGTGAACCATTCAAAGTTGCAGCGCAAGAAGAGAAAAACGGGGTTTGTGAGAGCGGTCTCCACAGTGGATGGGGTTCGAGTACTACATGCGGCCTCAACGCGGACTATCTGCATGGAATCGCTTCACCACGCGGGAAACCAGTCCACGTGCAGTTATAGCTGTAGGCAGCGTTCTATATAGGGTAAGGCTGTCTTTAGCTCTTCTTTTTAGGGTATTCTGTACTCTGAAACAAGGGGCTTGAAATTATCAAATCTGCTGTCGCTCTATTGCACGCAGTTGGCACATTATATAAAACAGCAATTCTGAGGAGCGCTTTGACATCCACATCATGGGGGAGTGATTCTAAAGGATCCCAGAAGAAAATCAAGTAATCCAACTTTTCATTGGCGATCAAAGCGCCGATTTCCATGTCCCCGCCGTGAGAACCGTCTTTAAGCAGGTTAATGTTCAAACCTGTTTTCTCAACTATCATCTTTCCAGTTCCTCCTGTTGCGCAAAGGTTGTGAAGAGCCAATGTTCCTTTGTTGAAGTCAGACCATTCCACCAAATCAGCTTTCTTATTATCGTGCGCTACCAACGCAATAGTTCTTTTCAAAGTAACCACCAATTCAAACCACACAACACACAGCTCAACAGCTTTAAACTTTTCCCAACCGCTCTTCTGCAAGCCTTCGTAGAACTTAACATTTCTGCCAACATCCGCTGAGCCCCGATGTCTACGCGTTTGAACACGGTTGAAAACCATGTCAAGCAAATGTGGATTACGATTTGCCTTCAAGTAAGCCAATCTTTAAGGAGCCGCCGCTCATGCTCAGTGAAGATGTAAGTTCTCAAAAGTTTTTTCCTCGTAGGTTACAACAGTTGTAACTAACAGAGAAAAATATTCTTTCAACAGTTCGCCGGCAACAAAGCCTGTGAACTTGCAGAAGTAGGGTTTGAATACTTCACCACAATAGAAAACCTACAGGTGTTCCGCAGAGGGAAAATAGTAGCCGCATAATTCCAAAAGGACTCTTTATAAGGCTTTATATATAGACAAACGCAATGTATAGCATTCAAAGGTGTGATGGATGCCCAAAGTCAAAGCCACTATAAACATTGAAAATGTGGTTGCCTCTGCAACTCTAAACCAACGTGTCGATCTAAACGCAGTTGTCAAAGGATATCCGGGTGTAGAGTATCGACCTGAACAGTTTCCCGGCTTAGTTTTCCGTCTGAAGAGACCTAAGACAGCCACATTGATTTTCAACTCTGGAAAAATGGTTTGCACAGGCGCCAAATCTGAGAAGGAAGCCCGAAGAGCTGTGAAACGGGTGATCAAGGAACTCAAGAAAAGCGGCATAATCATCATCAGCAAACCTGAACTGAAAATTCAAAACATTGTGGCTTCAGCAAGTCTCGGCGGGATGATTGACTTGGAGAAAGCAGCCTACACATTGGGAAAAACCATGTATGAACCAGAGCAGTTTCCCGGGTTGATCTACCGAATGGCCGAGCCTAAAGTTGTCATACTGCTGTTTGCAAGTGGAAAGCTTGTTTGCACAGGAGCAAAACGAGAAAACGACGTATACGAGGCTGTCAGCAAGCTGCACGTAGAGCTTGAAGAAAAAGAACTAATATTTTATGAATAATTAGGCAATAGTCTTAGATATCTCTGAACCATCTGCAATTCCTCAGTGGTTAGAAAAGACGTTGTTTTTTCCTATTTATATTTCCGAATGAAGAGAATCATTACCGATTCCAAATATTTGAGCAAGATACTCATTTAGAGCTGTTTTAGATTTTTTCGCTTCAGAAAAAGATCGGCTTAGCTTACCAAGCCAAAAAAAAGCTCAGTCTCTCCAGCTTCAACATTGTAGGGGCAAACAATACCTTCTACAAGAAACTAGATAAAGAATCAGCTGAAAGATGGCGACGTACAGTACCCCGAAGTTCTGAATGAATCCCCAGGTTCCCTATGCCCTCAAAGACAGCAGAGACGTCAATTTCCGTTATATCGCGGGCTTCAAAAAGCTTAAGGTGCGCGCTTGAACTTCCTTTCAATCCTCAGCTTCCGCAAACAGCGAACAAGCAAGAGAACATCACTGAGCAAGCCATGTTCATGCGTTCGAATACGATCCAACATCTGATCAGGTGATTGTGGATTGCCCAGCTGCTTCCCAGCAAGCCAACCCATAAGAAGCCGCCGCTCATGCTCAGTGAAAATATACGTTCTCACAACAATCCTTCCTTTCGATACAACTGTAGTATCAAATGGAAAAAACATTCTTGAGATTGGGGAAAATAAACCACACTCAAAGGCACTGGCGAGCCACCCAACTTGCAGATACTGTGGACCCATTTACTCAAGGAACTCTTCATAGGGCTACTATGCCTTCTCTTGAATATGTGGATAGAGCTGAAAGTCGCAGGCTGGGACGTGAAGAAGAGGCAGACAGCAACTGCAGTGAATATTCTCCAAACTGCAATCTTCCTCTTACAAATAGCTATATCCTTTTGACTAATCTCACTATCAGGGTTAATTCTATGTTTTAGAATAGACAAGCGGGCTTTCTTGGAGTTTTACGGCTTTTGTCGTGTGTCAGAGCTGATTTCATACAGAAGTATTGCACTCAGGATTTGCGCTATAACGTAGGGCTGTGTAAAAAGGGTCGGATAAATGGGACCCCAAAGGACAGTCGGAGGTAGAATAAGGGGGAAGATGCAGGCGGCTATTATAGTTAAGACGGCTGTAGCGGCGGCCAAGCGAGTGTGACGGGAGAGTTCTGCGAGGTCCCAAACAACCGCTGACCACAAAAGCAGACACACAATCAAAAGGCCATATCCCGCCACTATAATGAGAAGTGGGCTGTGACCCCAACGATAAACCTCATGAGTTAGAACGCTGTTCATCATGAAGAAAGGAACCGCGGTGATTATGTAGGCAACACCTGTAATTATGGCAAGCCACTTGTCGTAGAGTTCTCTAAGGACGAAACAGCTGACCCCCACTAGTATTAAGCTTAGAGCACTTAAAGGAAAGCCCAAGTAGCGTAAGAATGTCCAATGTCTATTGCCAGTAAGGGCTATTGCCAGCCAGAAGAGCGACCAGGCAACTGCTCCTGTTAAATAGCCTATCACGCCTGTCCCAAGCTGAATAGTAATTCGCCTAGAAGGCTGAACTCCCAAATGCATTTCCCTTACCATTTCTTTGGTACAACTTCATATAAAGCTTTCTTGAAGTGTTTACAATTCATTGAACTTAAGAAAATTTTGAATATATATGAACTGCTCTCTTTGTAGGGGAGTGTTATTATAATAATGAGGGTTTCGAAACAGGTTGTAGTGTCTATTTTGATTTTGCTATTAACCGTTATCGTCGTTAATTTCCCTATCCATCTTGTGCAAGCTACTTATGTGGAATATCCTGATCTTGAATATCATTTATGGGACAATTTGGCATCTTCCTTGTATGTGTTTGGGACTGTTATACTTTACGAACATCTAGGCTTCGACGGTGAGAATGTCCAATTCACAAACGCATATGTGAATTTGGACGACCATGACTTCGATGACAAGGCGTCTTCTTTGAAGGTAGATGGTAAGGTCAAGTTGTACGATGAACCCAACTGGTCTGGACAGCGAGTCATAACTTTTAGAAGCGACCTGCTTCCAACTTGGAGTTGGGGGACGCAGTGGAACCAAAACCATCTTTTGACCGAAAATTCGGATAAATGGGACAGTAGGGTCTGGAGTTGGGGTCTCGACGATTTGTATATTGAAGGCCCTGACCCCGAAAAACACATCAATTGGACTTCGGATGGTCTTGTGGAATCAAAGGCAACGGATCATCCACTCGGTGGCTTAATAGCGGTAAACTTTGATCAGGGGTGGGAAGACGATGTGATTACCGACCGTTGTCCAGATTTGCCTATTGACGTAAGTTCTCTCAAAGTGCATGGTACAGTCACCTTATACGACGAACCTAACTATCAGTTGGGTAACCAAATAAGCTTCACGGATGCAAGGATTGTAAAGTTGTCGGATTATGGTTGGGATGACAGAGCACAAAGTTTGATTGTGGATGGTACAGTCACCATCTGGGAAGATAATGATTTCGGCGGTTCGCATATGCTCTTCACGAGAGTCTCTGCTCAGACAACGCCACTCAAAGTAAGCGAAACCAGCGACATAAGGCTTGAAGGTGTGGTCAGTGACTGGTGGTGGGACTGGTTTACTCCCGAAGACCATACTAATAGTTGGCAAAATGGCAAATTTGACATACATCCAGCCGCGCGCGCGGTAAATGTATACGATCGATCATTATTTGTTTGAAGACACTAACGCATTTCAATTTGTCTTTCCAAAATTATTCTGGAGGACCTCGTTCAATTATCTTTTGAATTTCTTTCAAAGAACACCGTTCTGACCAGAAAGCCTCTAATAGCCAATTAACACCAATGTCCATGAAGTGATGGATATAAGCGTCTTCCTCTTTGTTTCCAACGGTTAATATGCTTTTTACAACATCAAATGAGTCCAGTGATTTCCTATACTTTCTAATATAACTCAAAATTTCTTGATAATCTTGAGGATATATTGAGGGATCAGATCCAGCTTTCAATGGAAAAATTCCATCATATTTCGCAGCCCGTCGAAATGGTTTTTTGTTTGGCCAATTACCTCCGACCCAGATCTTTATATTACCTTCTGGTTTAAATTTGACTGGTTCTTTTATTTTGAAGTGTTTTCCATCAAAAGTAAAGGGTTTTCCAGACCACAAACCTTTTAGAATCTCTAAAGATTCATCAAGCATATCTCCTCTAATCTTAGGGTTCTCCTCTTCACCTAGAGCTTTTAATTCTGCTGTACCTCCCAAACCCACACCCAGAATAAATCTTCCACTAGAAAGCCTATCGATTGTAATAGCTTCTCTTGCTATTATCATTGGCCTTCTTCTTGCTAATGGTGTTACTGTTGTACCAATAGTGATTCTATTCGTTTGAGTAGCTATTGCAGACAATAAAATCCATGAATCCAAGACGTCCTGATCTGCTGCCCACGGTAGAAAAACGTGATCCCATAAAAAGAACCCATCCCATCCACATTCTTCCCCCCNNCTTCTTCTTGCTAAAGGTGTCACTGTTATACCAATAGAGATATTATTCGTTTGAGTAGCTATAGCAGACAATATAATCCATGGATCCAATACATCTTGATCTGGTGCCCACGGTAGGAAAACATGATCCCATAAGAAGAACCCATCCCATCCATATTCTTCTCCACTCTTAGCTAACTTGATATAATCTTGAGGATTACTTGTAATTCCATGATTAGCAATATATATGCCGAATTTTACTTTCTTACTCAAAAAATCACCAATGCTGTTAAATCTTTAAAAACATATTATTCGTGGTAGAAATTTATTTCTTTTGTGGAGAAGATAAACATAAGTGGCAGAAGAGGGACTGGAAAACCCATCCAGCTCAACTCTTTCGTTTCGTCTCTAAAAAAGTTGTTCTACGATGAAGAATTCTCAAAGTTAGGTATTGATGAAAAGCTAAGGTTCTTAAAAGCATACTGGATTGCTCTAAAAGAGTTATTCCCTGAAGCTTTTGGAAAGGAGACATCTAAAGGGTACATGCTCCTTAAAGCGCTAGGGGTATATTCTCTCAACTGGATTGGCAAAGACCTATTTAAAATGTGCTTGGAACGTGATTTTGATTTTAAGGATAAAGAAATCTTGAAAACATTGTTAAGCCCACTTGAATGTTTCGACTGGAACGTGCAAACCTCTCCGCTGTCAAACTTTGGAGGAGTCAAGGGAGCCAGCAGAGCTCACGATTTATTCCTCGAAATAATTAACCAGCAGACGAAAATCAGAGATGGAGAAAAGACATTGCAGGTCTACTTAGACAACAGCTAGACGAAAAACTCTTAAAAAATATGATCTATGTATAACTTTCAGTGCGCACAACTCTGTTATGAATCAATAGCTTCTTTCTTGATACCTACACCCACCATCATAATTCGTGCAGCCCCTATAGAGTTCGCCAGTAGCTTTAGCTCTCCGCCAAACCAACGGCGATCCACACTCTGGGCAGATTCCTGCGTGTTCACCACGCTGGGGTTTGAATAGATGTGAAACAGAGGGTTAAATGGTTTGAAGCAAAAATAGAGTTGGGGATGAGGAGCTGAGTTATGATGTTGAATTCGGTTCATAGAAGAAAGTTACAGAAATTATAAATGTCATTTTCGCGGAGAGGTTGTATATCCCTTATGCATTTGACGGAACGGGGGGAGGATAGTTAGAGTTCGACTATACTCTTTTCTTTCGTTTAAGCCTTGGCAGAAGCTGGGGAAGCGGGAAACTGCTTAGCCCAAGATGATGGGCTGAAAGTGTCCAGGAAAGGAGAAGAAAAATTGAAAGGAATCAAGAAGATAAGCTTTTCAGCGCTAACGCTTATTCTGATACTCGGAACGTTAGCGAACATACAAGCGCACGCATCACATGCTTCGACAGCAGAAACATTGTCATCAACAAAAGGCCCTAGAGCCGAAGACCTCATTATTTACTATTACGGGGACGCACAAAGCGCGTATGCAGCGTTGAAGGCTGGACAAATTGACATACTTGGACAAGAGCTTATACGTTACACAGGGCCACCGGTCCCCCCCAACCCGATCGACAACTATGTGTGGCCTGCAAGTTTTGGACCTGACAACTTGGACAACAACGGATTACCAGGTAGATATGTGGGGACTGATGATCCTTACGATGGCTTCGGCACCCCCTACTGGACAGGCAACTTTTCACTAGCCTATCCATTCGTATCGGTGAACCAAATCAACGTCACTGCTCTACCCTTCACACCTGGCAATTACACGTACACCCTCAAGGAAGGTGTAGATTACCTTGTCCACGCTGACGAAGACCTTGTCGAACTCCTAACACCAGTAGATGTTCCTATCACAAACGAGCACTGGAAAGACGGAGTGAACAACTCGCTGAATGGGTGGCCTTATATTAACCACGTTGCAAGCAGCATCCAAAGCGTCTACGTGGACATGAACAACGGCACAGCTAGACCTAGCCCAAACGCCGGTTATGCAGGCGATTGGACGCAAGGTGAATGGTGGTATGACCCTGACTGGACCTGGGAGCTTGAGGGCTGGTGGGCTCTGGGCTACTTCCCAGGTCCTTGGAACTGGCCTGCAGGCTCAGACTGGTGGATAAACTATACCGCCGCATCGTATCTCACAATCGACTACAACGCCGGACCTGCCCCAATAGACCAGTTTTCAGACGCAATCAACGACCCTAACATAGTTGTTGATAGCGTTGCAGATATGGGCATGAACCAGTTCGACCTCAACAACAACTACACTATTCATTCGGTTCGTGGGTACAGAAGTCCCATGAGCTACGTAGAAATGAGGCGAGCTGTTGCATGGTTGACTCCCAAAGACTTCATCGTAAACGAGATTTGCGGAAGCTTCGCTGAAAGGATTGACCAGCAGATTCCAGCTCCTAACAAGGGTTGGGCAAACGCGTCATACTGGTATCCTAACTATCCTTATGAGTATGACCCGGCAGCTGCAGCCGCTTCTTTGGACGCGGGCGGATTTGCCCAAGGGTCAACGGCAAACCCCGACTATGACCCAGGCTTTCCAGGGTCAGCCCAGTTCATTCGAACCTATCCCACAGGCCACGAAAAAGAAGGACAAGACTTGGACCCCATAGAAGTCGTGATACGAACAGACGACATTAGACAGTTCGAAGCTGGCCATCTAGTTGCCAGCAACATGAGAAAGCACGGCATACCCATGACAGTCACAGAAGGCGACATTAACTCCATCTACGACAAAGTGTTCGGCCTATTCGACTACCACCTGTACACGGGTAGATGGAGCGCAGGAAGATTCCCAGCCCTAGGCCTTTGGCAGCTTTACAGCAAGGAAAGCATTTACCCCTATGGATCCAACTACGTCACAGGTATTAACAGCCAAACTCACAAATATCCTCGTCTTCAAAAACTTCTAGAAAAGGCAAGATTTCCAAGCAGCTACTCGGAAGCTGCCTCAGCGGTCAAGCTTGCTGCTGGCTACATGACCGAGCAGTGCATAACCGTCCCTCTATTCAGTGCGAAGTCCTACTGGGCTTGGAGCAACCATCTACTAGGCGTCGTCAACATGTATGGATATGGGCCAATAAATCCCTACACGTTTATGAATGCCTACCGCGACGACACGCCTAGCAGAGGACCGATAAGAGTTGGGCTTAAGAGTGCCCCCAACCAAATGAATACTGTCTATTCAAGTTGGATTTGGGATTATATTTGTCTCGACAGGATGACTCTTTACGGGGATATGGACGTAGCTCCCTATGACCTTTCCATCGACCAACCTGGCTTCGTTAGGAACTGGGAAACAGACATCTGGTTCGACCCAGTGGACGGTGAGAACAAGACTAAGCTCACGCTAGTGTTCAGAAGCGACGGGTACTTTGTAGAACCCGTCACTGGCACCCAGAAAGCCAACGTCAACACAAGCCACCACTTCTTCAACATATGGTACGACTACAACGTCGATCCTATCGGCTGGAACTTTCCAGACGTCGAAGATATCCATCACGTTGTTATGGTTAACAACACAGCAGTTCAAGTCTACTTCGACTCTGAGAGCTACTGGAGTACCTACTATGCTCGAGGAGTCTTCCGACCAATGGACACGTGGGCTCAGCACAGTGAGCTTGTCACAGTCGCTACCGAATCGTTCCCAGGCTGGTCAGGTACAGGCCAAGTTCCACTAGCCAACAACCCATGCTGGATCGCATCAATCGACGTAGACGGCACACCTCTTGCCCATGGCACCGACTGGAACATCGTCCTCGGCAACCTCATAATACTCACAAGCCAAACAGGCACACTCAACGTAGAATACTGGGCTCCCAACGATCCAAGAGGTTACACACCCGGTAACCTGCCATGGCAGACAGTCTTCGAAGGAGCCGGAATGTTCTTCCCAACCGCATTCACACCGGGAGTGGGCGGCAGCCTAACACTGAAGCGTAACCCCTTCTACTGGATGGAGACACCGCCCCTAGGGGAGATTGACTTCATTAGGAAGCCTAATGGCGCCTTCGCAGTCGACTATTCTGACCTTGCCATCCTTGTGTGGGCGTATAACTCTACAGGAACAGGTTTGCCAGATGGCAACTGGTTCCCGGGGGCTGACATAGCTCCTCCTGGAGGATATGTTCATCCGGTTTTCGACCAACTGACTTTTTACTGGAATTTGGACACTGTGTGGGATATTCCCCTAATGTCAGTCCTCCAGACGGACAAACTTGCTCAAACAAGTGCTCCAACCCTCTCGAACACAACTGTCAGAGTGGTGCCAGAGGTAGTTGATCTGGGCCCAGAGCCAACATTCGTGATCGGTGAGGAATTCGACATAGCAGTCGTCGTGGAGAACGTGACAAATCTTTACGGTCTTGACTTGCAGCTCAGCTGGGACAACGATTATTTGGAGTACGTGAACCACACGGTCACAGTCTCCACAGAGGATTTCCCAGACCCAATTCCACCAAGCCCCTACGCGGGCATCCTGCACTCGCCAACATTCAATGTAAAGAACGAGACGTTTACTGATTCGTATTGGTTCGCCGAGGTCAGCACTTGGCCTGCCCCCAGTTTCAATGGTAGCGGTACGGCATTCGTTATGACCTTTAGAGTGAAGCAACAGCTGCTGAACAGGTCAATAGAAGTCCCATTAACATTGAATTCCACTATACTCGCTACCCCGCAGGAGGAGGCCATTGATCATGTGACAGTAGACGGGTTGGTAAGAATACCTCAGGCACCAACTCCAGTCGTCAGGGTAGAGCCGCAAGTAGTAGAACTGGGCCCGGAGCCAACATGGGTGGTCGGTAGCGAATTCGACATAGCAGTCGTCGTCGAAGACGTAATAGATCTTAGCGCTCTCATATTGGAATTTGGTTGGAACCCCGAGTACCTCGAATACGTAAATCACACTGCAACTATTCCCGTCGAAGACTTCCCTAGCCCAATCCCACCCAGTCCCTATGCAGGGCTTCTCACAGGGAACCTAATTTTGCTTAACGATACAGCAGACTCAGTGCGAGGAAAATACAACCTAGACGTGGCCACAATTCCATCCACACATTTCAACGGCAACGGAACGGCTTTCGTAATGACTTTTAGGGTGAAGCAACAGTTGGAGGACACAGCTGTAGAGGTCCCGTTGACATTCACATCAACTTTACTCGTTAACTCGCAGATAGAGGCGATTAACCACACTACGGTGGATGGACTGGTAAGAATTCCACAGGCACCCAATCCCCTAGTCTTTGTGGACCCCCCTACCACAACCGTCAATCAGAACAAAGATTTTGCGATAAATGTGTCCATAGGCTGTGGCCTCGCAGTTCATGGCTATCTGTTTACACTCTACTACAATTCAAGCTTCTTCCACACTTCCAATGTAAATGAAGGGCCTTGGCTGGGCAGCACTACATCTACAATTTCCGATGTAGCATGGAACGAAAACTATAACGCCACACATGGCCGGATCTGGTTCTGGGCCATACAGCCTAACCCGAATCCAGGGGCAACTGGAAATGGAACGTTAGCAACTGTTTACTTCGGAGCAAGCGAAAGTTTAGGCGTTTCTACTCTACACCTTGAAGTGGAGCTTGCTGGCGTTCGCGTTGGCGGTGCACGTCCAATAGCCCATGACACCCATGATGGAAGTGTTACGGTCACGTACGCCGGAGATGCAGACGGAGATGGAGACGTAGACATCTTCGACATAGTCGGGATTGCACGGCGCTACAACTCGAAAGAAGGAGACGGACGATATGACCCCAACTACGACTTCGACGCAGACGGAGACGTAGACATCTTCGACATCGTTATTGCGGCTGGAAACTACGGAAAGAGCCTATAGCCACAACTGAAACCAAAAACACCCCCTTTTTTCTCATGTAAACAATCTTGCAGAGTTATGGAGAGAGCAAGCCTTGGAAACATGTCTAGGAGACACCTAAGACCTGTAAGACTTTGCTCTCTCTAGGACTGATTTAATTTCTTTCCAAGCTGCCATTCTCTTGATAGCCGGTCTGCCGTTAATTGAAATTCCTCTTGCTAGCCCAAGTTCTTCAATAGCCTTTCTACTGTCAGTGTTGATCATATTAATCGTTACTTCAGACGCCTTTACATTTCTGATAATCTCGTCTGCCATCCACCCACACCATGGACACTGACTATTGCACAAGACATCAACCACCGTATATCCATTCTTCCCAAATTTACGGTGTCTTGGGGAGAGAAGCTTTGGTGTTATGTGTGCTCCTAGGTCGAGATGAAGCAGAGTACGAGTTTCATCTCTTGAGACCTCTCTAAATCCAAATCGCTTGAAGAAGTTGGCTGGCATGTAGTCAAAATAGCCAAACCATTTGTCACCTTCATAAGCCAGCACGCTAGCCCCACCAACCTCACTCGCATCATCAAGAAAATTTCGCATTAGCGCTTTTCCAACGCCTGATCTACTGAATCGTGGCAGAACCCAAATGCAGTTTAAGAACAGGGACTTTTTTCCCTTCACAGGTTCAGGAGCCACTTCAATTGGAAGATATTCAATAAGCCCCTTCTTGCTCTTTCTTGGGCCCAATGCTACTATTATCTTTAGTCCCTTTGACCACATCTTCTTAATCCAACTGATCCTTTTCTCCATATGCTCCTTCATAGCTTCTCTCTGTCTATGACTGACGCCCCAGAGGCAGAGATAGGAAACATATGGAAGCTCATCTGCAGCTACTTTGCGAAATTCCAATTTCAATGGCACATATAACCGTTTCATTACTAGGTTTTATGACTTATGTAAGAGACTCTGCATCTTTGGGATGTACTCAGAATGGATTGAGTACCTTCATTTTCTTGGGACAAATGTATGAGAATTCTCGGTTATCGTGAAATTGTTGATGTGTCTGCACGATACTCCAAAAGCCTTTTTCTAAAAAAGAGGGGGAATAGGAAAGCTGTTCAGAGTGCCCTAGTGAGGCAAGTTGCGCCTTTGGTATCCCAATATACCTTCAACTTCCGAATTTTCTGCCTCCAGCATAGCATTCGTAATCTCTTTGTGAAAGTCGCGATTCGCCTGATATGCAGAAACACCACAAGGCTTCTTCTCCTTCGAAGCCAACGGGAACTCAAAGCCGCTGTCCCTGCCCAATGCCCTGAGCACTTTTCTGACGAGAGAGCCTTTCCCTACTGGTTTAGCCTTTCTCATTCGCTATCACCACGCATAAACCTTTGCACGACGAGAGACATAGGCGTTGTGCCGTCATAAGACGGTCCATATATACCGTCATTTGACTGCCATAGAGTTAAGTGCAGCCATGCTCAATTCATTTTTAGTGTCTAAGATGGCATTGTTTGATGTTGCGTTGAAAATAACGCATTTGAGGACACGTCCTCACAGCCAATCTTCCTTCGAAGATTTGACCCGTAGATTTCAATCTGCAAGCGTCTTCATCTGGTGCAACAGAGAGAATGATGTAATAGAGATTGTTGTAAGAAACCCTGAAGACTACCCCTTAGTCGTTAAAGAGATTCAAGCAGCTCACATCATGGATGTCATGGAAGAAATCGCTGACGAACAGAGACTCTATTTGAACGTGCACAGATGCCACTGCATGAACCATGACACGATTGTCAGACACATCGGAAAACTAAATATCCTCAACATCTTTCCAAACATGATAGAAAACGGCTGGGCATACCACCGACTCATAGTTTTCAGGCATGAAGATCTGGAAGAACTTCTAGAACGCTTTGAAAAGTGGGGATGGCACTACAAAATCCTGCGTAAGACTCCCTTTGATGGTTTTGTATCAAGCTCTCTAACAATGTCGGCCGACGCGCTGTTTTCCGGCCTAACAGAGAAACAGATGGAAGCTGTTCTTGTTGCACATCGTCATGGGTACTATAACCTGCCTAGGACCGCTGATGTTAAAGCAATTGCTAACAAGAAGAAAGTTCCACGCACTACCTTCCAAGAACATCTCATGAAAGCTGAAAACAAGCTTATCTCAGCACTAATTCCGAACATCAAACTTTACTACCACGCTTCGCCCGAGCGGAAAAGGACTCTCAGGGTGAAACGGAACATCTCCAGAATTCCCTTAAACAGACAGATAGCAAAGTAGGCATGCGGACGTCAAATAGCAAGGGGAGTTAAGCGGACCGCTTCTTATTCGGGTATCTATTCGGGAATATTGTTCTCTCCGGGATGTAAGGTCACATTGAAAGCTGTTCTACGATTGATTGCTCTGCACACTGATACTTACGACTAGTCTTTCACTTCTATTTCTACGTTAACGTCATTTCGCCTTCTTCTGCTTCAGAACGGTTTTCAGTTCCATATCCGTTATGACCCCTATCTCATGCAACGTGCTTGCAGCTTTGCTTGCCTCCAGTAAATAGTGCAGTGTAATGTCGTCTTCCATAAGCGCCTCTTTTCCGCCTTCTTCTCTGTCAATTAAAACCACTGCATCATTAATTACCCCTCCCTCTGCACGTATTGCAGATGCTGCTTTGAGTAGTGATTTGCCAGAGGTGATCAGGTCGTCGAGAAGGAGAACCTTGTCGCCTGATGCAAGTACGCCTTCAACTCTGCGTTCTCTTCCATGTTTTTTCTGAGTTGGACGGGTATATAGAAAAGATTTGTGGAGGTTATAAGCGACGACGGAAGCAAAAGGCATGCCTGCTGTGGGAATTCCTGCGATTCGCTTGAAGTTCTCGGTTCCAACATAACTCTCAATAAGCTTAACGTAGAGAGAGCAGATTTCACGGAAAGCGTCTGGAAAGCTGGGCACTACGCGAAGATCAATGTAGTAGGGACTTATTTTCCCGCTTGTGAGCTTGAAGGTGCCGAATTCTAGAGCGCCGATCTTGTAGAGGATCCTGCAAAGCTGTCCTTTCATTGACTCTAAACTCACAGTTATCTTTTCCGCTCCTTTCCAACAATATAAGCATTATCTCGTTCGGCTACTAGACACTTTACTTTCGGTGCGTCCTTCGCCAGCATTCTACAGAACTTGGTCAAGTCATCCTTTGAAGCAGTATGATATGGCACTGCAACCTGCGGTTTAACAAGCTTTACGATTTCTATTCCTGTTTCAGGCGATGTACCCGGCGCTATGCCGACCGTGGCGAAACAGATGTCTGGCTTATTTTCGCTGCCTATAGCGCTCATTTCCGGAAAAGGTTTGCTGTCGGCGGTGTGAAAGATTTTCACGCCGTCTTCACTAGTTATCAGGAAGGTAATCGGTGTAGTTGCAGGTGAATGGTTGCATGTTTCCGCTCTTACTGTTACACCGTCTATTTGTGCTTCTTTTCCAGGTTCTATCTCTTGTAGTTTTTCCATGGGGATTGTGTTGCTGAGTTTTCTTGTAGAGGTAGGGTCTGCAATTACCTCACACTGGGTTCGCTTTTGCATTCTTGCTATTAAGGGCCCGTCAAGATGATCATAGTGTTCATGGGTGATGAGAATGGCATCTATTGTTGCAAAGCTCTTGGCGTTTACGTCCACGGGGTCTATGACCAACGTTTTTGTAGGCGTCTTAATGGTGACACCGGCATAGTTGTTAAACCATTTGAAGGCTATTTCATTCTTTTTCGGAATTGCGTTTTCTATGGACATGCAAGTCCTCCTAGATAATGGTATGACCTTTTTAGTTAAAAGAACTTATGCTGAGGCGT
>JABAOH010005261.1_pt2 | contig 15665 bp, 16 predicted proteins | sample 7062181 | NCBI WGS metagenome assembly JABAOH01 (sample SAMN14538630, study PRJNA623070) | marine sediment metagenome | biome: marine biome [ENVO:00000428]; feature: marine pelagic biome [ENVO:01000023]; material: deep marine sediment [ENVO:00002113]; isolation source: pool of 5 deep marine...
CTGAACATGGACCAGAGCTTCTTCTGCGCCACCTCGATGAATTCCGACGCAGGCTGGTACCTCTTCAGCTCGTAGGCGAAGTGCTCGGTGGAGGTGAAGCCCGCGTTCCCAAAGTACCTCTTGAAGTCATCCATCGATGGGTAAACCCTGAGCTGGTTTTCCAGTATCTCGGGGAAGAACTCGAAGACCGTCTTCCCCCTGAGTTGATCGTGGGATATCGTCCTTATGACGACGGCACCCCCCGTCCTCAGAACCCTGCCGCACTCGTCCGCTGTCCCCTGCCTGTCCTCGATGTGGTGCCAGACCTGGGAGGAGAAGACGCAGTCGAAGACGGATGAACGCAATGGCATACGCTCGCCGACGGCGTTGAGCCAGTGGACTGAGGCGCTCTTCTCCCTCGACCGCCTGAGCATACCGACTGAAGGGTCCAGACCGCACATCGTGGCGGAGGCTAGCGAGCCAATGCCGAGAGTGTATATGCCCGTCCCGCAGCCGAGGTCCAAGATCAGGGACCTCTCTCCCAGCCGGGCCAGTCTGCGGGTCTCCCCAGCCCAGAACTCGACGTTCTCCCCACGCCGACCCTTATCGTAGTCTTTGGCTATCTCTGTGAAGTCGCCCATAGCATGCAGCCTCGACCATCTCTCCCGATCCTTAGCTCAATTACATAACCCTTTTTCTTAGATGGCATATGGGGGAGAGCCACTACTGTATTTAAAAACAGCCGTTCCGCTGAATGTTAAAGGCTAGAAAGAAGGCAAAGGCATGGGCTTCGAGAGCGGCTTCGACGAGAAGATCGACGTCATAGACCTGATCATAAATGTCCTCAAGGAACACGAGAAGAAACTTGACGAGCTGGTCTCCAGGCTCGAGGAGGCCCAGGCCATGGGAGCCCCCATCAGGACACCAAAGGAGCGGGAGCGGAGGGAAGAGGTGCCGCCCAGTAGTGCCGTCGTATCTGCGGCCCTCAACAGGTGGAGCGAGTTTACCGAAAAGTGTGCCTCGGCGGAGCTCGTCGCATTCGACGCCGACGGGGGGCACTTCAGGGTTTCAGCGGTGTCGGGCGGGGTCCTCTACACGTACGAGGAGGAGATCCCAGACATGGAGATCCGGTACAGGAAGACGGACGGCAAGGCCCACATAGAGAGTATAGACATTAGCAGCGTGGAGCTGGTTCCGGAGGCCATCCTGGGGAGGCTGGAATGCGGCATAAAGCTGGAGAAGAACGACGTTGAGGTCGGCCTGCTAGACGGTGAATCAGTGAACAAGATCTCTTTCAGCATAAACCCAGAGGTCGCGAAGAGTTGGATCGCCTATCAGCTAGGGGTCGACGAGGACACCATTGTCCGAGGAGAGCTGAGGGCTTAAGCCACTAGAGGCCAGTTTCCGACAGGAACGTTTCTACCATCGCAGGTTTGCGACTTCCTCTAACTCCATCAGGCTCCTAGCCCTGTTGAAGTACTGGATGACGCTCTCCCCCTTCTGGGTGATTTCGTAGCGGGTGTTTGTCCTTCTATCGCGGCCACCGGAGGCGTCGACTTCAGTTATCAGCTCTTGGTTCACCATCGAATCGAGGATACGCTGCAGTGGCTTCCAGGATAGGTTAGCACCGTACATGATCCTGGTGGGCTTCGTCGTCCCGCTCTTGATGGTCGACAAAACGTCGAGGTATATCTCTAGCCTTGATCTCCTGCGAGTCATGGGACGGCGCCAGACCTACACTTTTAACCGCTTTTTATTTAAAGATTATGAATCATGTATTGGAAAAAGAAGGTAATTCTATGTCAGATTAAAAATATCAGTATAGACACGCTTCTAATAACGTTTTAAGTGAATATTGCATTGCACGCGCTATATTAACTGAAAGAAAGTTGAGTCGCAGTCCCTTGTCTAGTCTCCAGAGCCTGGGCCGCCAGGAATAGGCTCCGCTAACGCAACGACGGCTCTTCCCAGCGAGAAGAATGAGCCAAACATGCTCAGCGGCTTACCTGGGTCGAAGACCAGTGTAAACTCAGAGGTCACAGCGTAGGAGCCTATCATAAAGACGAGCAGCGCAAATATTAGGACCGTCTTTAACTTCACTTTATTTTACCCCCTTCTTACCACTTTATTGAAATCAACCTTGAGTTGTTGTTAAGGTTTATTGAGTTCTATTCTATATTATTAAATCATATATTAGGGGTTTGATTAAGTAACCTTATCATATAGTTTTTTTATATTTTCTATATGACTATCATGATTATAAGACCATTTATTATCCTTGAAATTTTCAAAAGGTATTGTTTCTCGAAAAGTATTATACATATCTTGGATATAATATTCATACCTTTTTAGACAGCCTTTTTTGGCGAGCGTCGAAAGGGCCTGGATGAAACTTCTCAACTGCCACTTGGGGAGGTAGATGTGGCTTATCAGTGCGTTTTCCCCGATCACCTTCCCGATATTAATGGCGATGGGCTTGTCCATCAACGAGAGGGCGAACCTCTTCATCTTCTCGTGGTCATCGAACTCGAATTTGAAGAAGAGCATCTCACATAGGGGGAAGGGGAAACGGTAGATCTCGACTTGATGTCCCCCTATTAACCCTCGCTTGGCGATGTGCTCGTGGTAATGGTACTTAATCTTGGAAAGTGACATCCCAAGTCTCTGCGATATCTCCGGCAGGCTTTTCCTCGCGTCTATCTCAAGCTCCTTTATTATCAGCAGGTCCGTGTAGTCCACGTTTAGTGGCCAGTCCTCCGGTTCATCGAGAATCTTGGGAAGCTCACCCTGGATCGTCTCTACCTCGTTTAACCACTCGCCCCAGCTGAAGGCCCATGCCTCTTCTTTCTCGTCATACCATCGGCCGCTTACCGAAATGTTGTGGAAACTAGTTATCCAGAGAACCTCAACGTTCTTAGCCACTCCCATGTCCTGTAGATGACTCAGGAAAACCTGAAACTCCCTCGTTTTGTCATGCGGGATTGTCCATATGCCCGCACACCCCTCAAATCGACCGTATATCGGACACAAAAAGGCAAAGAAATCGTTGATCCTTAGAAAATCCAAGAACGTTGTCTCGAACCCGAAGGCTGCCTCCGTGAAGACGATGGCTCTCTCGAGGCCCATCTTTGAGATGTCCGGGATCAGGTGTAGGAACAGAAGGGAGTCCTGGACCATCCGCATCACTCTAAAACGCACGGTCGTGTGAGGTAACTGAACTTTTTTGGCGACTTGAAACAGGTTCCTTGGTCCAAGGTGAGAGATGCCCTCTAGGATATCGACATCGATAGCGTCGAGCTTTTTCCATGATGTTAACGCGTCTCTGACCCTTATGTCGAGATTATCGATCTCAAGCGAGGACATGTAAATACCTTTCATTTAGGTTTTTTTAACATTCGCACTTAAAGGTGAGTCTACAGCGTTAAAAGGGTTGCCATTACACCTTATAAAGCTGACTAAATTACAAAAAACTTAAATTCTCTTGTAAATTAGTATGTATTACCGATCCATAAAGGATTTAAGGTAACTTGAGGGGGGGCTTCGAATAAAACCGGATGATTCGACCGTTCCCACGCCCACTGAGCAAGATTACAATAGCGTGGAAAGCCCTGAGCCTACCTACAGCTTGCTACAAACGTATTTCATGCATGTGCTAGCCCGTAAAAGCGATTATTTTTCATGGGGTTGGGCGACTCTTATAGGCTGCTTCATCGCGGGTCGAGGATTGCCCCAACCATTGCCGACGATCCTTGCGTTGTCGGCGATGTTGGCTGTCACGTCTTGCGTCTACATCTATAACGATGTAACCGACATCGAGATGGATAAGATTAACCCGAAGAAGAGCAAACGTCCCCTGCCTGCGGGGTTGACCAGAAAAGAGGATGCAAAGCTCCTCATATATATAACAGGATTCGTAGGTGTTGCACTGAGCCTCTTCCTGAATCCATTCTGTTTCGTTCTCACTGTGGTATATCTCGTTCTCTTCACAGTTTATTCCCATCCAGCGGTACGTCTCAAGAAGATGTTCATCGTAAAGGAGCTCACTGTGGCCTCCGGATACATACTGACGATGCTTACCGGAGGGTTTGCCGTCGCCGGGACTTTCGACCCTACCTTCGTCTTCGCAGCCATACTTTACTTCCTTTTCTCGTTCATGGGAATGCCTGCTTTCCACGATATAACCGATATGAAAGAAGACGACATGTACGGTGTTAGGACAATGGCAATCGTACTTAGCTGGAGGACTAAGGTACAGATGTTGATGTTCTTCATACTGGCGATGATGACGCTGACACCATTCACGTACACAAGACTTGGATTTAACGCTGTACTCCCAATAATAGTCGTCGCCATGGGTATCATTGTACTAAGATATTTAGTTCCGCTGTCGAACGCGTTTGAAAGGGGCCTCTTTTTGAAAACCAGGCGAGTAGCTTACGTATATTACATTTCGGTCCATATCGCTCTAGTCGTTGGTACCCTTAGACTGTAGTTTGTTGTTGACATCGGAAGCGTTCTCCCAAAGCTTGTCGAAATTCTCGACTAGTTTCTGCGAGAAAAGCTCGTTTTCGAAGAAAATAGATAGCGAGAAGATGTTTGTGAATGGTTTGGGCACCTCGATCATCGATTTCTTCTCGTCTACCACCAGGAACGTGTACGGAAGCTCTATGTATTTTATGTTCATCTGGGGTGATTTGAAATACTGCACTATCATCTTCAGATACTTCGGGTTGGTTATTATAGGTCTTATGAGCTGTAGAGCATACGAAATTTGGTTCGGGTTCCCCACGAGGAAGTAGGTATCAACGCCCCTCTCTATGGCATTCATACACGCCTGGCTTACCCTGATATCGAAATATTTCGAGGCGAAATAGATGGACTTCTCTGCACCGTCGATGAAACTCAGTACGTTGTAGACCGCCTTCTCGAAGGTATCCACGATCTTGGCCTGGTATATCCTATCCCCCATCAACTCATCGATCGCCAGGACCTCTGCGATCCTCCGGGCCTCCTTGTTGGATAGAGATCCGACCTGTCCAATCTTGTCTATGAGCTCCAGTCGTTCCTTGTTCTCCAAAACTGGTTCGATCTTCGCCTTCATGTTGTAGAAGAACTTGCCCAGAGCAGTGTATTTGTACTCCCCCTCGACCTTGGCGACGAGCTTGACATCTATGAGGTCCTTGAGGCGTGAGTAGAACCTCTTCTGGGTCAAGCGGAGGGTCCTGATGGCGTCCTTCGAGCTGCGGATCCCATCCGCCGCGTATAAGAATATGGATAAGGCGTCCTCGTTTCCAAGAGCGTTCAAGATCTTGACTAGGTCCTGGAAGGCATTCGCCGAGACATCTAACGCGTATTCTGGAACCTGCTCGGTATCTGTGGCAGTACTCATCAGGGATCCTCTAGCCTGACCGAGTTTACTGTCGAAGAAGAAAATAAAAAGAAAATGAAGGCCTGCAAGGTATCCTAGTTATGGAAAAGTGATATAGAAAAAATATTAATTTTGATTTTTGATGGAAATTTAATATAAATTTAAGCATTTGATAAATTATTTGATGAAAGATGGCTTAATCTTTCATTGAAATGAAATCGCGCGTGCAGGAAAAGGTAAAATATGACGAAGTAAATAAATGCAAAGCCCTCTAACACCGAGAGGTGAACCGGAGGCTTCGAAGATGTCGTTGAGGGACCCTTTCAAGCTGGAGCTGGCCCGAAGGCACCTGGTCTACAAGACCGTCTGCAGGGACTGCGGCGCCACGAACCCGCTGAGGGCCACCAAGTGCCGCAAGTGCCGCAGCAAGAATCTCAGGCCGAAGAGGACGAAGGGCAGGGGCCGATGACCCCGTTTCTCAAAGGCGTTCCCGCAGTAGCTCGCCGTATCCTTTTAACCCCTTAAAGCAGAAACGACGCAGTGCGGCCCAGAGGGAGGCCTGGTTGCTCGTGACGACTGGCAGCCCCGTCTCCGCCTCCAGCCCCTCTATCAGTTTAATGGTGGGGAGGTTCGTGCAGCTTATGAAGACTGTGTCGGCCCCGTCCGCCACGGACCTGACGAGCTCCATTACGGTCTCGCCCCCGGTCTCGCCGATCTCCAGGTTGCTGACAAGGCCGAGCCCCTTCATGGCCTTCACCCTTATCCCGTGTGCCTCCAGGAAGGCGCGCTCGAGGGCGTTGAGGTCGTCCGTGTACGGGGTCGCTACCGCCACCTCCGCCCCTCCCAGGGCCTTGATGGCTTCCACCACGGCGCGGCCGGTGGAGATGGCCGTGGTCTCCGTGTCGTCGCCGATCCTCTGCATGAGGGACTCCTCCCACTTGACGCCGCCGACCAGCGAGCCCGTCGTGCAGCCGTAGACCAGGACGTCTACCCCTGCGGTCGAGAGGAGGCGGGCGGCCCTCCCGGCGTCCTCCGCCATCTGGACGAGCCCCTCTGGGGTCACTTCCTCCAGCCTCATCCTGGCCGTGTGGACCGAGACGCCCCTCGGCGCCATCCTGTGGAGCTCCTGCTCCATGGTCGTGTTGCTGGAGGGCACCATGAGCCCGATCCTGAGGCTGCGGCCATAGCCCATGAGGTCTACCCCGCCTACTGTATCGTTTGCTTAGGATATATCGTTGAGGGCGGGGAAAAGGATTTTATTCCGTCCGGGGTAGGTATGGTGCGGTTGGGCCGGTCGTTCAGCTTGGTCAGGACACCGCGTTCACACCGCGGAGGTCGCCGGTTCAAGTCCGGCCCGGCCCACCATTCCGTCTTCTTGCCTATGGGTGTTGGGTTTAGTACGTCCTCGGGGATCTGTTCAGTTTTCTGCGCACATCGGTGGTGGGTCATGAGGATTTTTGGCTTCCGTGCTTTGGTGTCGTCTGCGTTATAAGTGGTGGCCGCTTACAAGGATTCTAGCGGCGCGATTCTACGAGTTTCGATTTAGGCTTCTGCGCGCGTCGGTGGCAGGTCATATGGGTTTTCCCAGGGGCGTGCTTTTTTCTAGATTTTGGCGTTTCGCCTTCGTCGCGCGCGCGGCTGAGAGGAGGGGAGCGAAAGACGGCGAGAGTAGTGGCGGCCGGAAAACTCTTAACGGTATGCTGTTTGGTGCTCCGGAATCGTAGGCCTTACTTCAACCCCGTTCAGGCTCAGGCGTAGCTGTCTCATCGTGGTTGCGCTCCCCCGCGTCAGGCGTGGTCGTTCGCGCGGTTAAGGGTGCCTGGAGGCTGAGCCATGTTGCCACTTTTGGTGGGCGTGTAGGCGCTTACAATTTCCCGCGAGGAGAGTAGCTGAGAGTGAGGAGGTAGAAACGACTAAATAATAGGTTCAAATAGGCGCGAGGAATATTTAATCTTTTATAACACTGGTGAATATCACTTAATTGGAGAAAGATAATATGGCTAAACTAAGGATAATTCTGAGCACTCTGATAATCGCGTTCCTCGGTGCATCTGTCATCGCGCCCTTGTACTCGTCATGCCTGGTGGCTCCTGTCGCCTTTGCGGAGGAGAGGGAGGAGCTCTCCTTCGAGATGTGGACTCTGGACTGGGACACCATCTCGGTGGACGCCGGCGACGTTATCGAGCAGATGCTGAGGCAGATCGGGATCAGGATGAAGGCTCTTCCCTTGGACGACTCTGTGTTTTACGCTGACTTGGAAACGGAGCACACCTACGAGGTCTACGAGATGAGTCTGGGGTACGACCCGTATCCAAACAACTTGATGGCTACCCACTCGGACGAGGCCATAGACTACGGCAGCAACGACCCGGGGTACCTCAACCCAGAGTTTGACGCCCTTATCGACCAGTCAAACAGAGAATTGGACTTTGAGAAGAGGACGGAACTTCTTTGGCAGTCTCAGAAAATCCTCGCTGAGGACCTGCCCTACATCCCGCTGTTTACCTCCGACGACGTGCACGCCATCAGGAAGGAGTGGAAGGGCTTCACTTGCATGCCGGGTGGAATATTCAACTGGTACAATCGGCTGACCCTGATAGATCTGTACCACGAGGATCAGGAGTACGGGGCCGACTTCATCATGGCCTATCCGTCATACATCAGGTACTATAACCCCATAATGGGGACCGATGGCCGATCTGCACTGGTAGTGGCGTTAGTCTACGACGACCTTGTCGCATTCGACGAGGACATGAACCTAATCCCATGGCTGGCGACCGACTGGACCATCTCTACAGATGGCCTCACCGTAACTTTCAACATCAGACAAAATGCCAAATGGCACGACGGTGAGCCCCTGACCGCGGAGGACGTCAAGTTTACAATCGACTTCTACAAAGAACAGGAAGCCCCATACGACATCTCCTTAATGAACCGGATAGATTCCGTTGAGACGGATGGCGATTATACAGTTATAGTACATATGACCGAACCATATGCCTGGGTTGTGCACGAGTTCGAAGATGTCCCCATAATGCCGGAGCACATCTGGAATGATAAGGCCTGGGATTGGCCAGTACACCCAGACATGATGCCCATCGGGTCCGGCCCCTTCAAGTGGGACTCCTATCTGGACGGCGAATGGATCAAGCTCGTGGCCAACCCAGATTTCTGGATGGAGGATAAGCCTCAACTTGGTTCCTTCACAATAAGGGTCATCTCGGAATCCTCGGCACGCTTCTTGGCTATCACTACCGGCGAAGTTCACTCGGAACGTTACGAGCTAGACATAGGATTCATTGAGGCGGCTAAAGCTAGTCCGAACTTGGTGCCCTTGGAGGACACATGGTGTGTCGGCATGTGGTTCTACATCATCAGCTTCAACCTGGGAGGTCATGGTACTGTGAGTTACCCGGCGCTCCAAGACCCTGTCGTAAGGAAGGCGATCGCCTACGCAATTGACAAGCAACAATTGGTCGATATCGCGAGGCTCGGTTACGGAACAGTCTTAGAGGATTTTATACCTCCAGAGTTCTTTGGGTCTGCATATGAAGATCCTGACGCCATGAGATACGAGTACAACGTGTTCTTGGCCAACCAGTTGCTTGACGCCGCTGGCTACTTGGACATAGATGCCGATGGAATAAGGGAGATGCCTGCCCCTGCGCCGGACAGTGACGGAGATGGTATCCCCGACAATCTAGATGCATGCCCAGACATAGCGGGCCTCCCAGAATACGGCGGCTGCCCAGGCGAAGTGGAGACCCTTGAGGAACTGGAAACCAGGATCGACGAACTATCAACCAGCGTGGCGGACGCCAACAGCAATGTAGCAGAACTAGCCACAGAGGTTCAGGCCCTCAGATCCCAGTTGACCAGCTCCCTCAACATGTCATACGGATTGGCAGTGGTTGCTATCATCATCGCCATCGTCGCAGTATACTATGCTATGAGAAGCTAGAAGTCCCTTTCCCCCTTTATTTTTCCCAAAAGCTTTTGTTGCTTCGTTCAAGACAAATATTCTAGAACCCTTCTAGGGTCTGTGAAACATGGGCTTAAAGGAGTACGTTGGGAGGAGAACCCTCCAAGGGATCACGACGATCCTGCTGGCCATAATATTGAACTTCATTCTTTTTAGGATAATGCCCGGCGATCCAACACGTGTCTTAATAGGCGATCCCAGGGTTGAGACCGAGACAAGGTTAGCCCTTATAGAAAAGTTTGGATTGGAGAGGCCTCTTCTGGAGCAGTTTATTCTATACATAAGCAACCTCTTCAGTGGTGAACTCGGCGTATCCTTCGCTCAGATGGGGAGGCCGGTTATAGAGATAATTCTCGGCAGGAAGATGGTCAACACGTTGGTACTCATGGGTTCATCGATGTCCATCGCTTTCCTGCTGGGCATATTGTTTGGGGTCATAGCCGCCTGGAAGCGCGGCACAAAGGCCGACATTTCATTCATAATCTTCTCGCTTGCAACTTACTCGATGCCCGTTTTCTGGTTCGGCATGATATTGCTGCTCGTCTTCAGTGTTTACTTTAATGTCTTCCCCATCGCCGGTACAATTACACCCGGCGTGACGCACCCTAATTTCCTGTCTTATGCTTCGGATTATCTACGTCACCTAATGGCCCCCATGATAACACTGGCGGTCTCCTTCTTCGGCGGTTACTTCCTCTTCATGAGGGACACAATCCTTGACGTGTTCACCGAGGACTACATGCTTACCGCCAGGGCCAAGGGACTGTCCGACAGGAAGGTCCTCTTCAAGCACGCCATGAGGAACGCACTGCTACCCATGGTTTCCCTCATGGGGGTTCACGTCACGTTCCTCATCAGCGGGGCTACGATGACCGAAACGGTCTTCTCGTGGGACGGCCTCGGCAGGCTGATATACGACTCCGTAAGGATGGCCGACTACCCCGTCCTCCAGGGGATATTCCTCATCATGTCCATCCTTGTAGTGGTGGCCAGCATCCTCGCCGACATAACGAACGCATTCTTGGACCCAAGGATAAGGGAGGCGGTGGACTAGGATGACGCAGGACTCTCATGTGACGACAGGCTCCCTATTGAGGGAGAGGCTAGATGTCCAGGTGAGGAGGTTAAAGGGTTTCTGGAGCTTCTACATGGGGAGCCGGATAGGGATGCTCGGCTTGTTCATAATCATTGGCTTCATCATCGTTGCGATCGTCGCCCCGTTGATCACCCCATACGACCCGAGGGCCCTCGTGGGCACGCCCTTCCAGCCCCCGATGGGGGAACACCCATTAGGAACAGATCAGGTCGGCCGAGACATTTACAGCCAGCTGATCTGGGGGAGCAGAGTCTCCCTTATGGTCGGGCTGCTCGCCAGCGCCTTCGGGGTCGCGATAGGCACGGCCATAGGTCTTGTATCAGGGTACTTCCGGGGCCCACCAGACTCAATCCTGATGAGGATAACGGATCTCTTTATCACTCTGCCGGGTCTCCCCATGATGCTCATCCTCGCGGCGCTGCTCGGCAGGAGCATGTGGAACATCATCTTCGTCATCGCCGTAACGGGTTGGACTGGGACGGCCAAGATGGTCAGGTCTCAAACTCTCTCCATCAAAGAGAGACCGTACGTCGAGGCGGCGAGGTCTGTCGGCGCCAGGGACAGGCACATAATATTACGCCACATCCTCCCCAACGTTTTCCCCCTCGTCTTCGCCAACGCCATTGTGGGAATAGTCGATGCCATCCTAGCGGAGTCTGGCCTGAGCTTCCTCGGATTGGGCGACCCCACTAAACCGAGCTGGGGCCAACTACTCCGCTACGCTAACGAGGCCGGAGCCCTCGCAACTGGGAGGTGGTGGTTCATCATACCGCCAGGCCTCTGCATCATGCTCGTGGCCATAGGCTTCGCCTTCTCCAGCTACAGCCTGGACCAGATCCTCAACCCCAGGCTCAGGAAGAGGAGGTGGTAGCCGGTGCCTGTCTTGGAAGTCGAGGACCTAGTCACCCACTACCTCACCACCCAGGGGCCGGTAGAGGCAGTGAGCGGCGTCAGCTTCACCGTCGAGGAGGGGCACACCTTTGGCCTCGCCGGCGAGTCGGGCTGCGGAAAGACGACCGCCGCCCTCTCGATAATGGGGCTGCTCCCATCCAACGGCAGGATAATAGGGGGCCGGATAATCCTAGACGGAGAAGATCTCCTGGAGAAGAAAGAGGCCGAGATGAGGAAGGTCAGGTGGAGGAAGGTCTCCATCGTCTTCCAGGGGGCGATGAACGCCCTCAACCCAGTCATCAACGTCGGCGAGCAGATAGCTGAAGTCGTCATAGAGAAGGAGGGGGCCACGAAGGAGAAGGCCTGGGAGAGGGTGAGTGAGCTCTTCAAGCTCGTGGAGATAGAGCCCTCTAGGGCGAAGGACTACCCCCACGAGTTCAGCGGCGGCATGAGGCAGAGGGTCATGATCGCCATGGCCCTCGCCCTCTACCCCAAGCTGGTGATCGCCGACGAGCCGATCACGGCCCTCGACGTCATCGTCCAGAACCAGATCCTCGACCTGATGAGGAGCCTCCAGGATAGGCTGAACCTCTCCCAGATACTGATCACCCACGACCTCTCGGTCATAGCCGAGACCTGCGACAAGGTGGGGATCATGTACGCTGGGAAGATGATGGAGTACGCAGACGCCGGCCCCATCTTCAAGACGCCGCTCCACCCCTACACCAGCGCCCTGATCGGGGCCTACCCGAGCATAGTCGGGGAGAAAAGGACCCTCAAGTTCATCAGCGGGGCCCCGCCGAACCTCATCGACCCGCCGAAGGGGTGCAGGTTCCACCCGAGGTGCCCCTTCGCCATGGATGTTTGCGGCAGGGACGAGCCCGAGTACAGGGAGGAGGAGGCCGGCCACTACGCCGCCTGCCACTTCGTAGACGAGTTAAGGGATTCCCTGAGGCTGGGGGACGGGTGATGTCTGAAGAGCTAGTCGTGAGGGACCTGGTGAAGTGGTTCCCGGTAAGGGGAGGATTCTTCTCAAGGAAGAAGGGCTTCGTGAAGGCCGTCGACGGCATAAGCTTCGAGATAGGGAAAGGGGAGGTCCTCTGCCTCGCAGGGGAAAGCGGCTGCGGCAAGACCACGACGGGGAGGGTGGTCCTGAGGCTCATAGAGCCGACGAGCGGCCACGTCCTCCTCCACGGAGTCGACATCTTCTCCCTGGGGAAGAACGAGCTAAGGGAGAAGCGTCCCGAGATGCAGATGATATTCCAGGACCCCTACGAGTCCCTGGACCCGAGGATGGACGTCTTCACCATCCTCGCCGAGCCCCTGGAGGTGAACAGGGCGGCCTCGGGTTACAGGGAGATCAGGGAGAGGGTCGAGAAGGCCCTGAACGACGTCCGCCTCGTCCCCATCAGGGAGTTCATCCACAGGTTCCCCCACGAGCTGAGCGGCGGCCAGAGGCAGAGGGTCGCCATCGCCAGGGCCCTCATGCTCAACCCCAGGTTCATGGTCGCCGACGAGCCGGTCTCCATGCTCGACGCCTCGATAAGGACCGAGATACTCAACCTCCTGAAGGACCTGAGGGGAAAGTACGACCTCACATTCCTCTACATCACCCACGACATCGCCCAGGCCAGGTACGTCGGAGAGAAGATCATGATAATGTACCTGGGGAAAGTCGTCGAGCGGGGCCCAATGGAGGACGTCATCATGGACCCCCTCCACCCCTACACGAAGGCCCTCATCAGCAACGTCCCTATCCCCGACCCCATGGCCGAGAGGGAAAGGATCATGATAAAGGGTGAGACGCCGACCCCCATAGACCTCCCCGAGGGATGCAGGTTCTGCCCGCGGTGCCGCGAGGCCAAGACCATATGTGAAAAGGAGGAACCGGAGCTGGTCAAAGTCGGCGCTGACCGCTGGGTAGCCTGCTGCGGATAGTGGCTAAACTCAAGCAGCAAGAAGAGCCCGAACTGGAAAAGGTCGAACCACCGGACGGATGGCTCGCCTGCCACAAGGCTTAACCAATTAAAGAAAAATTGTTGAAAGCCCGGCCAAGTAGGTAGCCTCCCCTCGCCTCGGTGATCTCCACATCGACGAACTCGCCCAGACAAACGGGCTCCTTCAGGACGACGGGCTTGTAGGCGTAGTTCCTCCCCACCATGCTGTCCCCGCGGCCCTCCTCGTCGACGACCACCTCCCCCCTCCAACCGATCCACCTGCGGCTCCTCACGAGAGACCTGCCCCTCCACCGGGCGGACAAGGCCCTCGACCTCCTCTTGGTGTCCCTCCCGTGGAGCTGCCCCTCCATCCGCTCCGCCTCGGTCCCCGGCCTCGGCCAGAACCTGGAGATGTTGAGTACCTCCGGCTCGACCTCGTCAACCAGCCTCAGTGAGTCCCCGAACTCGTCCTCGGTCTCCCCCGGGAAACCGCATATCACGTCGGTGGACAGGGTGAGCATGGGGAAGGCCCCGCGGAACCTGTGCACGATCGTCCTGAAGTCTTCGACCGTGTACCGCCGCCTCATCCTCCGCAGAACCCCGTCGTTCCCAGACTGGACGGGCAGGTGGAGAAACTTGAACACCTTCTCGGACCCATAGGCCTCGACGAGATCATCCAGAAGGGGTGTTGCCTGGTCCGGGTTCATCATCCCGACGCGGACGAAGAACCTGCCGTCCAGCTCGGTCAGGTCGTTAAGGAGCTGAGGGAGCCGGGCGCCCCTCCAATTATAGGCGGCGGTGTCCTCGGCTGTGACCCAGATCTCCCTGCACCCCTCCCCGAGCGCCCTTTTCGCGTCCTCCACGATCGATTCGGAGGGATAGGAGTTGAGGGTGCCGCGGGCGCGCCGGACGATGCAGTAGCTACAACTCCCCCGACAGCCCGATGCGATCGGGGCGATGTGGACGACCGGGTTGAGCCTGGCTCTTGGGAGGCACGTCCTGTCCAGGGACCCGCCGCGGATCTCCTCGACTCGTCCGCCCCCTATGGTCTCCTCGACGACATCGACTATATCTATCAGGTTGTCGGGGCCCACCAGGCTGGCTTTTGGCGCAGCCTCAGCAACGAGCTCCCTCTGGGCCTTGGGCATGCAGCCGGCCACTACTAGAGGTCTTCCTCTGGCAGAGAGCTCCCGGATGCGCCTGATCACTTTGTTCTCGGTGGGGGTCTTCACGGTGCAGGTCAGCACGACGGAGGCGTCGGCCACCCCCGGCTCGTCGGCCAAAACGTGGCCAGCCTCGACGAGGAGACCCGAGGCGATCTCCGAGTCGGCGGCGTTGGCGCTGCAGCCGAAAACCTCCATGTAGACCTTCGCCGTGCCAGGCACTCCCCCTCAGAGGGAGGTGGCGCGCCTAAATAAACGGTGCGAGAGCACGGCCTCAAGGCGCTGATCTCGCTGTTCTGGTTTATTCTTCAACTGTTCGAAAAAATCGAAGGAAGAGTCTCTTTATAAGCGATTTTTAATGTCTTGTTTTTACAATGACGAAGGCTAAACATAAGTAACTTTAGTCGATTGTATTAAAATTCGTGTGCGTCGGGAAGGATATTATGCAAATCCCTTTTTGAGAAAAGGGTTTTTTCGGCTTTATTCGGACGAAAAAGGCTCAAATGTGCAAGCATTGCTAAAGAATTATAATGAATTTATGCTTGAATTATGTTTTTTTTGTTAATTCGTTTGATCCTTCGTTCCCCAGGTGTTATTTAGTGTCCCGACGTTAGTCTATTGCAAGTCGGATAATACCGATCCAGATGTGACAATCTGGGCTATATAGCGACAACGCTTCGGTTGAATCTGAGGAGGAGTTTGGAATGGTTCTAATGGAGAAGGCGTTGAGCTGGACTCGCCACGAGCTCGACAGCAAGGGGCTTAGGAGGCCTGGGGAGTGCAAGATCAACATCATAGGGGTCGGGGGCTGCGGCAACAACACAATAGACAGGCTGATGAAGGCGGGGATGGGCGGGGCGGAGTGCATCGCCATAAACACCGACATACAGCACCTGAACATGATCCACGCCGACAAGAAGATCCTCATCGGAGAGAAGATCACCAGGGGCCTCGGCGCGGGCAACATGCCGAGCGTCGGGAAAGACGCGATGCTGGAGAGCGTCGACAAGATAGATCGACTAGTCTCCGGGATGGACATCGTCTTCGTAACTGCGGGTATGGGCGGGGGCACCGGCACCGGGGCGGCACCAGTTGTCGCAGAGGTCGCCCGCTCAAAGGGGTCGATCGTCGTAGGAGTCGTCACGATGCCCTTCAGGCACGAGAAGGGACGGTTCGACTACGCGTTGACGGGGCTGAACGAGATGCGTAAGGCGACCCACACCACAGTCATCATAGACAACAACAAGCT
>JABAOH010128792.1_pt1 | contig 15664 bp, 16 predicted proteins | sample 7062181 | NCBI WGS metagenome assembly JABAOH01 (sample SAMN14538630, study PRJNA623070) | marine sediment metagenome | biome: marine biome [ENVO:00000428]; feature: marine pelagic biome [ENVO:01000023]; material: deep marine sediment [ENVO:00002113]; isolation source: pool of 5 deep marine...
CGGCGGCGAGGACGATGCCGATGAGAACGGCCCACTTGATCGGGCCCGACAGGCGTTTGTCCCGTTCGAGTAACGCACCGACGCGCGTGGCGATGAGCACCACGATCCCAACGAGCACCAGGTCCCAGAAGAATTGCCAGGCCATCGTGCGGGGCTAGGGCCTTGCCCGCGCCGCCGGGCTGGCGGGGTAACGGTTCATGAGAATCGGGCACCGAGCGGACATGAGGTCGGCATTCGCCATTGCTTTGTGTTGGGAGCGTGGTTCGAGCACCACATTATACTGTCCGAACGGGAAGCTCGACAGGTGACGAGAGGCGGATCCTCGAGAGGTGCGTCATCGTCGATGGTGGGCGGGTCACGGCCGTATCGCCACGGGGCAGTGCCCCGGTTCTCATGGTGACTTGGGCGTGATGGTGCTTTATCATGGCCGGGTCGAATGAGCGCTCGGGCCCGGCTTGGTGTCACCGGTGTGGGTTCTGTTCAGCGTCGCCGTTCATGGCTGCCGTGGCACCGAATCCGAGGTTTGGGCGTCCAAATTAGAAACCGTGGTTACGGCCGTGACTCGTGAAAGGGTGCAGACACATGCGCTGGATACTTGCGATCGGGCTGTCGGTCGCGGTCGCCGCGTGCGCGGCGGATGGCGGGGAAGGTGAGTCGGCCGAGGGATTGAGCCTGGTTGTCGAGGAAGGGAGGCTCGTGGTCGGCGAGGGCATCGGATTGTACTACCGCCTGCTCGGAGACGGGCCGCAAAAGGTGATCATCCCTGCCGGCTTCCTTCTCGAGGACGCTTTGGCCGATCTGGCAGAAGGGCGGACGCTCGTCTTCTACGACATGCGCGATCGCGGTCGGTCGGATCCGGTCCCCGACACGACCCGCGTCGGCATCCAACAGGACATCGAGGACCTGGAAGCCGTCCGTGTGCATTTCGGGTACGAGCGCGTGAGCTTGATCGGCTGGTCGTACCTGGGCGCCATGGTGGCGATGTACACGATTCGGCACCCGGAGCGCGTCGAGCGGCTCGTGCAGATCGGGCCGATCCCGCCGCGCGCCAACCCGCCGTACCTGCAGGCGGCCATGCAGGCGTACGACGAGGCGTTGAGTGCCGACGGCCTGGAAAGGCTCGAGAAGCTGGCCGCCGCGGGTGTCATGGAAAACGAGCCACAGCGCTTCTACCGGGAGTTTTGGGCGGTTCACAAACCGGCGCTGTTCGGTGACACGACGAAGATGTCACTGTACGAGATGCCGCCCGCGGATCTCCCCAACGAGTGGCTGCACGAGCTGCAGGCGCATTTCTCGGCCAAGATCGCGTCCTTCGGCGATTACGACCTGAGAGAGGCGGTGTCGGGCCTCGACCTGCCTGTGCTGACCGTCCACGGCACCAAGGATCGCAACGCAGCCTTCGAGGGCGGGCGCGAGTGGGCGGCGGCGTGGGCGGACGGGCGCTTGCTGGTGGTCGACGGTTCCGCTCACATGCCCTTTGTCGAGCAACCCGACCTGGTCCTCTCGGCGATCGACGAGTTCCTGAACGGCCGCTGGCCGATGGCAGCCCGGTTGCTCCGCGAAGGCGGCTGATCCCGCAGGGACCGTGCAGCCGAGGAGTCGCGAGATCGTGGAAGACCCTTCGCTTTTCTGGGAGCGCTCGGAACAGGTCGACCGGTTCGCCGGCCGCGAGCCGGATCAGCGGCTCCTACGACTGATCGAATCGTATTCCGATCCTACCGCCGTGCGGGTGCTCGACCTCGGCTGTGCCGGCGGCCGCAACACGGTCGTGCTCGCCGAGCGCGGGTTCGACGTTCACGCCATAGACTCGTCCAGAGCTATGGTGGAACGAACGCGCTCGCGGGTCGCGGTTGTGCTGGGCCTGGACGCGACGAAGAAGCGCGTGCGGTTGGGACGGATGGAGCGTCTGGAGGAGTTCGACTCCGGCACGTTTCACCTGGTCGTCGCCCTCGGCGTGTACCACAGCGCCACGTGCCGCGAGGAGTGGGATCGAGCTTTGAGCGAGACGGCGCGCGTTCTCGTACCCGGAGGCCTGGCCCTGGTGGCGAGCTTCAGTCCCCGCTCGGATCCTCGAGGTGAGGGTTTACGGCCCGTTGCGGGCGCGCCGCACGTGTACGAGGGATTCGAATCCGGTCGCATGTACTTGCTGGAAGCGGAAGATCTGGACGTTGAAGTGGCTCGCCACGGACTAACGCCGGCGGCCATCACTGAGACTGTCGAGGTGCCGACCGAAACCGGGCGGAGGGTTACGGTGAACGGCCTCTATCGTAAAGGGAACGAGTGAAATGGCAGGAGGCTGTTGTCACTGTCGCGCCGTAGAGGAGCAATTTGGCGTGGCGGTCGCGGAAAAGGACCTGCGGCGATATCGACGCAAGGGTCCGGACAAGACGACTGCGATTCTGCTTGACGCTATCCGATCGCGCAAAGTGGCTTCGGTAACATTGCTCGATATCGGCGGCGGCGTCGGTGTCATCGCACACGAGCTGCTCGCTGCGGGCGCAGCCGAGGCGATGCTGGTCGAGGCCGCAACGGCTTACATCGCACAGGCCGAGTCGGAGTCCGAACGGCGCGCGCATGGCGATCGCATGCGCTTCGTTCACGGTGACTTCGTCGAGCTAGCTGAAACGGTGCCGGGTGCCGATGTGGTCACGCTCGACCGCGTCGTCTGCTGCTACCCTGACTACGAGCGTCTGGTAACGTCTTCGGCGGCCAAGTGCCGCCGTTTGTATGCCCTGAGCCTGCCGCGGGCACGCTGGGAAGTCAGAGCTGTGGTCGCCGTGCAGAACGCGCTCCGTCGGCTTCGGGGCAGCTCCTTTCGCACCTTCGTCCACTCGACCGGGGCGGTTCACCAGCTGCTCGCGGCGGCCGGATTGGAGCGCGTCTTTCACCGCAACACTTTGGCCTGGCAGGTCTCGCTGTACGCGCGGGTGGGGTGAGCTCCAGCGGGCCCGGCCGGCCGGCCGCCCCCGCCCCGCAGCTCTCTCCGTCTCCGCCCGGGGCGACGCTTGGCTGCGCGGCGGCCCGGCGAGTAGGTTGAGCGGCTCACCGCCGACCTGGCACCGACCCCGGGGAGCGTTTGCTCGTGGTTAAGGAAATACCCGGCCCCTACGATCCCAGAGAGATCCGACGGTTTCTCGAGACCTTCATGTATCGCGAGTCGGCGTTCCTCGTCGACGAAGTGATCGAACTGAACACCGAGCGCCGCGAGATTCGGGCCCGGGTCGACACGACCGGGGGACTGGCCTACACCCGCCAGCAGCGAGTCGGCCCGGGGCACCCCGCGCACGTCGCGGGCGGAGACCTCATCACGATGACGGGCAACCTCGGTTGCCTGCACGCCTGGTTCTTTTACGGCTGCCGCTGGGACGAAGGCTGGACCGGATTCGGATACCGCATCCATCGCGCCGACTTCAAAGAGCTGGCAGAGATCGGACCGCCCCTCGAACTGCTGTCGCGCGAGTTGCAGTCACACGCGGGCAAACGTCGGTTGGTGATCCGCTACGAATTCGAGTTCCGCCAGGGGGCACGGCTCATCTACTACGGCGATCAGTCTGCGATCTTCCTGAAGGACGGGCTGGGACCCGCCCGCTCGATCTGAGCGGTCCCGGCTGATCGCTGGGACGCTGATCGGCGCCCAGCCATGTCCACCTCGGTCAAGTGCCGGAGCTGGGAGTGGCCACAAGCCCCGGGACCTTCTGCCCCTCCAGCAACCACGTCAGGGCTTCGTCATAGTCGCGGAATACAGCCGTGTGGGGATGGATCGGCTCGGTCAGCGCCATGAACATCCGGGCCATCCCGTACTCAACGTCGCTCCCCACGAGCAGCGCGGTGCGGCCGCAACGGAGCTTCAGGGCGTTGTTCTGAATGATGGCGGCCACGTGACGTATCGTCTCGATGGAATCGGCTGGATCCACCTTGCGACTGTCGACCAGCACCGGTAGCCCCGGCGCCAACGCCGGATCGCTCTTGCGTGCGCGGAAGCTGTCTTCTTCCTCATCGCCGCTGGTCTGTCCCTCACGGACGACGACGAGAATACCCAGCTCTTTATCGACATAATGGCTGACGGGCACGGCCTCCTCCCGCTATGTCAGGAGCTTTGGCATAAGCGTTGACGGTTCGCCGGCATTCAGCGCCCGCCGACTGATTCAAATTAAGACTTCTGCCACGAGCCGGCCACTTTGGCGATCGTTCCAGTGCGGTGTTAAAGCGACCGACGTGGTCCGATCGTGGGTGTGCTGATCGGCGGTTCGCCAAGAAGGTCGACTCGCTGGCTCTGGGCATCCTCTTCGGTCCGCTGGTGGGCGCCTTCTTCGCGTTCTTGATCGCTTTGATGCCGGATGCAGAGGACCAGCCACTACTATTGGCAGATCGTTGCCGGGAAGCGTCCTGGATCATCGTCGGCTACGCGACGCAGCGCTACGGCGTGCGCACGCAGGCGCGTGCTTAGCTTGGAGACCGGAGTGCGCGCGAGCGGTCGCTCGCGACCGGGTGGAAGTCTACCGCTTCGGCTTGCGCTTCAGCACTCGCGTCGCCGCCGCCACGACATCCGTCGCCGTGAGGCCGTACTTCTCCATCAGCGCCTCGGGCGATCCCGATTCGGCGTACGTGTCGCCCAGGTTCACGTACTCGATCGGAGCCGGCCGATGCCGGGCCACGGCGTAAGCGACGGCGGAGCCCAGTCCGCCGGCCGCCATGTGCTCCTCGCACACGACGAGAGCGCCCGTCTCACGGGCGGCGCGGGTGAGGGCTTCCTGATCGATGGGCTTGACGGTATGGCAGTCGATGACGCGAGCGTCGACGCCCTGGGACGCGAGCGTCTCGGCGGCCTCGAGCGCGGTCGCTACCATGATTCCGTTGGCGACCAGGGTGACGTCACCGCCGTCGCGCACCGCGATGGCGCGCCCGACCGTGAACTCGTTTAGACGCGAGACGTCGTCGTAGATGATCGGGACCTTGGGCCGCCCGAGCCGCAGGTAGGCTGGTCCCTCCCACCGGTGCAGTGCCCGCGTCGCCGCCTCGGCGCTGGGCCCGTCGGCCGGGACCACCACCGCGAATCCAGGAAGCGCCGCCGCGAGCGATACATCCTCGATGCCCATCTGCGAGGGTCCGTCCTGGCCGATGGAGATGCCGCTGTGGCTTCCGGCCACCTTGACGGGGACCTTCGGGAAGGCCACCGACATGCGGAGCTGGTCGAAAGCGTTGCACATCATGAAGCAGGCGAAGCTGGCGATCCAGGTGTGTTTGCCGGAGGCGGCCAACCCGCTGGCGATACCGACCAGGTTGGATTCGGCGATACCGACTTGGAAGAATCGATCCGGGTATTCCTTGCCGAAGTACTCGGTGCGCGTGGAGTTGGAGACGTCGGCATCCACCACCACCAGCTCCGGATCCTCTTTTCCGAGCTGCAAGAGCGCTTTTCCGAAGGCGTCCCGGGTCGCGGGCCCAATTTTCAACTCGATCATTCTCTCCGTGTCGGCACTCGCGTTTACATGCATCCGTCGTCTGACTCCGTCGGTGGTCGCTTCTGCGGTACTGTTCCCGCGCCGGCTCGCGGCTCTGGGGTTCGGCGCTTCGCGGCTCAGTCGGTTCCCAGCTCTGCCAGGGCGACTTTCGCCTCCTCTTCCGTCAGTGGGACGCCGTGCTTTCGGTTGCCTTCCTTCTCTTCTTCGATGATACGTATGCCTTTGCCTTTGACCGTGTGGGCGATGATGATCTGCGGCTTGCCTCTGACTTTCCGCACCGCGTCGAGGGCGTTGAAGATCTGATCGTAGTCGTGCCCATCGATCTCCACCGCGTGCCAGCCGAACGCTTCCCATTTTTGTTTGATGGGCTCCAGCGCGGGCTGCACGTCACCCAGCGCGCCGGTCTGTTGGAAGCGATTCAGGTCGCAGATCGCCGTGAGGTTGTCGAGCGCGTATTTGTCCGCGCTCATCGCCGCCTCCCAGACCTGACCCTCTTGTGACTCGCCATCGCCGATCATGACGTAGACCCGATAGTCACGCCCGTCGAGCCGCGCGGCCAGGGCGTGGCCGATGCCGATGGAAAGGCCCTGGCCCAGCGAGCCGGTCGAGGCCTCGATGCCGGCAAGCCGGGTCATGTTGGGGTGGCCCTCGAGCGGGCTGCCGATCTCCCTCAGCTCGGCCAGTCGACTGACCGGAAAATACCCGCGTTCCGCCAGGACCGCGTAAAGTCCGGGACAGCCGTGGCCCTTGCTGAGGATGAAGCGGTCACGGTCCGGCCAGTCCGGCCGCTCGGGCTTGTGGCGCAGAACACCGCCGAAGTAGAGGGCGGTGAGGATCTCGACCATAGAGACCGAGCTGGATGGGTGGCCGGAACCGGCCCGGGTGGTCGTCTCGATGATGTGGCGGCGCAACGTGCGTGCGATCCGCTGCAGCTCCGGAAGTGGAGGACGTCTGACGTTTGCCAACTGGCTCCGGGGGTTTGTGTCAAAGGGCTGTGCGAATGACCCGGGGATTATATAGCGGGGCCGTTTTTGACGACAGGGCGGCACGAGGCCCGGCGGAGGGTGCCGAGCGGCGTTCGCCGCCATGCCGGCCCGCCCGGCCCCGGGGGCGTCAGCTTCTCCGGGCTGCTGTTCGGGCTTATACTTTCTCGCCGTTCGCGCGTTCGCGCGCCGGCCCAGGTGGGCGCCGGCGCGACACGGAACCTCAACCCAACCTCTGATGACGGCAGACGACAAGCCCGTCCGGCGCGTGCTGGTCACCGGCGCCGCCGGCTTCATCGGATCACATCTGGTGGAACGCCTGCTGGACGACGGACACGTCGTGGGCGGCCTCGACAACTTCGATCCTTTTTACGGCAGGTCGACTAAGGAGGCGAACCTGGACCGCGCCCGCGGCCGGCCGGATTTCCGGTTCGTGGAGGGCGATCTTCGTGACGCGGAGTTGCTCGGACGCCTATTCGCCGACTTGCGGCCCGACGCCGTGATCCATCTGGCGGCGAAAGCCGGGGTCCGCCCTTCGATGAACGAGCCGGCGGCCTACTACGAAGCGAACGTGTTGGGTACGGTGCGGCTGCTCGAGGCGATGCGTGACGCCGGCACGAGCGCTCTGGTCTTCGCCTCTTCGTCTTCAGTGTACGGAGTGCGCGGCGAGGGCCGCGCCTTCTCCGAAGAAGATGATGCCGACCATCCCGTCTCGCCGTACGCGGCGACGAAGCGCGCCGGCGAGCTGCTGTGCCACTCTTATTCGCACCTATACGGCATCTCGTGCTTGTGCCTGCGGTTGTTCACCGTCTACGGTCCACGGCAGCGTCCCGATCTGGCGATCCACAAGTTCGCACGCCTGATGGCGGAAGGGCGGCCGGTGCCCGTATACGGCGACGGCAGCGCCCTGCGTGACTACACGTATGTTGACGACACGGTAGACGCCATGTCTCGGGCTCTGGGCCGGGTCGTGGCTCCAACCGGCGGCACCGGCTTCGACGTGATCAACATCGGTGCCGACGGGCCGATCACGGTCAACCGGCTAGTGGGCCTGCTGGGCGAAGCGTTGGGCTTGGAGCCTGCGATCGAGTGGTTGCCGGAGCAGCCCGGCGATGTGCCGCGCACCTGGGCGGACATCAGCCGGGCGCGGGCCGTCCTCGGCTACGAGCCGGCCGTGTCGATCGAGGACGGCCTGCGACGCTTCGTCGCCTGGTTCCACGAACAGGATGAGCGAGCGCTCCTTTCCTAGCCGCCGCGTCTGTCTGGTGCTGCCGAGCGGCATCGGCGATGTGGTACACGGCCTTCCGCTGGTCAACGCGCTGAAGCGGGACGATCCTCAGCGGCGCATCACCTGGATCGTCGAGCGGTCGCCGGCGCCGCTGCTGGAGCCGCACGGGGCCGTCGACGAGGTGATCCGCTTCGACCGGAAGCGCGGGCTGACGGACGTGCGGGCGCTGCGCCGCGCGCTTCGCGGCCAGCGCTTCGACGTGGTGCTGAATTGTGGCATCTACTTCAAGTCGGCTATCCCGACGTTCTTCGCACGGGCGCCGGTCAAGCTGGGCTACGGGCGCGATCGCGCCAACGACCTCGTCTGGTTGCTCGCCAACCGGCGCCTGCCGCCACAGGGCCCCCGGCACCGGCAGGAGATGTACCTGGAGTTTCTCGAGTACCTGGGGGTGAAGTCCGAGCCGATCGAGTGGCGGATCGTCATAACCGACGAGGAGCGAGAGGCTCAGGCCGAGTTCTTCCGCAACCTCGACGCCCGGCGCGTTGCGGCGATCGTCGCGACCTCGGCGATGCCCCCCAAAGACTGGCCGCCTGAGCGCTTCGCCCGGCTGGCCACCGCGCTCGACCGGGACTTTGGGTTCCGGGTGCTCTTGCTGGGCGGCCCGGGCGAACGCGAGCAGGAGCGCGCCCGCGTCGTGGCGGCGGGCACCGAGGCAAACGCCGTGTGGGCGCTGGGTCCGAATCTACGCCGCCTGGTCTATCTGCTCGACGGTTGCGACCTGCTCGTCGCGCCGGACACAGGACCGCTCCACATCGCCCGCGCCCTGGGAACGCCGGTCATTGGCCTTTACGGCCACACCGACCCACGCCGCGCCGGCCCGTATCGTGCCTTCGAGGATCTCGCCATCGATCGCTACAATTACGAGGCGGACGGGCGTGCCTACGAAGGACCGATAGAGCGCCCGCACCCCGCGCGTGCCGGAGGCCGAAGCGGACGGATGGACCTGATCAGCGTCGAGGCCGTCCTCGAAAAGGTGGAACGCGCCGTCAGCCGCTACGTCGACGCCGGGTCGGGGCGGTGCTGAGCCCCGCCTTGCAGGGCCCGCGCCCGCGGGTCGCCATCGTTATGCTCAGCGCCATCGGCGACGCCGTGCACGTGCTTCCGGTGGCGAACGCCCTCAAGCGCGCCGTGCCGTCGATGCAGCTCGTTTGGGCGATCCAGCCGGTTCCCCACAGGCTCGTACACAACCACCCCGCCATTGACGAGTTCATCATCTTTCACCGCCGGCGCGGACCGCGGGCCGCAAGAGAGTTTCTGCGGGCCCGGCGCGAGCTGCGCCATCGCCCCTTCGATCTCGTGATCGACCTGCAGGTCTACTTCAAGGCGGGCCTGCTGACCTCCTTTGCGCAATCGCCGGTCAAGCTGGGCTTCGATCGGGCTCGCGCCCGCGACCTGAACTGGCTCTTCACGACGCACCGCATTCCACCCCACGCCAACCAGCACGTGCAAGACCAGTACTTCGAATTCCTCAGATACTTGGGCATCGAGCCCGAGCCGGTCGAGTGGGGGATCGTCATCACAGAGGAGGAGCGCGAACGACAGCGGCGTTTCTTCGAACGCGTCGAGCGGCCCGTGTGTGCCGTCGTCGTTGGAAGCAGCAAGCCGGACAAAGATTGGCCATCCGAACGCTACGCCCGCTTGCTCGAGATCATCGAGAGCGACTACGGCTTTCAGACCGTGCTCATCGGCGGCCCAGCGCCGCGGGAACGGGCGGCGGCCGCCGAGGTGATGCGACGGACGCGGGCTCGGCCGCTGAACGAGCTAGGTGACGATTTGCGGAGGCTGATCTATCTGGTGGATGGCGCCGACCTACTGGTCAGCCCCGACACTGGACCGCTGCATGTCGCTCGGGCGTTGGAAACGCCGGTGGTGGGTCTGTACGGCTATACGAATCCGAAGCGCTCCGGGCCGTACCGCATGTATCAGGACCTGGTGGTTGACGGCTATGCCCGTTACCCCGGCGAGGACTACCCGGTCAGCATGGAATACCGCCCTGATGGGATGGTGCGGATTTCGGTTGAGCTGGTGCGGGAGAAGATCGAGCTTGCCGCGATGAAGTACGTGTCACAGGCGCGCCGGTGATTGCAGCGATGCGGGCTCCGGGTTCTTTCGTCCCGCGGGCGAACCTGCAGAGGGCCTCGTAGCGTACGATCATCTCACCAGGTCTGAATCTTCTCGGCCCCGGACGGTGGCGATGGTAGTTAGATCAAGCCCCGGGGATTGTGCGGCGACCGCTCGGTCGACTCGATGCGTGGCTGCTGACACACCGCGAGTATCCCGGCGAAGTTGTCGGGGTCAGTGCCTTGACCTAGGAAAGGGTTGTAGAGGTGTCTCGCAAAAACTCTTAGGAAAGCCTTTCCCAACCGCTTGCGTATCCGCCACCAGATCGCTGGCCCGAAGAACGACAGTTTGACCTTGGCAAACCAAGGCTTCAGCAGAGCCGCAAGCTCTTCCGGCTTATACTCCTTGACGTGATGCTTTGCGTCCCACACCACATCGGGCCACCAGTTGGGCGTAGTCAGCAAGAGCGTGCCGTCGCGCGTCAGGACCCTACTCAATTCCTGCAGGCAGGTCTCCGGGCTCTCGAGGTGTTCGATGACGTCCGCCAGCAGTACCAGATCAAAGCGCTCACCTCCAAACGGAAGCTCATAACAGCTCGCCATCACAAGCTTGCAGTTGGCGTGGCTCCTCAGCTTCTCCTGCGCGATGGTTACCGCGGCCGACTCCGAATCAATCCCGAATACTGCGTCGCATAGGGGGCTCACCCGGCCCATGAGGTAGCCATCTCCGCAGCCGACATCCAGGACGTTCGTTGCGCTCTCGATTCTCGTGACGAGTACCTCGTATCGTGCCTCGTCAGGCGGACTGTAGCTGCTGGAGCCACGTTCGCACGCCGCCCAATGATAGGCTCCCCTCTCCTCGTACTTGCTAAATTGAATCGATCGGTGTCGCATATCCTAACCTAAGAGCAATTGCGGGCTGGTGATCCCCTCTTAGATGATCCGCCGGAAGTCCGTGAATTTGCTCGGCTATCTACCGGTGCCCCGCGCTTCGCCGGGTTCCACACGAGCGGTGTGGCCAAGCGGACGGGACTGGCAGGACGGTCTGTCCCGGCCATCCCGGAGTTTCGAGCTCAAGCGCGGTACGTCTCCAGCGTCTCCCGCAGCACGGCGTTGTAGCGCTCGATCATGCGCTCGCGGCTGAACTCTTTGATCGCGCGCTGCCGGGCCGCAGCCCCCATGCGTGCCCGGCCCTCCGGATCCGTGGCCAGCCAGCGGATGGCGTCGGCTACGGCGTTGACGTCGCCTGGTGAGACCAGCAGTCCCTGAGCTCCATCATCGACCTGCTCTGGGTGACTCGTCGCGTCGCTGAGGATCAGAGGAAGCCCACAGGCCATCGACTCGATAACGGAGTTCGAGAAGCCTTCGGCTGTGGACAAGTGTGCGGCCGTGTCGGCGACGCTCAGCACCTCGGGTATGTCCCGGCGGATCCCGGTGAATATGACCGGGGCTCGGAGCTCAGTTGCGAGACGGCGCAGCTGGGCCAGCGTGGGGCCGCCACCGATGATCAGGCCGTGCACACGGAGATCGGCTGGCAGCGCAGTCACAGCCCGGACCAGCAGTTCGACGTTTTTTCGCGGCTGAACACTTCCATGAAAGCTCACGACGAACGCATCGTCGGGGATTCCGAGTTCAGTCCGCACGCGCGCGCGCTGGTTGGGTAACGGTCGGTAGCGTCGAGTATCTTTGCCGTTGTGGATGACCTCGATTCTCACTCCTTTCAACCAGGGCGTCTGCGCGAGCATGCGTTCGCGCATCGTATGCGAGTTGACGATCATCGTTTGGACCGCTCGGCCCCAAACGCGCCGGTAGATTGGACCGTTCCGCAGTCCGCTGGGCGCGCCGTGCCGATGGACGATCGGGAAATCGCCAATCAACTGGCGGGCGGCGACGCTCAGCTTCAGGTCTTTTCGTTTGTCGGCGAGGACGAGGTCGGGCCGTACGATTCGGTTCAGGTTGGCCAGCTGCAAGACGCGGTAAGGGTTCAACTCCGCACGGATGCCGATCGGTCTCAGGGTCAAGCGCTCGTCGCCTTCGAGCTGCTCGCGTATCGCGCTTTCTGGATGGCAAACCAGAGTGACCTCGTGTCCCTTCTCGGCCAGACCGAGGCCGACCTCCACGGCAGACGTGAGACCGCCGCCCCAGCCGCGTGCCGAGTTGACGAATACGATCTTCATGGAGTGGTTCCCGGCCCGTTCCCCGTTGCGGCAGCGCTCAACACGTGCCGGTAGATGCCTTCCAGGTCCTCGGCCATGCGATCGACGCTGTAACGCTCGGCGATCAGGCCGCGAATGGCTTCGGCGTCCCGCCGCGCGGCGGCGCGGTCGCGGAGCAGCCAGGTCACGTCGTCGGCGACGCGCAGCGCGCTGACCCGCGGCGTCAGCCGGCCGTGATCGGCGAAACAGACCGCGCGTGCCGACTCGAGATTGTCGGGCGTCACGATCCCGAAGTAGCCCGTGCGTCCGAAAGCCACCGTCGGCGTTCCGCTGGCCAGGGCTTCGATGGCCGTCGTGGCGGCGGCCACCACGGCGTCGGCCGCGTTCATCACCTCCGGGATGTCGGTGCGGGCGCCGACGACCTTCGCGACGGTCCGTCCCGACGTCTCGTTCAGGCGCTGCGCCGCATCGCGGATCCGCTTTAGCCCCGGTCCATCGCCGACGAAGACCGCCATGGCCTCCATCTCTTCGAGCACCAGCGGCAGAGCCCCGAGGAGTGCCAGGGCGGGACGCACCTTCCGGTGGCTGAAGCGACTGACGTTCACGACCAGGCGGCTGTCCGCCGGCACGCCCCATTCGGCGCGGACACCGCTCCCGTCGAGCCCTGGGCGGAAACGTGCGGTGTCCACGCCCAAGAAGCTCACGCGCACACGGTCAGGCGCGGGCCCGAACGGACCGACCACGTCGTTGCGGTCCGCTTCGCTCACGGTGACCACCGTATCGCTCCAGCGCCGGAAGAACACCCGCTTGTACCAGGGACGGGGCCCGTGCACCGTCATCACGTAGGGTACCTGAAGGACCCGGGCCAGCGGCTCGGCGAACCGGGCCGCCCGGTAGCTGTGCGCGTGGATGATGTCGACGCTGCCCGGCTTGATCCGGTCGGCGGCCTGCCGGCGTCCTTGCCCATCGAACGGGACTTCGAGCAGCTCGGCGCCGGATTCACGCGCTTCCTCCCCGTAGACTCCGCTCTTCTGCGTAAGCAGAATCACGCGGTGACCGCGTTTCAGCAGCCCCTCGGCCAGGCGGCTGACGTGGGTTTCCACGGCGCCGATTCCCAACCGTCCGGTAACCTCGATGACCGTGAGCGATTCCCTCATATCCTCTACCCCTGCCCCTCCGCCGGCCGCTCTGCCTGAAGTGAGACCACAGTATGATACGCGTCTGCGCCGGCCGTTAGAAGGGTCTGTCACGGGCCGCTCGAACCAGGAGCACGCCGTCACAATCGCCGGCGAGCCGTGGCGAAAGCGGCGCGAATGTGCCAGAATCGGGACCGGCGCGGCCGCATCGACCTCCGCGTCTCGCTGAGTGCCGGCGACCACAGCTAACGGACCCGATGAGCTACTCCGATCCACGCCAGCCCCACGCCGCGGCGCTGCGCGATTACTTTCAGGGGCGAACCAACGCGAAGCTGACGCTGCGAAGCAGCCTGGGTGAGCACGAGGAGTTCCCGGTCAGCGTGTTCTTCCGGGGCCCCGACGAATTCTTTCCGTTCGAGCGCGTGGCGTTGGCGCACTGTCGCGGCCGCGTGCTCGACGTCGGCGCGGGCACCGGGGTACACAGCCTCTACCTGCAGGAGTTGGGATTCGAGGTGTGCGCCATCGATATTCTGCCGGAGGCGATCGAGATCATGAAAGCGCGTGGCGTGCGAGATGTCCGGCGGGTCGACGTGCGCGAGTTCACAGGAGGGCGCTTCGATACCATCCTGATGATGATGAACGGCACCGGCATCCTCGAGACGCTGTCCGGCCTCGATCGCTTCTTGCGCGCAGTTCCTCGGCTCCTGAACCCCGGCGGCCAGATCCTGCTCGACTCCGGACCGGGGAACGTGACCGGCGACGCGCACGACGCCGCCGAGGTCGTCGAGACCGGCGGCGGAGGCTACCCGGGTGAGGCGTGGATCAGCCTGGAATACCAAGGGGAGGAAGGTCCCCCCTTCCGCGAGTTGTACGTCGACGCCGAGACGCTGAGCCGGCACGCCGAGGCGGCGGGTTGGGAATGTGAGATTCTCCACCGGGATGAGATCGGTGCCTACGTCGCGCGGTTGACGCGGCGGTCCAACTGATCGACTCGACGAGATGTCAAAACTTCGCACGTACGTCACGTTCAGTAGCGATGCCTTTAACGTGAGTGAACCGCGGGAGTACTTCATCAATCCGACCTGCTTCGGTGATGACGCGGCGAAGTGGCTGATAGGCAGACTGAGGCGGCGTGGCATATCGGTTACCGAAGCGCCGCGGCAAGAGGATTTCGGCTGGTATGTCACTTTTCAAGTCGATGGCGTCGATCACGATTTCGTGATGGGCTACCGGCAAGGCGGCCTGGATGAAGCGGGCGTCTGGATCGGCTGGCTCGAGCGAAAGGTCGGCCTCGTCCGGTCTCTTCTCGGCGGCCGCCGGAGGGGCATCAGCAGGGCCGCCGCCGAGGCCCTACACGTGGAGCTGGCTGGATCGAGTGAGATCAGCCACGTTCGCTGGCACTACGAGGACGATTTTCGCAGCGGCCGGGAAGGGTTGGGCGCTGAGAGACCCGGGCCAGGATGATCAGCTCGACGACGTTCGGGCGACGGGTAACACTGGTTGGGGTGGCCTTCATCACGCTCGCATCTCAACCGTGCGTCGCTCAGGTCGTGCACGAGGAGTATCAAAAGCTCGACGGTCTTCTGCGCATCGGGCCCGAGCCCGAGCGGGTGATCCCACTCACGGAAAAAGGCTACACGCTGCTGCTACCCGAGGGTGTCGCCGCGCCCCGCGCCCTTTTCGTGTTTCTCGATCCCAGACGATACGAGGGATGGAAGGCGCCTGCGCCCGGCGGCTTCGACCACGTGGCGCTTTCCCGAGTCGTGGGCGTGCTGCACATGACGACCGGAAACCCGCTGGATTTCTTCTTCGAGACGAGCGCGTTGCGGGAAGTGGCGGCACGATTGCAGGAGTTGCTCGAGTCGCACGATCTGCGTGACACGCCGCTCTGTTTCGCGGGACTTTCGTTGGGAGGCACGCGCGCGCTCAAGCTCACCATCTTCTTGCGGATGCATACGGGTGAGTATTGGGCGACGCCGGTGGCCGTGGCCGTGGTCGATGCGCCGTTGGACATGGTGCGCCTGTGGGACACAGAGCGCCGCGCCGCCCGTAACGACTTCCATCCGGCCGCCGCGGACGAGGGGCGCTGGGTCACCTATCTGCTCGAGACCAACCTCGGCGGCACACCGGACGAGCGGTTCGACCGCTACGTCGAGTATTCGCCGTTCACGCACTCGGCCGCCGACGGCGGAAACGCCGTCTTCCTTCGCGACGTGGCGCTGCGGGCGTATCACGAGCCGGACGTGAATTGGTGGATCGAGAACCGGCGCAAGAGCTACTACGACATGAACTCGATCGATCTGGCGGCGCTGGTCAACGAGCTCCAGTTGCAAGGCAGTCATCAGGCCGAGCTGGTGACGACCCACCACGCGCGGGAGGGCTACGACGAGAACTCATCACCACACACGTGGACGATCGTGGACGACGCGGAGCTGGTGGAGTGGTGTCTCGGGCGTGTCGGCGGTTAGCGCAACCCGGCTGAATGCCAACGCAACGGTTCTAATACTTGAGGCCCGCCAGCTGAATCCCCCGCACGAAAAAGCGCTGGGTGAACAAGAAGAGCACGAGGATCGGGAGCA